>Ga0163109_10002736_pt1 | contig 13658 bp, 14 predicted proteins | sample CRUFie1St13metaG_FD_108704 | JGI IMG/M metagenome (GOLD analysis project Ga0163109, IMG submission 108704) | Marine microbial communities from the Costa Rica Dome - CRUD Field 142mm St13 metaG | ecosystem: Environmental > Aquatic > Marine > Oceanic > Photic zone | place: Costa Rica: the Eastern... | reverse complement strand
TGGCGGTGTCCTACTAGCGGACATCGTTAAGAGAAATAATCTCAGCACATACGTTTCCGAAGCTATCAAGGAACGTAGTGCATTTATAAAATCTGGTGCTGTTGTGCGTAATGCACTTCTTGACGCATCAGAAGGTGGAACAAGAATACAAGTTCCAGAATTTAACCCAATCTCACCAACTGAGGAAATCTTAGATGGTACATCAACATGGGGTACAAGTAACGCTGGTTATTTAACACCACAGAAGATTGGTACAGGAACACAGATCGCAACTATCTGTCATAGAGGTTTTGCGTATGCTGTTGATGATGTGGCTGTATTGGCTGCTGGTGAAGATCCAATGGGTCATATCAGAAACCAAATTGCAGATGCTATCAACAAGCTTAACTCTGCAAGACTTTTCAGTTTATTAGATGGTTTATTTGCATCTGGTTCTGGTCCATTAGGTGCAAACTTACTTGATTTAGGTAAAGCTGCTGCTTCTGGTGCTGATGAGTCTAACTTCTTAACAGCTTCTACAGTTGCAAGAGGTAGATCACTTCTTGGAGAAAGAGGTGAAGAACTAGATACTCTAGTAATTCATCCATCTGTTGCTTACTATCTATATCAGGTTGGTATGCTTACATTCTCAACATCTGCTCTATCCACTGGTGGTGCAGTGACTTGGGGTGGCGGTGGAGTTGGTGTTAACGAAAGAAGTATCGGTCAATTTGCTGGTATGAATGTCGTTATTGACTCACAAGTTAACACAGTAATTCCTGGTTCATCTGGTGATCAAAAAGAGTTCCGTTGCTACTTAATTAAGTCAGGAACAATTCTTGAAGGTGAACAGTCTCCATTAAGCATTGAATCAGATAGAAACATCTTATCTAAGCAAGATGTTATGTCTGTTGATTATCATAGTGCTTATCACATTATGGGAACTAAGTGGACATCTGCTACAGACAACCCAACAAATGCTCAGTTAGGTAACTTAAACAATTGGGGTCTTACATACGATGCCGATTTGATTCCTGTGGTTGAAATGATCGTTAACTCACCACTTGATACAACTACTATTGCGTAATAGTATTAGTATGATCTGCAAAGAAACCTCATCAATTATTGGTGGGGTTTTTTCTTTACGCTAGAATAAAACTAAAATTACTTTCTTATCGTGGCAGCCACTATAAATGCAACTATAAAAGATGCTAATGCTAATAGCTATGTCACATTGACAGAAGCTAATAGTTATTTTGAAACAGTTCCAGACTCTTCAACTTGGACAAATAAAACAGATGATCAAAAGAATAGAGCATTAATATCAGCCACCAGATGGATTGATAGCTTTGTTTATTATGGTGATAGATGTGATGACGGACAGGCATTAAAATTTCCTAGAAATAATTATCAGGTAGATGGTGTTGAATTAGCCTGTTCTACTATTCCGTTAAATATTAAATATGCACAATATGAATTAGCTAGAGCTTTGGCAAATGATACTGGTGCTATTACTGGTACAACTGGTAAAGATGGTAATTTTTCTGAAGTAAAATTAGGAGATTTACAAGTTAAATACAATACTGATAGTCAAGGTACTGGTTCTGTTAATAATATTCTCGATGTTTACCCATGGTTACAAAGTTATCTTGGAGCGTATATGCTAGGTGGAGCAGGAACATTTCAAATGAGGGTAGTTAGAGGATAATGGCAGGTCAATTAGATTCATTATTTAAAAGTGTTGCTAAACAGGTTGTTGCTGATTTAGGTACTTCTTTTGATTCGGCCATTACTTATGTAAAGAAAGGAATATCAGCTTATAACGTGGAAACAGGTGAACAAGTTAGTATTGACACTACATATGAAAATTTAAAAGCACCAGTTGAATTTGTTAAATCAGAGGAAGAAGGTGAACAAGAAATGAGAGAAGCAAAAGTATATTTAACACCAGATCTTATTGGCAATAATCAACCAACTTTAAATGACGAAGTAAAGTTAAGTTATGCTGGATCTACTAGAGTTGGGCAAATAACAAGTATTGATACAAAGCAAGGTGGTCAAACTTATTTATTTACTTTATTAGTGAGGTTCTAATGGCAAAAAGAGATATAGAAAATGCAATGCCAGATTTAGATGCTCAACTTAATGAAGCATTCAATTCAATGATTGGAGAAGTTTTAGCTGATCTTGTAGATGAAAGTCCAGTTTATACAGGATTTTTAGCATCAAGTTGGCGAGCACAAAAAAGTCAGGTAAGGCAAAAAGATAGAGTAGAAGATCACGAACCTTGGGCTGGAATAAAGGCTAATTTTGTTTGGAAGAAAAAAGGGGATAAGCCACCTAATCCAGAAATATCACCTAGATTTTCTCCTCCTACTTTTGATTATAGAAAAGGATGTTTTATTGGTAATCAAGCTGAGTATTCAACTTACATTATTGAAGATCCAGGATTAGTTAAATATCTTAAACACGATATTCAAAAAACTATTAATAGAAACTTTAAAGAGAAAAAACGTGGTGCTATTAAAATTGGTACTGTTCAGAAAAAAGTGTTGTTTGGTAAAGGTAGTAAAAAAGGTAGAAAATATACTGGTACTTCTGAATTTTAATTATGACTTTAGTTAACACAAGAGCAGCTTTTGAAAAAGCAGTCACTGATGCTGTAGCAGATGTAGATCCAACTGTATTAATGGTTTATGATAATGTTCATTTTACAAATCCTGGTAAAACAAAAAAATATATAATTATGACAGTAGATTTTGGACAATCTACTTTACAAAATCAGGGAGCAGCTTCGGATTATTATGCTGGAATTATTCAATGTAATGTTTATTGTCCAAAGGGTAAAGGAACTTCAGTGTTATCTGAAATATCTGAAGCTGTTGTAGATGGACTTACTTCTGTTAATGCTTCTGGGTATATAGATACTTTTAGTTGTAAGCCTAGAGTTCTTGATATTACTGGTCCAACTCCTTTAAATATTGAAGATAGAAGTCACTTTGTTGGAGTAATTTCTTGCCAATTTACCGCTAACGCTTAATATAGTAGAGTAATATAATTTTGATATGACAAGAGCAGTAGACCTACTCAAAAACAGGTTTGGAGTTTCACAACTTTACAAACATGATGTTAAACAAGAAGATGAAATTATTTTGACTATCTATTGGCATCCTTTAACTATTGCTGAAAGAGAAGCAATACAGAAAAAAACTGGTACAGATGATACTAATGATTACGCTTTACAAATGATGATTGAAAAAGCATTGGATATAGATGGCAAACGTATTTTTTCAGATGGAGATAAGGCTTCATTAAGAAGAGAAATAAAAGCTAATGTTCTTGAAGAAATTCAAATAGCGATGATTACAGTAGGTGCTGATAAGGAGGTAAAAGAGGCTAAAGCCGATTTAAAAAGCTAATAAAGATTGGCAGTTTATTTATTCTTTAGCAAAGACATTACATAAAACTGTAGCTGAGTTATGTGAAACTTTGACTATTGAAGAAATGATAGGTTGGGCTGCTTATAACGAGATTGAAAATGAAGAATATAAAAAACAACAAGAACAAGCACAAAGAGTTAGTGCTTTAAAAGGCAAAAGAAGGTAATATAGAGAAAATGTTTTGATTTTTATAGCAAGTGGCTAATTATAATATTGATTTATTACTTACAATAAAAAATTCTAATAAATTAAAACAGCTTAATAAAGATTTTAAAAGGACAAGTGAAGAGCAACAAAGAGTAAAAAAAGGATTAAAAGAAATAAATCAGGGTTATAAGAATATCTTTCCAAGTCTAAATAAGATAGTAAGTTTACAAACTAAAGCTCAAGAGATGTTTAATAAAACAGCTTTGGGTACAAGAGCTAATACTATGGCAGCTAAAGATTTAGTTGCAGCACAAAGATTATTAAATCACGAATTAGCACAGAGAAATAAATTATTAAAAGAAGTTCGAGGAGGTGCTTTTGAATCAGGTATTGTTCAGAATGTAGGTCGTAGTCAAAGAGGTCGGGCTGGTTCTGGATTTGCAAAATTTAGTGCTAGAGCCGATATAGTGACAGACCAAGCAAAAAAAGATGATATGAAAGCTAGATTTAGACAGGAGTATCTTAAAAGAATTGATAAGCAAGTTGCAAAAATAGCCTTAATTCAAACGCAACAACAATCACAAAGAGCATTTGCTGGATTAGCACCACAAAAATTTGGAGTCATAGGTGGTCAGATAGGTCCAGCACTTCCAAGAGGATTTAGGGTGCGACAGCAGTTTAAAGAAGGAGGGCTTTTTGGTATGCCAGGTGGCATGAGGAGTAGAATTAAAGGTGGTGTTGGTAGTGCATTAATTGGTGGAGGTTTTCCTGCATTATTTGGAGCTGGTGGTTTAAGTTCTGTTATGGGTGGTCTAGCTGGTGGTATTGGAGGAGCACTCGCACCAGGTGGTGGTTTTGCTGCTTCTATTGCTGCTACTGCTATTGCTTCTCAGATAGAAAAAGCTAAAGAATTTAATAAAGCTATTGAAGATTTAAATAGATCAATAGCTGCAACTGGAGGTCAGTCTCAATTTACAGCAGGACAAATTAATGAATTTGCCAAATCAATGAGAATGACTAAAGAAGAAGCATTAGAAGCACTTAAAGCATTTGAACAATTTGGTGCTGCTGCTCGTATTTCTTTAATAAAAGTATTTGGTGATGAAGCTACTTTCAATATGCTTGCTAGTTTCAAAGATAGTGCTTCGATATTAGATCAAATGGATGAAATAACAAAAAGTTTAGGTTTTGAACAGGCAGGACTTATATTACAAATTCTTGATACACAAGGGGCAAGAGCAGCAGAAAATAAAATTTTAGAACTAACTGTAAAAAAGAATAAAGAATTAAATATGCAAATTAAAGAAAGGGTAGGAGCAGAAGGTCGTTTAAGAAAAATAAGAAAAGAACAAAGAGCAGAAGATGAGTTAAGAGTTCAACAAGAAATTAATAATGCAAGAACTATTTTAGAATTACAAACAAGAAGATTAGAACAACAAGAAAAATTAGCAATAATGAGAGCACCTATTGATGAAATGGAAAGATTATCAGATGTTCTTTTTCAAGTTGATGCTCTTGGTAAAAGTATTGGAGATAGTTTTTCTGAATCATTTAAGGGAATTGTTAGTGGTTCTATGACAGCACAACAAGCATTAAGAAATCTTTTTCAACGTACAGCAGATCATTTCTTAGATATGGCTGCACAAATGTTAGCTGCACAAATAAGATCAGGTATTTTTGGTATATTCAAAAGTTTTATGGGTCTTGGTCCATTAGGAAATCCTTTATCGAGAGCTACAAATACAAGTGTTGCTGCTACTGGTATTCCTAGTGGTGATCTTTTGTTACCAGGATCTTTTGGAATATCTACTATAGATAGATCAACACCTAATGTTCGAGGATCAGGAATGTTTGGTAGAAGAGCTAGTGGTGGGCCTGTAATGGGAGGTGGTAGTTATTTAGTAGGAGAACGAGGACCAGAATTATTTAGCCCAGGTGTATCAGGGATGATTACACCAAATCATGCTATGGGTGCAACAAACATAGTTGTGAACGTAGATGCTTCTGGTTCTTCTGTTGAAGGTAATGGTCAACAATTTGGCGAGGCTTTAGCTGCTGCAATACAATTAGAAATAGTAAAACAGAAACGTAGTGGAGGTTTACTTGCATAATGTCATTTACTTTTCCTGCTATAAATCCAACTTACGGCGTACAAAAAAGATCCGCACCAAGAACAACTGAAGTGCAGTTTGGTGATGGTTATAAGTCTCGTAATGTCTTTGGCCTAAATCAAAATCCTAAAATATACCAACTTACCTTTGAAGTATCAGAGTCAGACAATTTTAACAGCACAGGAATTTCAAGTGCAGATACTATAGAAATATTTTTAGATGACAGGGCAAAAGACAGTACCAGTTTTACTTTTACACCTCCTGGAGAGAGTTCTTCCTCTCAATTTGTTTGTAGACAATGGAATAAATCGATACCTTATTTAAATAGAGCTAGAATACAAGCAACATTTGAGGAGGTATTTCAGCCATGACGATACCAGTTGAACAGTTACAAAAATTAGATAGCATAACAATTATTGAATTATTTGAATTACAACTTTTTTCACCTATTCATTATGCAACAGGATCGCCTGTACCTCCTCCATACAGATTTCATAATGGTACAAATGAAATAAACACAGATATTATTTGGAAAGGTAATTCATACACAGCTATTGCTTGCCAAGCTGAAGGATTTGAGACAGGTGATAATACAGTAATGGCAAGACCTACAATGACCTTTGCTAATACTGCTAGTTCATTTACTACGATATTAGAGCTTGTTAATGCTCAAACACCATTTAATGATTTACAAAAAGCACAAATTTTAAGAATAAGAACAATGGCTCAATTTATTGATGATGCTAATTTTGCTCCTATTGGTGGCAACCCTGCTGCCAATCCTTATGGAACACCAGATACATCAAAAGAATTAGAACAGCAAAAGTTTGAAATTAATAGAAAAATTGTTGAAAACAAAGAAATTTGTAGTTTTGAACTTGTAAATACATTAGATTTTGAGAGTTTACAATTACCAAGAAATCAGATAACAAAAGATAGATTCCCTGCTGTTGGTAGTTTTGTTCTTACATGACTTGGAAAGAAGATGCTAAAAAACATTTTTTAAAGTGCAAACCAGCAGAAGGTTGTGGTTTGTTGGTAGAAAGAGGTGGCAATGAATTTTTTTATCCCTGTAAAAATATTGCCTCTCATGTTCAAGACGATATTACCTTTGCTCTTGACCCTTTAGATTTTGCAGCTTGTGAAGATAGTGGTGCAAATATATTAGCGGTTCTTCATTCTCATGTAGAAGGCAGTGCAGAGCCTTCTGAAGCTGATATAAGTAACTGTAAGATCTATATGATGGATTGGTACATTTACTCGATCCAAGATGATAATTGGCACTTCGAGGAGACAGAATTATGATTAGAAAAATTAAATTATATGGGCCTTTAAAAAAATTATCTGGTGTAAAAGAGTTTGAAGCTGATGTTTCAAATGTAGATCAAGTATTTAGTTTTATTAAAGTAAACTATCCAGACTGCCAACAACATTTATCAGAAGCTTGTTATAGCATTGTAATGAATGATGTAGATATAACATTTGCAAATTTAATTATAAAGGGAGAAGGAGATATAAAAGTAATACCTCTAATTAGTGGAAACTTTATTTTTTCTTTTCTTTCTACTTTTGTGTTAGGACTTTTTGGTAAAGGTGCAACTTTTGCTTCAGCCTTAAAAGGTGCTTTAGCCGTTACTGGTTTGCAGTTTTTAGCTGATTTACTTGCACCAGTTCCTCCAGAAAGCAGATCAGATCCACAAGTAGAATCTTTCCTTGGCAATCAAAATGCTAACACTACAAAAGCTGGTGGTGCTGCTCCTTTGGTTTTTGGAGAGTGTTTAGTAGGTTCTGTTGTTATAAGTGCTGGTGCTGATACAGTACAAGTAGCTGATAGTACATAAATTATGGCTAGAGAAATCACCAATATTAATAATTTTAATTTACAAGAGGATTTACCAAACGATTTTTTAAAAGCTGTACAGTTTTTTACTCTTTTAGATTTAGTTTCTGATGGAGCAGAAATTGAAGGTTTTGCCACACCATCTAAAAACAGTACCTCTTTACCAAGCACTCTTTTATCTCCAAGCACATCAACTGATCCTCAAATACTCGCTGCTGAAAGAACATATATACAACAAGCACAACAAGACATTTTTTTAGATGGTCGTGTAATTCGTAGTTCTACAGGGGTTGAAAATATACCAAATACATCATTAGCAATCAGAACTGGTACTGATCCACAAGAATTTATGGGAGGTATAAATGAGCTTAGAATTGCTAATCCACCAACAGTTAATTTAACTCCCGCCACAGTTCATAATATTGATCCTCAAGGTTCAAATGATTCCACAAATAATGCTGAAGCTAATAAAATAACAGGCACAATAAATGCTGGATCTGGTGTAAATAACACACCAAGGGCAGTTATTGTAACTCTAAGATGGAATAGTTTAAGACAAATAGGTGCAGATGATGGATCTTCTGTACCGTTAGGTATTCAACGCAATTCACATTTTACTAATGGAGCATCAGGTAATGTTCATATAAAAATTAGGTTGAGAGATAAAAATGGAAACGAAATTCTAAAAAGTGACGGAACTTCGACAAGTATTGAAGATCAAATAAACGGTGTTTCGATTGGTACATATAGTAAAGACTACAGAATAGATATTCCTTTTGATAAATATGCAACTGCAACAGCAAGAAGTAATACGTATCCAATAAGTGTTGATGTTTTAAGGTTGGATGCTGAATTTAGAGCAAATTTTTTAACTGCTGGTGCTAGTCATCCTTTTGCTGATAGCGGTTTGAATATATATGAAGAAGGTGAAAAAAGATTTACAACATTTACTTTTGCAGGTCTACAAGCTGTTTTACCACAAATTGTAACAGTTACAGAGTTTCCTAAATCTGCGTATATTGGTTTTAGGTATTCGGCAGAGCAGTTTCCTAATATACCTCAAAGAAAATATTTTATAAGAGGAATTAAAGTTAAAATTCCACACAATTCAACAGTTGAGTTAGCAACTGGCAGACTAACTTTTAGCGGAGCCTTTAACGGTACATTTAAAACGGATAAAGCATGGACAAGCGATCCAGCTTGGATTTTATATGCACTTATAACCGAAGACTATGGTTTACAGATAGATGAGGCTACGATTGATAAAGCTTCTTTTTATGCAGCAAGTGAATATTGTTCTGAACTAATTAGTAGTCCTGATGGTCAAATACCTAGATATTCTTTTAATGGTGTTATTAAGACAAGAAAAAAAGGATTAGATGTTATTAGGGAAGTTGCTGGTGTAATGAGGGCAAGTTTGTATTATAAAAATGGATCTTTAAAAATTGCCTTAGATAAACCAGACACAGTTACTTCATATTTATTTACCAATGCAAATGTCGTAGATGGCGCTTTTAATTATTCTGGAACGGATAAAGATAAGAAATTTACACAAGTCAATGTTTCTTATTTTAATAATGATATACAGGAGTTAGATCAAATATCTGTACGATCTAGTCAATCATTAATAGATAAGTACGGATTAAATCAAACAAATATACAAGCTTTATATACAACAAACAAATACCAAGCACAGCGTTTTGGAAGATCAATTCTTTATAATTCAAATTTTGAATCAGAGATAGTAACTTTTGAATGTGGTTTAGAAGCAGCTTCTATATTAGAACCTTTAATGGTAATAAAAATTGCTGATAGATTAAAAGAAACTATAAGAGCAAGTGGCAGAATAAATGCAGTTACAAGTTCAACAGAAGTAGTAGTTGATGACAGTACAGAGACAACTGTAGGTATTGCTGGTGATAGTTTTTTAATAATTGATATTAATGGAGGAGTACAAGAAAAAACTATACAATCAGTAAGTGGTAGTACAGTTACATTATCAAGTGCTTTGAGTCCATTACCGCAAGCTGGAACAATTTGGGCTGTTAAAACTGGTAATGTACAGCATAGAAAATTTAGAATTACAAATATTAAGCAAAAAGATAATTTTGTTTTTTCAATAACAGCGATTGTTTATGACGATAATAAATACACGTTTATTGATGATTTAAGTAATAGTGTTGGTATAGGTAGACCGTCAACAACCTTACTTGATCCATTAGATGCACCAGAAATTCAAGAATTAAAAGAAGAACTTATTGTTGTTAATAGTAGGGCAACCAGTAGAATTGTTCTTAATATTGGACTTGTGAATGGAGCTAAAAAATATCAAGTAAGTTATAAATTAAATGGTGGTTCGCCAGTAGTAGAAAATATTTTAACAAATCAGTTTATTCTTTTAAACAATAAAGAAGGTGTTTATGAATTTTTTGTACGATCTATTGATAGTCTTAATAGATTAAGTACGAGTATTGCAGATCGATCACTTACAGCAGAAGGACTAAAAGCAGACCCTTCTAATGTAAGTAATTTAAGATTTGAAGAAAGTGGTGATGATTTGATTTTAAAATTTGATCGTTCTACAGATAAAGATGTTTTATTTGGCGGTAAGGTAAAAGTAAAATATGCCCTCACTTCAGATGGAACTGCGACTCCTCAAAATGCAAATTTATTAAGAGAAGTTGATGGTAATTTCGACCAAATTACTATTAATGATTATCAAAGTGGTGAATATTTTGTAACTTTTGTTGATGTAGCAGATAATGAATCTGTCACACCAACTTCTGTTGTTATAAACAGAACAATTACATCAGGTAATAAATTAGCTGCACAAATAAGAGAACATACAAATAATTTTCTTGGATCAAAAGTAAACACAGTATATGACTCTAGTATTAGTGGTTTAAGATTAGAAACTGGTTATACAACTGGAAGCTATACTTTTGCTTCTCATTCCAATAGCATTGATTTGGGCGGTGTTTTTAGATTTCATTTAGAGCCACATTTTAAAAAGTCTGGTTTTAATACTTCAACTCAATGGGATTCTTTTACAGATGATATAGATGATTGGCCTGAAAGTAATTTTACTGGTTCTGGTACGGTTGATAAAAGTGCTGATCTTATATTCAAAGTTGCTAAAAGCACTACAGGTACTGCAAGTAGTAGTTATGAGACATTTGCAAATACAGATATAATTGCAAGGACTTTATCTTTTAAAATCGATATAGAAAATGCAAGTACTTATGAAAATGTTGATATTGAAGAGCTAGGTGTTGATATAATATTCAGACCAAGAACAGAAAGAAGTATAGATAATTCAAGTGCAATAAACGGAGTTTTAACAAGTTCTGGCAGTGGAGCGACAACAGTTACTTTTAATAAAAAGTTTTTTACAGGAACAACTATTGTCGGTGGCAGTACCACAGTTTTTAAACCAGTAGTTTCTATTAATATAAATGATATGCAAGATCGAGATTTCTTTACTATTACCAGTGTTACCTCAACTCAATTTGTAGTAAATATTAAAAATGGAGCAACAGGAGGTTTTGTAGCGAGAGAATTTACATATAGTGCTTTCGGATATGGTGAAGGGTAGTATAATAGGAAAAACTTAACTTAAAATGGCAAAACCAGCAGATTTTGTAGTTGATAATGCTTCTGGTGCAGCAGTAAGAACTGATTTAAATAATTTATTTGATGCGATAAGCATTAACAATGGTTTTGGCCCTAATGATGAACCAACACAGAAGTACAAATATATGTGGTATGCAGACGAGCTAACTAATAAAATGTCTTTTTATAAAGCTAACGCATCAGATAAATTAGATTTTATAAGTCTTACCGATGGTAGTTTCTTTGGCCCCAACGGAACAGCATCTAATCCCTCTTACACTTTTTCAAATAGCACAAGTACAGGTTTTTATAGAAGTGCTGCTAATCAAATAGGAGTATCTAATAACGGTGCAAATACAGCATTATTTAAAGTTGATGGAATTGATGTTAAAGGTCATATTAATGTTGAACCCACCAGTGGAGAGGCTTATGTACAATTAAAAACAGGTGTTGACAATGAAGAGGCATATCTGGATTTTGTTACTGATACAACTGAGTACACAGATTATGGCTTGAGATTACAAAGAGGAGCCACTGGAGTAGATACTGATTCTTCATTAATACATAGAGGTGAAGGACAACTACAAATAATGACAGAACATGTAGCACCTATATCGTTTAGAACTGCTAATACCGAAAGATGGCAAATTTATTCAGACGGAGCGTTTGTATGGCAAGGACACACTGGCAGTAGTATAACTCTTGATAATGGAACAATATTTCAAAGAGGCCTAACAAGCAGAAAAGGCACAGCACTAAACGCATCTGTAGCAAATCCTTATAACTTCTATTGGGATGATTCTGGAGAAGGTACTGGCAAGGCAAACCACCTCGAAGCTTGGGTTGATACTAACTTTGTTGGTGATGTAAATTTAGGAGCTTCAGATTACAGAATTAAAGAAAGTATTACTTTACAAACAGATTCTGGAATAAATAAAATAAAAAATTTAAAACCTATTACATATAAATATAAAGATTATGGTGTTCTTAAAGGTAGTGATGAGATTAGAGAAGGATTTTTAGCACACGAAGTTCAAGAAGTTATACCTAGTGCTGTTAATCGTGAAAAAGATGTTGAAAATGCTTTACAAACTTTAAATTTAGATGCAATAGTTTCTGTATTAACAAAAGCATTACAGGAAGCAGTTGCTAAAATAGAAACATTAGAAATTAAAGTCGCTGCACTTGAAGCAAGCTAATGGCAACATACAAAACTGGTAGAAAAAATTTTACAGTTCAAAGAAGGGCAGATTTTCCTCTTCAATTAAGATTTAAAGATTCTGCTGGCGTAGTAACTGATATTACGGGATACACTGTTGCAGCATCAGTTTATAATAATGACCGCAGTATTTTATTTGCTAATTTTAGTGTTACTTATACAGATAGAACTAATGGATTGGTTGATTTAAAATTAAGTGATACTGATACTGAAAATTTTTCTTTAGCTATTCTTGATTATGACGTAAAATTAACAGATCCTAACGGTGATAAATTTTATGTTTTAGAGGGTAAACTATTTATAAGTGAAGGTTACACAGCATGAGTTCATCTAATCCTATTGCCATTGTTGAAATTATTAGCCAAGGACCACAAGGTCCAGCAGGTGAGGCTGGAGCGCAAGGGCCACAAGGAGAGGGTTCTGCAACAGTCAGTATAGGAACTGTTACTACTGGTAATGCTGGAACAAATGCTTCAGTTACTAATGTGGGAAGCACAACAGCAGCTACACTAAACTTTACAATTCCTAGAGGAGACACCGGAGCGACTGGAAGCACTGGAGCCACAGGTGCTGCTGGTAGTGATGGTGCTGCTGCAACTATAGCGGTTGGCAGTACAACAACAGGAAATGCAGGAACTAATGCGTCAGTAACAAACTCTGGAACGTCTAATGCCGCAACTCTTAACTTTACAATTCCTAAAGGTGATACGGGAGCCACTGGTGCTGCTGGAAGTGATGGAAGTGATGGGGCTGCTGCGACCATAGCTGTCGGAACAGTTACAACTGGTGCGGCTGGATCAAGTGCAACAGTCACAAATTCTGGATCGTCAAATGCTGCTACTTTTAACTTTACTATTCCTAAAGGGGATACAGGAGCGCAGGGGCCAGCAGGACAAGACGGACAAGATGGAGCAGACGGAGCGATAAGTGATGGAGACAAGGGAGATATTGTTATAAGTAACTCTGGTGCAACTTTTACTATAGATAATGATGTTGTTACTGCTGCTAAGTTAGCTGATACTTCTGTTACTGCTGGTAGTTATACAAATACAAATATTACAGTTGATGCACAGGGTAGGATTACAGCAGCAGCATCTGGTTCTGCTGGTGGTGTTACTTCAGTTACAGGCACAACTCCTATAGTTTCTTCTGGTGGAGCAACTCCAGCTATCAGTATTTCAGCAGCTACAACATCTGCTGCTGGTTCAATGTCAGCCAGCGATAAAACAAAATTAGATGGTATTGAAAGTAATGCCACCGCAGATCAAACTGACGCAGAAATTAAGACTGCCTACGAAAACAATTCAGAT
>Ga0163109_10002733_pt1 | contig 13663 bp, 6 predicted proteins | sample CRUFie1St13metaG_FD_108704 | JGI IMG/M metagenome (GOLD analysis project Ga0163109, IMG submission 108704) | Marine microbial communities from the Costa Rica Dome - CRUD Field 142mm St13 metaG | ecosystem: Environmental > Aquatic > Marine > Oceanic > Photic zone | place: Costa Rica: the Eastern... | reverse complement strand
TATTACAGGTAATATGAAAATGATGAGAATTTTTTTGATTGTATTTGCTATCACAGCTTTGAATTTTATGTCTGCGGATAGGTATTTAATTCCAAAAACTCCTATCCCAGCTGATGAAATAATAATTAAAGAAAAAATTGACCCAATTCCTCAACGAGTAATTTTAGAATCAAAAGTTTATCTTGATGAAAATCAGAAATTTATTATTGCTCTTGATAATCAAACGAAATTTAGCGCAGTTTCAAATGGTTTGAAAGAAATTCCCTCTTATAAAGCAGTAGAAATGCCAAATGGTAGCTATGAACTGACTGATTTGAGCATGTTATTGCAATACGAAGATATAAGTTCTGTTGAGACTATAGTTTTTGATTACGGATTAGACATGATTGAGCTTATGCCAGCAATAAATGTATTAATTTTTAAATCGAAGGACATGACGCAATTAAATGATTTAATTACCAGCTTAAATAATGATGCAAGAGTTGTGGATGTATCTTTTAATCTTATAGAAATGTCAGAAGTTCCTGAGTGAAAACAAAACTCACACATATTAAATGATTTATAATCTAAATATGATCAAAAACTTATTATCCATTTTATTTTTACTACTACTTGCTGGCTGTTCCACTGAGTCAGATTTTGAAAAATACAAAGAACACGTTATCAAAATGTCTTCAGACGAATTTGAAGGAAGAGCACCTGGAACACCAGGTGGAATTATGACTAAAAACTATATTGCTGATCATTTTGGTGAGCATGGTCTCTCTTATTTTGGTGATTCTTATTTGATGCCGGTCAACTTAACTGGCATAACCCTTCAGGAAGATACATCTTATTTCAATTTAAGTGTAGATGGAGAAGTAATGGATTTAAATTACAAATCAGATGTTGTTTATGGCACAACCAGACAATTAGAAAATGTGAACTTTACTGATAGTGAGCTGGTTTTTGTTGGATATGGTGTTAATGCACCAGAATATGGTTGGAATGACTACAAAGTAGATGTAAAAGGGAAAACAGTAGTCATGCTTATCAATGATCCAGGCTTTGAGTTAAGAGGAACAGATTTTAATGGCAAAGCCATGACTTATTACGGTAGATGGACCTATAAATTTGAAGAAGCAGCCAGACAGGGCGCTGCTGGCGCAATAATTATTCATGAAACAGCACCTGCTTCTTATCCTTGGGGTGTTGTTGAAGGTGGTTGGTCTGGTGAGCAATTAAAATTAACTAAAATTGACAAGAATGTAAGTGCGGCCAAACTTGAAGGTTGGATTCATCTTGATGTTGCTGAAAAAATCTTCGCAAAAATGGGCACTAACTATAATGAAATGAAAGCTCTTGCGCTCTCAAAAGATTTTCAACCAGTCCCAATGAAAGGAATGGCCTTAAGTTCGAATATGGACAACTCTTTAAAAACATCAGACTCACATAATGTCGTTGGTTTTGTGGAAGGTTCAGAATCACCAAACGAATATATTCTTATTATGGGTCATTGGGATCATATGGGAATTAATAAAAGTCTTGAAGGAGACCAAATCTTTAATGGGGCTGTAGATAATGCAACTGGCACAGCAGCCGTGATGCATATGGCTGAAATATTTTCGAAAAGAGCACCAAAAAGATCAATCGTTTTCATAGGCCTTACTGCAGAGGAGTCAGGATTATTAGGTTCAGCATATCTCGCTGAGTACCCCCCATTTGAATACGGTGAAGTTATCGGTGGTTTAAACCTTGACGCTTTTCCAGCCTTTGGTAAAGCAAAAGATATAACAATTGTTGGTTACGGTTCCTCTGAACTAGAACCAATATTAAATAAACATGCATCAGTTGAAGGTAAATATTTGTCGCCAGACAAAAGTCCGGAGGCAGGTTATTTTTATAGATCAGACCATATAAGTTTCGCTAAAAAAGGAATTCCAATGATTTATGCTGACCCAGGTACAGATTTAGTTGAAGGTGGTTTAGCAAAAGGATTAGAGTTGGCTGCTTACTATTCAGCAAATGACTACCATAAAGTTTCTGATGAAGTTAGAGATGATTGGGATTGGAGTGGTATAGAGCAAGATATAGGGATTTTTACTAATTTTATTGATGATTTGGCAAATTCTGGTGAATATCCAAATTGGTATGAGAAAAGTGAATTCCGAGCAATCAGAGATGAATCTTTAAATAACTAGGAGTTTATAATTAGCAATATTAAAAAATCACATGATGCCTTTCTTAAGTGGAGAAAATTACCCGCGCCTGTAAGAGGTGAGTTCATAAGAAAATTTGGAGAAGCATTGCGTGCCAGAAAAGCAGAAGTTTCTGAGCAGATCACCAAAGAAGCAAAAAAAATAATTTCAGAGGGTGAAGGGGAGACACAGGAAGTAATTGATATGTGCGATTTTGCAACTGGTTTAAGTCGGCAACTCTATGGGCTTACAATGCCAAGCGAAAGACCAGATCACAGATTGCAAGAAATATGGCAGCCCCTTGGAGTTGTGGGATGTGTTACAGCATTTAACTTTCCAGTCGCCGTTTTTGGATGGAACTTTTGTTTAGCAGCAGTTTGTGGAAATTCAATTATATGGAAACCAAGCCCACATGCTGAAGGTTGTGCAGACTTGGTTAAAGAAATTTGGGATAGTGTGGCAGAAGAACACGCGGACATAGTCTTAATTAATAAAGGTGGGAACGATGCTGCTATTGAATTAGCTGAGGATCAAGGAATTGCGCTCTTCTCAGCAACTGGTAGTTGTGATATGGGTAAAGCATTGGCACCAAAAGTAGCAAAGAGATTAGGTAGATCTTTATTAGAGCTAGGTGGCAATAATGCAGCAATAGTATGTAAATCCGCAGATTTAGATTTGACTATCAAAGGTATTACTTTTTCAGCTGCAGGCACAACAGGCCAACGCTGTACAACTTTACGAAGACTATTCGTTCATCAAGATATCTACAATGAGGTTGTTGAAAAATTAAAAATATCTTTTTCCAATCTCAAAATTGGAGATCCAATGGATAGAAACTCCCAAGTAGGTCCGCTCATTTCAGAAAAGAGTTTTGAAAATATGAAAAAGAGAATCGATTCATGTAAATCAAAAAATCTTGATGTTTTTGGAGGGGATAGATTAGATATGGAGGGTGTTTACGTTTCTCCAGCCTTAGTAGAAGTTAAGGAGCACATTGAAGAAATGAATGATGAAACTTTTGCCCCTATTCTTTATGTAATGCCATTCACTGATCTAAAAGAAGCAATTAATTTACAAAACTCGGTCAGGCAAGGATTAAGTAGTTCTATTTTTACTAATGATGTGCGAGAGTCAGAAATCTTTTTAAGTGCAGAAGGCTCTGATTGCGGAATTGCCAATATAAATATTGGTACGAGTGGTGCAGAAATCGGTGGCGCTTTTGGCGGAGAAAAAGATACAGGTGGTGGACGTGAATCTGGATCGGATTCTTGGAAAGTTTATATGAGAAGAACAACAGCTACCATTAACTATGGAAGTGAACTGCCTCTAGCACAGGGTGTAGAGTTTGATGAAGATTAAGAAGACCCCCCTTTTAATACTTATACTTCTCTCTTTTTATGCATTTTCTGAAAGTTCAAAAGTTAATCTTAAATACTCAAACACCCAGATTGAAAGCTCTTGGAATTTCTTGCCTGAAATGCCTGAAGCTTTTAAAAATTTAGAAAATGAGGAGCTTTATGCAGATCTCAAGATTAAGAAATTCAAGCTTATTTCTCAAAAGAATAATTTTTCTGGCCGAGGAACTCGAAAGACTCATCCTAAGGAAATAGACTCTTCTATCGATATTGACATGCATGGTATTTCATATGATTTAGATGAAGAACATAATATTTTTTATTTATATGAAAAATCGGTAGTAAAGCCAGAAATTTTCAGCTGCTATCAAAAAGGGAATTTAGTAATTGGTGGGTGCGATGAGGCGGATTTTAAAATTACCTCTTCTTTATCTAAATATGAAAACCTTGGAGAAAATATCTTATCAATAGATGGAGGAGCTGAGATGCATACGCTTGGAATCTCATTTAAAGAATTATTTCCATATTTTAATCAAGCTACCATATCCTATTCAGTTCAAAAAAATAAATTTGATTGGATAACACCATTTGAAGAAATCAGATCACCAGTAATTTTAAATGCAGAAGTAAATGGTCAAACTGTTGGAAACTTAATAAATGAAATGCTTAATGATTTGCCGCAAAGAGAGCTTTGGGAGACACATATTTACTCTATAAAATTTTTGAAAGACTATAATTTAAAATATTTTGACTTTTTTTATGAACTTAATAGCACCAAAGGGAATAGAAAAAATTTCACAAAATTTAAAGATACAAATAAGTTTAATCACATGCTTAAACTAGGAATATCAAAAAAAATAAATAATTTTCAGGTAAAGTTTATGGGTAATTTTTATACTAATTTTCTTTTATGGAAAAGAGATGAATTATACAATAGAAGAACTGAAAGATATTTTGATAAAAAATTTGGGGACTTGAAACTTGAACTTTTATACAGTTTTTAAGCTATGAAAAGTAATAATTTTTTTATTTCCGTTTTAGCAACAATTATTTTAGTGGCTTGTGGCGGCGGCGGTGGCGGTGGCTCAGAACCCACGCCGGCCCCAACACCAGCTCCAACACCAGCCCCAACACCAGAGCCAACTCCGGAACCAACACCAGAGCCAACTCCGGAACCAACACCAGCCCCATTAACTGCTTCATTATTGCCAGTAACAATTGATGGTACTGCCTATGATGTTATTCAAATGTCCGGTGTTAGTGCTAGCACTACTCCAGGAGGGAATGCAGTAGCAAATCTGAGAACTGTTTATGCTTATTCACCAGACGGAATTAATGATGGTGTCGGCACATATCAGGGTTCAGCTTGGCCATATGTGACAACTGATAGAGATATTTCCGAGCTCATAATTGATTGGACTGATGTATCAAATGAAATTGAATTTTCAAAGAATGAAGAAAATCAAATCCTGATCAATAACAGGCCAACTTATCAATACAGTGGCGATACATCGTCAAACGATGCAACTGGTAATGCAATTAATGATTTATGGTGGTTGATTAAGTCTGATGGATCTACACTTGAACCAACACCAGAGCCAACACCGGAGCCAACACCGGAGCCAACACCAGAACCAACACCAGAGCCAACACCAGAACCAACACCAGAGCCAACACCAGAGCCAACACCAGAACCAACACCAGAGCCAACACCAGAGCCAACTCCGGCACCAACCCCAGTACCAACACCAGAACCAACACCAGAGCCAACACCAGAGCCAACACCAGAGCCAACACCAGAGCCAACACCAACAACTTTTAATGTAGAAGGAAAGGCAATTGATGGATATATTTCAGGCGCTACGGTATACATTGATCAAAACTACAATTTAACTTTTGATGAAGGAGAATTATCTGCAACTACTGAAAGTGATGGATCCTTCATTATTGGTACCAATGATGAGAATTATTATCAATGTCTAATTAATAGGCCAATCATAGCTAACGTTCCAGTTGGAGCTTTTGATTCAACTCTTGGGCCAGTAGCAGAAGCTTATGAAATGATTTTGCCTTCTATAAGTGATGCTGGTACTGATTCTGTGGTTATGTCTCCATTTACGACCTTACTAAGTGGCGCAATTAATAAAGCTAAAAGTAATGCTAATCTAGTAAAAGATCTAACTTTAGAAGAAGGTTGTTCTTCGACAGGAGATCAAATAGCAGCTTCAGTAAGTGAAGAGATTCTTCAAACTACAAATGCTATAGAATCAAGTACAGGAATAAGTTTCTCTGACATCTTATCTGATTTCATAGACAACTCACCAAATGAGTACATTACTGAAAGCGCTGCGCAAAATCTTGCAAAGTTCTTCCCATATTTTAAATCTGCAGCAGATCAGTTTGATGAAGTGCTTTCGAACCAGTATGGGATTACTATCAACACGAACCTAACCATTGATCAATCAACAGTTAGCACCTTGTTGCAAGATACTAATCCTGAGAAGATCCAACTAGATTATCTAACAATCTTTAGAGATGAGCCTAATAATCTTGGCTGGTATATTGAAGATAAAGTTGAAGCTAAGGGCGGATATCTGAACTCTGATGGAACATTGGTCCATGGGGTATGTTATTCAGGCGATATAAATCAGTGCCAATCATCAGAATTTAATCTTGAATCAATTAAAAATGCTTCAACTGTATTTGAACGACGAAGTAATTTATTCAATTCTCAGTACAATCCAACAGGCATTAATTGGTTCATTGAGTATCAAGATCGCCAAGCTGCTCAATACAATGTCGATGGCTCACTTAGAGAGCGCAGATGCAGAACTAAGCATAAGTTATTGATTACTCCTAAAAGTTCTGACGATGATTTGAGAAGCTTTAATGATAATTACGAAACTGGAGTTATTTTTGGGGGAGATATTGTCGATAGCTGTAGTGCAGCTAAAGAAAGCGGAGTCTTTGATAAAGATCCTAATGGCATACCTGACACAAGAAATAATTTGGATTTAACAATGTCTGAAACCTACAACGATCCTGCTACTGACGGCAGTGAAAATTTTTCAATAAGCTTATTAAATCCAAATTTTGATGATTCTCAATTCTTGGAAAATAAGATTAATAATATTTTCGATAAACGAGATAATTTGGATGCTGACCCTTTAATACAAGAAATAAGAGCAGTTCCAAGAACGCTCAGCAAAATAGATGAACTAAGAGATAGAATCCTTCCAGGTTCTGGAGACATGTTGCTTATTACATGGACTGACAGGGATGAAACTGGACAAATGCAGACAACATATGAATTAAGATTAAGAGATTCAGGAATTGGTTCTGATGAATTCAATCATTTTACATACGATCCACAAGAAAATGATAGAACATTGGTTAGTACTACTACAGGTACAGCAGCATCTTCAAGATTTAAAGAAGCACTTGTTCAAAACTCAATCGGATTCAGCTCAGAAGAATTTCTTGGATCATCAAACTCCATTAAAGGAGAGGCAATTGATGGTTACATTTCTGGTGCAAATATTTTTATAGACCAAAACTTTAACTTTAAGAAAGATGTCAATGAGTATGAGGCAACTACAGATAGCAATGGTGGGTTCGAAATTGATGTGTTGAGTAACAAATATGAATGTTTACTTAATAGGCCAATAATTGCAGATGTGCCAATAGGTGCAGTTGATTCTACATTGGGTGAAGTGACAGAACCCTATGAAATGATTCTTCTATCAATCAATGACGCAGGTTCTCAAAATGTTGTAATCTCGCCATTTACCTCATTACTTTCAGAAGCTGTAATCAAAGGTAAGGAAGACGCTAACCTCAAAGAAGAATTATCTTATACGGACTCATGTGGAAGTCTTGGAAATAATTTAGCGTCATCTATCAGCTCAAATATTACCGAAATTAAAGATACTTTAGAAACAACCTATGGTGTTTCTTTCAGCACTTTGCTGGGTGATTTTATTGAAGACGGCCCAAATGGAAAGGTGTCTGAAACTACAGCTCAAAATATTGCTAATTTCTTTAGCCCAATGAAAGAACTAAAAGACAACATTTCGACTTTCATGACAAATACGCTTGGAATACCAGTTACAGCAAACATTTCTTTCGAAAGAGGCGTGATAGATAAAATATTTGGAGATGAATCACTGACCGATCTGCCTTTAAATTTTTACTCTATTTATTCAACAGACCCTAATGACCTGGGCTGGAGAAGAGAAGTATCTATTAAAGCTAATGGGGCTAGAGTTGATCTCGATGGTAAAATCAATGCGTTTAAATGTCTAGAAAATACAGCATCTGTTGGGAGCATTAATTGTGATTCTACAGATCTTAATCTTGATAATCTGGGCAGGCTATCAGAGGACTATAGGCAAACTGTAGCTTTTTACTTTGGCGATGGGGAAGGCAGTTCTGTCACTATAGGTAATGCTTCAGGATTAATGGTTGTTGATGCTTCAGAAGTGAAGTACTTTTTTACTTCTGAAGGGGAAGACCGATTTGCCTGTTCCACTGAAGAACAAATACAACTAAGAGGTTCTAATTCAGCAGATATAAATTGGGAGTACAAGTACCAAACAAATTACGATGAGTACAATACCAACATAAACGCATGCGCTAATACCGACGGCAGCACATCTGATATCAGAAGAGGTTCAATTGAGATTTTAAGACGCGATGTTAGTGATGTCATTCAAATATCAACAGCATATGTCATACCGGATATGGATGACTCTTCTTTATTCTCTACTACACCAAAAAAACTTATAGAAAATTTTGAAACAGTTGATCCTAAAGGAATCCTTACTGAAATAAGCACATTCCCAGCAGATTACGGTAACTTAAACCAAGCAAGAGCTTTGCTAAGTGGAAAAGAGGAGTTGCAATTTACTTGGTCTGAAAAGTACAGCGAAAGTGGTAATTTTAAAACACAATATATATTAAAAATTTATTCAAACAGTCATCCAGATAATGCACAGGATGCTCTAACTGTTTCAAATTATGAAGACGGTAACTTTACACCTATTACTTCTTCGAGTTATGAAGGAGCTGAAGCTATCAATGTATTTGATAGTCACTTAGCCAGTAGATCAGATCAAAACACTAATGATTTTTATGCTGGTGTAAATGTAATTGAAGGAGAAGTCATTGATGGCTATATCGATGGTGCAAACATATATATTGATCAAAACTTTAACTTTGTTAAAGATGATGGAGAAATAGCTACAACTACGCTTTCAGATGGTTCATTTAGGCTAAGCATTTATGAGAGTGACAATTATGAATGTTTAGTTGCTAGGCCAATTGTTGCAGACGTGCCTGTTGGGGCAGTGGACTCTACATTGGGCACAGTAACACAAGCTTATCAAATGATACTTCCTTCTATATCAGATGCTGGAACAGCTGCAGTGGTTGTTTCCCCCTTCACGACAATTTTATCTGAGGCAATTGTTGAAGGAAAAGAGGAAACTGAAGGCTTTGTAGAAGATTTAACATTTGATGAAGGGTGTACCGATAAAGGCGATGCAGTAGCAAGCTCGATTTCCTCAAAGCTTGCTGCACTCGAGAATTCAATTGAGACAAATTTTGGCATTGAAGTTGATAATCTTTATACGGACTTCATAGAACTAGATTCATCTGGGGTAATCTCTGAACAATCTGCTATTAATATAGCTAAAGTATTCCCTTATCTTCAGGAAATAAATGATGAAATTTCAGAATTTTTAACCAATAAATACAACAAACCAATAAGAGCTAATGCTGTGCTTGATAAAGAGTCTTTGGACAAAATTTTCTCAGGTAACGCATTTGATAAATTACCATTATCATTCACATCTATATATGAAACTGAGCCTAATGCATTAGGCTGGTTTCAAAGAGAGGAGATTACAGCAAGAGGCGCAGATCTTTCTATTGAGGGGGTATTGTCCAGGGAACATTGTGCTTCATCCAATGAAGTATTTTGTGATGTAAGCACAATTACATTGGAAAACATTGCTAATACGGCAACTACATATTTTAGACAATCTAACTTCATTAATGAGAATGTTTCTATTGAAGGAGTGAATTCTGGCAGTATTGCTGTTTATGCTTGGGATGCTCGCGACTGGAGAAATGATTCTAATAATGATGTCACAAACTGGCAGAATAATCGCGCTAGAGAATGCAGAGGAACAAACGATGTGCAATTTCAGACATCTAATGAATCAATATTATCAAATTTCCACTACGACAGTTATTGGCAAGGTTATGGGCAAGCTGATTGTGCTGACTCTAAGCGATACTATTTTCCAAAATTAAACATTGCTACTATTCCAAATAGAGAATTAAATAACAATAGCATCCAGGCGTATTATTACATACCGGATGTAGTTAGAACTGGTATAACTGACAATTTACCATTCGATTTTATAAAAAATAGAGTAACTATAAATCCGACAACATTAATACAAGATTTAGCAGATCTCGAGCGCTTCCCAAATGACATCCAATCAATAAGAAGAAAATTAGTTGGCGACGATTATGTACGTTTTGAGTACCATCATGACCCAGACATCAGTTATTTTGAGTTTGGTACTTTCCCAAGAAATGATACTTATGGGCAAGCTGGACAATCCAGCAACAAGCTTTATGGACAAGCTGCTCGGGATGCTTGGCTTAATGAACTAAGAACAGAAGTAGCTTTTGATGTAAGTGTTTATGGTACTGAAGCAGCAGGATCAAAAGTTCTTGGAAGGTTAACTAGACCATGGATTACTTTCAAAGACTATTATGGTAGCTCAGAGACTGCTATTTCTTACGATGTTTATCCAACCTATGATGCTGCAACAAAAACATTAGATCTTAGCCTGAAGGGAGCATCTTTAGATTTAGAAAATATTCAAACATTCCTTGATGAAGGTATAGGTGATACACCAATAGACGCAGAAATCTATATAAATCCTGATAATGCTGTTAGCGGCACTATGCCACTTAAGTTGTATTTGTATCATGGTAATGATGATGTTGTGTCTGAGACAGAAGATTACTTTACTATTGAATTTGATATAGATGTTAGTGCATCAACAAATGGATTGTTTCTAACTATTGAAGCAGGAGAAGAAGTTTCTGCAAAATATCATTCTGGCTCTGTAATCATTGAGAAAACTGTGACTAATGAAGTGGAGGATACTATTTTAATTATGGATGACGATGATACTCTTCAAAAACCAGCTTCTCTAACGCAAAAAGTTTTAAGATTATTGCAAGAAGTGTCAGATGAAATCAGTGGTATTAAAAACTTCTTCAGTGATGGTGGAGTATACTTCTTTAAAGTCGATATGGGAGGTGGTGCTAAATTCTCTATAGTTGATTATTACTACAACACCGTAGATATTATTTCAGGAACATTCAAGACTAAATCAAACCCATCAAGTGGAATCTTTGTAAGAGATTTGCTAAAAGTAGTTGAGGGTACATCACAGCAAATATGTTTCTTTAGACGAGCTGGCACAAATGATTTGGCTGCCACTTCTTTTGATATTAGCTTTGAAGAAATTGATAGGCCTGGAAGGGGTGCTGATAATGACGACTTTACACTCTCAGCAAATAGTGTTTCATTCGATGCAGGGGAAGTTGAGAAATGTATAACAATAACTGCAGCGTCGGATAAGTTTTTTGATTGGATTCATGAAGCAAGATTTAATTTATCAGATCCAACATCTGGCGAAGATTTGGCAAGGAATAAGTTTTTAGTTCGTATCTATGACAAAGACTTAAACTCAAATAGGAGTAATGGCATACCATCTAATCCTGGTCAAGATGCTCCTATGTCCGGCACTGATTAAGCCTTATAATTATTACCTATATTAATAATAACTATGTTTACTGTTGGAATTACAGGAGGAATAGCGACTGGTAAGAGTTTGGCGACTGATTTTTTTGCTGCCAAAGGTATCGATATTATTGATGCAGACAAAATTTCTCGCAGATTACAAGAACCTGGCCAAGCAGGTTATGAGGCAATTGTAAAAAAATTTGGCGTTGCTGTCCTTTCGAAAGATAAAACAATCATTAGATCAGAACTCAGAAATTTAGCATTTAGCAACAATGAAACAAAAAAGTGGTTGGAAGATCTGATGCATCCAATGATAGGCAAAAAAGTGCTGGAAGGCTTTGAAAAAGTAAAGTCCAAATGGGCTATTTATAGTGCACCCTTATGGAGTGAGAAGAACAAATTTGATCGGATAATGGTTATTGATGCTCCACAAGCCCAGCAGATTGAAAGGATTATTAAAAGAGACAAAAGTTCTGCAGAATTGGCAGGCCAGATTGTTGACCAACAATTGCACAGAAATCAGAGGGCAGGCTTTGCCGACGATTTTTTAATGAATGATTCAACTATAGAAAGTTTTGAAAGCAAGTTAGATTTTTATTTTAACCTTTACAATAGATTGGCAGATGCCCCAAAAAATTAACTTGACTTGTCCCGGTTGTAAAAAAATAGTTGAAATTGATTCAAAATTTAAACCTTTTTGCTCAAAAGCTTGTAAAAGTATAGATTTTCTCAGATGGGCAAACGAAGAAGTTTCAATCGAAACATTTGAAGCAGAAGACGAAGATTAGTTATTTTTATTTTGATTCTTTCTTTGCTCAAACTCTTCCTTGCTCATTGTTTGAATTTTTATATTGAACAGTATTTTTACAATATCATCTTTAAAAGCTTCAATCATTGAGTCAAAAAGATAAAAAGATTCCTTTTTAAATTCGTTTATAGGATTTCTTTGTGCATATGCCCTCAAACCAATATTGCTTCTTAATGAATCAATATTTTGGAGATGGCGCTTCCAAGCTGCATCCATCACTTGAATTGCTATTTGCCTTTCAAGTTCTTCCTTTTTTTCTTTAAGTCTATTAAATTTTTCAAAGTAAAATTTTTGATAGAAATCATTTAAGTAGTCCATAACTTTTCCAAAATTTAAATTTTTACTATCTAAAAGATTAAAATCAGGACTTACACCTAACATTTGTGTAAGAGCCTTATCAAGGTTATCAAACTTCCAGTTAGAAACCTGATCTTCTGGCAATAATTTGTCAGCAGTTTTTTCTAAAAGATTATCAAGATATTCAAATATTAGTTTTTCTGAGTCATTTTCCTCTAGAAAATAGTCTCTCAATTTATAAATAGTTAATCTTTGATCGTTAGAAACATCATCATATTCAAGAATTTGTTTTCGAATTTCAAAGTTTCTGTTTTCTATTTTCTTTTGTGCATTAGCAATGGCTCCATTTAAAAGTGGATGCTCAATACTTGAATCATCCATACCATCACTAAGTCTTGCAAATAATTGTTTTCTATTGTCATCAATAAATAACCTCAACACTGTGTCATCGAGAGATAAGAAAAATCTTGAGTATCCTGGATCACCTTGACGACCTGATCTTCCTCTCAATTGATTATCAATCCTTCTTGATTCATGTCTTTCTGTGCCAATTACATGCAATCCACCAGCATCAATAACTTGATTGTGTTTCTCTAGCCATTCGCTGTCATCATTTTCCTGTTTGCCTCCCAGAACTATATCTGTTCCTCTTCCTGCCATATTGGTCGCGATTGTAATTGCTCCTGGTCTACCAGCTTCCGCAATGATTACAGCTTCTTTTTCATGGTATTTTGCATTCAAGACTTGATGTCTTATTCCTTCTTTTTTTAATCTATTTGATAGCTTTTCTGAGCTTTCTATTGAAGCTGTACCTACTAAGATTGGTGCACCTTTTTCGTGAATTCCTTTTATTTCATGCAGAAGAGCATTAAATTTGTCATCCTCATTTACATAGACAACATCATTCATATCATTTCTGATCATTTCCTGATTAGTGGGGAGCACAACAACATCCATCCCATATATTTCTTTAAATTCAGCTGCTTCTGTATCTGCAGTTCCTGTCATTCCAGATATTTTGTCGAAAAGTCTAAAGAAATTTTGATAGGTTGTTGAAGCTAATGTTTGCGTTTCTTGCTGTATGGGAACCCTCTCTTTACATTCCAAAGCTTGCATTACACCTTCTGAAACTCTTCTTCCTGGCAGCTTTCTGCCCGTATTGTCATCGATGAGAACCACTTTATTGTTTTCT
>Ga0163109_10002732_pt1 | contig 13668 bp, 15 predicted proteins | sample CRUFie1St13metaG_FD_108704 | JGI IMG/M metagenome (GOLD analysis project Ga0163109, IMG submission 108704) | Marine microbial communities from the Costa Rica Dome - CRUD Field 142mm St13 metaG | ecosystem: Environmental > Aquatic > Marine > Oceanic > Photic zone | place: Costa Rica: the Eastern... | reverse complement strand
GCTCATTCTACATTTCAAAAAGGATTTTTTGACCAAAACAATTTACTTCGACCAATACTTACTGAAAGAGGAATGAAACAATTTGGTCATTTTTTGCCTGACAGCTTAAAAAAAGGTCACGGTTTGGGCTTTACACTAAACTTTGACTTTGAACAACCTCCAGTAATTTATCCAACACATTTTTTCGAACTACAAACAAATAAACTCTCCGTAGGTGGTGTTGAACTTGAAATTCAACATACTCCAGGTGAAACAGATGATCAGATAATTATTTATTACCCCGAGAAAGACGTAGTTATTAGTGCTGATAACTATTATATGAGATTTCCTAACCTTTATACTATAAGAGGAACTTCTTACAGAGATTCAAAAAGTTGGTATAAATCTGTTGATGCTATGCGATCATATCAACCTGAATTCTTGATTAGTTGTCATGGTCCCTTTCTCACAGGTGAAGAGGTCATCGAACAACGATTATCGATTTACAGAGATGCCATTCAATTTATTCACGATTATGCAGTAAGAGGTGCCAATGCTGGTAAAACACCAGATGAACTGGTTGAAGAATTTGAATATCCTCCCTTTTTCTTAGAAAATTATGATTTACAAGAAAAATATGGAAAAGTATCATGGAGCATTAGAAATGTCTACAATGGTTATTTAGGATTCTTTGATGGTAGAGCAGTAAACTTAGAGCCATTATCAGATAAAAAAAGAGCGAAATATATTTTTGAACTAATAGGCTCTAGAGAACAACTTATTGAAGAAATTAACAATGCTAATAGTTTATCAAATTACCAATGGGCCGCAGAATTAAGCGATATTGGATTATTCAACTTTCCAAATGATAAGGAAATCAAAGAATTATATAGTAAATCTCTTGAAAATCTATCGATGATTGAAACTAACCCTATTGCACGAAACTACTATTTATCTGAGGCATATGAATTATCAGGTAAAATAACTCCATCGTTAGAATATTCTATCTCTGCTGAACAAGCAAAAAATATTCCTTTGGACACCTTTTTTGATGCTATGGGACCAAGACTTGATCCAATTAAAGCAAGAGGTAAATTGATTAAAGTGGGTTTTAATATTACAGACTTAAATGAAACATATGGAATAGTTATTCGAAACCAAATTGCTGAAATATCAAACTTTTATAATGATGATTATGATGTGATTGTTTCTGTTGATTCTGACACATGGAAAGGAATTATTTTAAAAACAGAAAGTGCCGCTCGAGCCATTACATCAGGCAAGCTTAGAATAGATGGAGAATCGATAAAATTTCTTCAATTCTCCTCTTTGTTCGTTAACGATTAATAATCTATCAGAGTTATTACTTCACCGAATTTATCAGCTAATTTTTTTGATCCACCCAACTTAGGTAAGTCAATTAACGCGATTATATGCACTTCAGATGCACCTAATTCCTGACAAAGTTCAGCAGTGGCCATTGCAGTACCACCAGTTGCAATTAAATCATCTACTACCAACACTTTATCTCCTTTTGAAATTGCATCTTCATGAATGTGTACTGTATTAGTTCCATATTCTAAAGAAAAGAACTTTTCAGCTGCTTTTCTTGGCAATTTTCCAGGCTTTCTAGCTAATACAAATGATTTTGATAAAGCATAAGCAATTGGTCCAGACCAAAAAAATCCTCTAGACTCAACTCCAACAACCCTATTAAAATCTAAATGCTTCACCTTATCTACCATAATATCAACAGTAGATTTGAAAGCATCAGGATTTTCTAAAAGCGTAGTAATATCTTTAAATACTATACCTTTTATAGGATAATCTTTAACGATTGTTATTGTTTCTTTTATTTGTTCTATTTTCATTTTTATTGCGCGCATAATACGGATTTATATGATGAATTCAAATATTAATTATAATAGTAAATTTTACTATTACTTTATCTGCTTTCTTTTATATATATTTATTGTTCTTAATAATGAAAAAACTTAAGACACGAAAAGATTTTGGGGAAAAAACTAGTTCAATCTATGCTGCTTTAACCCAACATATGCCTTCTTCAGACCACGAAGAGGCTCGTAGATTCTTCCTACAATCTACTACTACCCGTGTAACCATTCTTTATATAATGTCAAATTTTTTTGATGGAAAATCATTTACAGCAACTGATGTATATGCAGAACTAAGTCCAAAATATGGTTCAAAATCATCTATTGTTAACTTTATATCTCTTGGTCTTAAAAAAAAATATTTCTGCTTAGTGCAATGCGATAAGGACAAAAGAAAAAAGTATCTATTTCCTAGAACTGAGTTTACAAAAATTTGGTGTCAATTTATCTCTAGGTCAGAAGGTGCACCAATTGATGAATCAGTAAATTGGAACGAAGTATGTTCTAAGCCCTGTGATTGTTAAAAATTGATTTTTAAACTTTTTTTAAGCTTGAATATTATGCTTTTCGCAAAGACCAGATAAAAAGCCCCAAAGTACTTTAACTGTGGATAATCCAGCTTCTTTAGCTAAGATTTTTTCTTCATCTGAAAGTTTATTCATTAATTCAGCGCTTTGTTCTCTATGCTCAACGTCAGCATCTTTATGAACAACAAAATATTCTAACCCTTTATCTGATGATACATCATAATGATCTACAAGTCCTTTAATTTTAGTATCTGCAATTTCAGGAACTTGTCTTTCATATGCATATAAAGCACCTAATCCTTCTGCATAAGTTGATCTAGAAAGTCTGAAAAAATTATCAATCATTTCTTTGGTGAAATGTTCATGTTCAACTGTTTCAACAGAATTTTCATCTGCACCCACTGCTAAGGCAAAATTCTTCCAAAGCATAGGATGATCTTTATTAAAATCTTCTTCATCGCTAAGATTATCAAGTAAAATTTTTCTGTTTTCAATGTCTTCACAAATTGAATGTGTAGCACTGATGTAGCGAGGAAACGCCTTAATGTGCTGATAGTATTGTTCAGCGTAATCTTTTAATATTTCTTGGTTTAACTCTCCATTATTCCATGCAACATAAAATGGATGTTTTAATAAATGAAACTCGTCTAATTGTTTGTTTAGTTTTTCTAGATACATATTTTACTCCTAGTTTAGTTGGCTACCACAATTAATCTATATATTAAAATTTAATAATTCAATTTATCCTTTAATTTGATCATATGCTTTTAATGCAATATCTCGAGATTCTTCAATAGACACTATTGGTTTTGGATAATCTTCACCATAATTAATTCCTGCCTCTTCAAAAACAGAATCATCTGCTTCCCATGGAGCAAATAAAAATTTTGAAGGAAGATTTTTTAACTCTGGTACAAAATGCTTAGTATATTCGCCGTCTGGATCAAATTTCTTTCCCTGTAATATAGGATTAAATATTCTAAAATATGGCGCAGCATCAGCTCCGCTTCCTGCAGTCCATTGCCAGCTAGCAGTATTATTTGCTAAATCTGCATCGCACAAGCAATCATTAAACCATTCCATTCCCACTCTCCAGTCAATCAACAGATTTTTGACTAAAAAAGATGCAACAATCATTCTCAAACGATTATGCATATATCCAGTTTCCCATAACTGTCTCATCCCAGCATCTACAATCGGATAGCCTGTTTTTCCCTTTTGCCATGCCAATAGAAAGCCTTGATTTTCGGACCAAGGAAATTTATCAAATCGCTTATTCAAATTTTCTGTACACATAAATGGGAAATGGTATATCAAGTAATATGAAAATTCTCTCCATCCCAACTCGCTATGAAAATGAGCAACATCTTTTTCAGGGCATGCGCTTTTATCATCAAACCATATTTGATGAGGTGAGATTTCTCCGAAATGCAAATGAGGAGATAAAACTGATACGTTTTCTTTAGCAGGAAAATTTCTACCTTCTTTATATCCAGTTAAACCGTTATCTCTGAAATGAGTATACTTTTCCATTGCAGATTTTTCTCCAATCTTCCAATGCTTATCAAATTTATCTTTCCAGTGATGATTCGGAAGAAGGTTCAGTGAAGCTATATCACCCGAAGAATCAATTTTATTGCGAAAACTATAGTCATTTTTTGCAACAACCTCTCTTGGACCAGCATGTTTTTTCAAACAACCTTTTCTATAAAATGGTGAAAATACTTTATAAGGAGTATTATCATCTTTAAGAATCTCCCAAGGCTCCCATAATAATGAACCATTAAAAGTTTTTACTTCAATATCATTATCTTTTAAAAGTGATTTAATTTTTGTATCTCTTTCGATTTCCCATGGACTGTAACATCTATTCCATGAAAAAGATTCTATTTCATAAGCACTTATCAATTGTTTAATGATTTTTAAAGGATCTCCAGAAAAACAGTTTATTCTTTCACCCAATGATTCATTTAAGGAATTGAGTGAATAATGAAGCCACCAGGAGCTTGCTTCTCCAAGATTAAACTCCTTTTGAGTGTTATTTACTGTATCAAGGATAAATATTGGCGTTATAGGACCATTTTGGGCTGCATAATGTAAAGATGGGTTATCTGCCAACCTTAAATCTCTCCTGAACCAGTGAATTGCTAATTTATTCATCGAATATATCGTTTAAAGTATCAGCCAGTCTTACTCCAGCTGTAAATAACTGTAATTTAACTAAATCAAAGTTTTCGTAAATATATGTATAGCCTAGACTGTCTTTATTTTTTACCTCTGAATAGACCTTGTTAACTAATTGTTGCGATTCATCGATCCATTCATCTTCTGTCATCAATGTAATATCCGCAACATTAAAATTATTTTGAAGATGATTTGCAAGCTCTGTGTAACTCATTTGAAAGTCGTCAATAATATGCGTATCCCAAACACGATGAAGATTTGTATCGTTTCCAAACCATTTAACTTTAATATCATTTCCACCTCTATCTTCTGCTCTTCCAACATGAAGTGGTTGATGAATATCTCCGACAAGGTGTACAAGAAAACGTAAATAAAAAGCTTTATCTTCAATACTTGTATTAGAGTCTTTTAAGTTTTTTTTACAAATTTTAATTGCCTGAACTACATCTCCTTTTGAAGATTTTCTTGAATCTATATACTTTACATTATGTGGCATATTAACATAGTGCCACGTACTATATTTTCTGAAATCTGGATTGGAGCGCATTTCATCAGCCCAAGTACTTGCAACTGCTAATGAAGGATCTTTTAATATTTTCTGAATCTCTGAACGAGTTTTATCAGTTAGGTAGGACTCTGCTACCTCGCCAGTAGCTCTGTGACCCGTTTTTCCCCACGGGAATAGAAGAGTCAACATCAATGTTAGGCATATTAATTTATTTATCATTTTTTCTCAATTTTATTTTTATTTCTTCTGCATTTTTCACTGCAATAGATAACTTCTTCCCAAGTTTTTCTCCATTTTTTTCTCCAATTAAAAGAGAATCCACAAACAGGACAGATTTTGGAAGGAAGATTTACTTTTTTCAACGTAAAAAATTAATTTGTTTTCTTTAAATCAAAAAGAGTTTTTAATCCGAAAAAAAACCAAACTGCAACAACCCCCCACCACAAAGCAAAAAACCAATCATTTTTATTTGTTCCATTCCAGTCTAACCACTCAAAAATAAATGCTTCTACAAACAAATCAAATGCAAGAAGAGCAAAGAATCCAAAAATCCATAGAAGAAAAAAGTTAAACGATTTCATCAACTTTTTCCATTTTTAAGCCAGTTGCTTTAAAATCCGTCAAAGGAATCTTTCCCTTGCTTTCAGATATAACTTTAAAACCGCAAGATTTATATAATGATATTGCTCTAAAGTTATTGTTTAACACTGTTACTTTTACAGGCTTAGAGGTTTTTTGTAATGCAAAATCTAACAATCTTCTTCCATATCCATTTCGGAAAAACTTCGGGTCAACATATAGCCATGTAATCTCGTGTTTATTGAAAGCTACAAAACCTATTGTTTCGTTATTTTGCTCACCAATAAAAATAGATGAATCAAATAGCTCTTCTTCTTTATAACAATCAGCTAATGGTATAAAAGCTTTTTCAGACACAGATCCGTCAAGCTCAATAATTCTAGCATTATCATGGATTCTGCAAATATTGTTCCAATCTAACTGATGGACATACTCTCTAATTGAAAGCATTTTAGTCTTTATCGTCCATAGCTAGATTGAAAACCATAAAAACAACAAAAATAATGCACATAAAGAACATTGGAAGCTCTATTGGATGCTGAAATGTAAATGGTCCCCATTCTATCATGGATGAAATATAAAAAAAAAGGGGCTAAAAAGCCCCTCTTTTAAACCAAATGAAAAGGATTATTTCTCATTTAATTGTGCTCTTACTCCTAAGATTCCAAAAGTTGGAGCCCATAATCCTACAAAAACTCCTACTTGTCTTGCTGATGCAGCATTTTCATATCCTGGAACATTCAGAAATAACAATACAGCCATCAGAATTGAAAGAATCATTAAAAGATACCATGAATTTGAGTTCATTTTTCCCTCTATAAGTTAAGTTTAATAAACGCTAAATAATTTTAGTATAAATGCGATAAAAATCAAAACTAAAACCAACTTGCTATCCAAGCAAATATGTACAATTTTTGCTATCATATCATCCATTTATAAGCACCTTTAGAAAAATTAATGATGCTACACCAACTGTAAATATTAAAGATAGATAGAATCCCATCTTCGTATCTAAAATTGAAATAAGACTATCCGATAGATTATTTAATTGTTTTAGCATGTGAGAAGAAAATAAGGCTTTGGATTTAAAAAATCAAATAGAACCGACTAAAAATGGGTCATAAAAGACAAAAATGTATTATCTCCATTTGATCCAATTTCAACTAGATAATTCTTTTTGAATAATCGAACTACAGGAAAAAACATATAAGAATATTTACTATCGGAATATTCAATTCTATAATGTGCTATAAGCCATGTTGAGGTTTTTGAATAGTCTGCTGTATAAGGACTATACGCAAGACGGGTATTTGAAACTGCTGCGCTATTGTGAGAATAGTATTCAAGCATTTGCATAACCATAAATCTTCTATCTTCCCAGTCTCCATGCATTCCAACAGTGCCCATACTTTTAGAATTCTTAGTATTTATTCCAATACTTGAGAGTAAGTAAAGATTTGCTTGAGAATTTCTGTTATTCCACCTCTTAGCTAAATAATTATTGTTAATTAATGCAAAGGTTTCATTTGACTTTCTATCTTCAAGAAATCTTCCACCAATTAACCAATTGCTAGACTTTGAAACTCCAAATCTTATATCATTAAAACTTGGATTTTGCGTTAACCAAAACACTTTACCATTTTTAAATATCACTGGATGAGCAGATACAGCACTAAATAGAATGATTAAAGCAAAAAATTTTCTCAGCATGAGTGATTTTTTAGTTATCAAAGTCGGAAGTGAGATTAAATGCTATTGGCTGTAAAATGCCTAGCTTATCCGTGCTGAACTTGGTTAATTTTTCATTCTGAAGAATAAAAAGTAAATTTACATCGTATCCAGCATCTTCAATAACCTGTACAATTTTTTCTGGATTTATATTTGTTGATTCTAATATACCAAGTTGTACATATTGAGCATCTATATCAACAGAAACACCATCTGTAAATTTAGACTTATCAATAAAATCAGTTTTTGCAAAACCTTCACCAATTCCAAAAGCGCACATTGAACAAACCATTCCCAAGACTTCTACAACTGCTTCATTTTCATTTATCTCAATTTCTTTATCCTGAATTGAAACTTTAGATTGAGAAAATCCAAGACTTAAAAGAAAAAAGATTATTAGTAAATTTTTCATTTTTATAGCTCCAATTGTTTGATGTACAATTTTAATAATTTAAAAATTTTATGACAAGTAGGTAGTTAAATGTGACTAGCAGTTTATCCAGCGCCACCGCCACCGCCGCCGCCAGCACCACCGCCGCCACCGCCAGCACCACCGCCACCGTCTCCTCCGTAGGCAGCAGAAACTGTAGTACCGGTTGTTGCTATATCGCTAACTATTGATGCAACAGAGCCAATATCTGAGCTAGAACCATGATACATCCACATATATGAACTATCATGTTGATGCTCAACATTTTCAACAACTTTTTTTAAACTGTCAGGCTGAACTCCTAATGCTACACAATATTGTAAGAGTAGTTCAGGATCAAAATGTTTTACATCTATTTCATTTTCTGAAAGTTGATGAATGAACAGCCCCCATTGATTATAAAGCAATTGTCCTTCTTTAGTTAACCTACTTCCAAAAATTGTTGATAGAAAGAAAGTGAAGGTTAAGATAGACAAGAATCCAATAAAGGTTTTAAAAATTATCGAAAATGCAATAATTACACCCATGATTAGAAATTGTATTATTGCTAGCCTATATTTCTCGTCCGCACCAGAGGTATCTACCCAACCATTTCTTGAAAGCTCCTCTGTTTTTAATTTCTTCCATTTATACGAGCGCATCTGAAATTCACTAAAGACATCTTTGAATGTTGTTTTCTTTCCAAATTTTCTTAGACGCGTTAATAACAGTCTTGCAAAACTACTTTGCACCTCATCCATGTCCGTGTTGTGAATTGTAACCTTCAAACGCTTTGATTTAAAAAACCATTTTCCTTTTTCGATTACTTCAATTGATAATTTTTTCAATGAACCAAGTTCAAATAATGTTGATAATATTCCGGATCCAGTAGGTCCAAGTGTTAATTCACGATAGATTAATCCATTAATAACAACAGGATGGTGATCTGATGGGAATGATGTAAATTGCTGATTCTCATCAATGTCTAGCTTGAATTTTTTTAAGTTTCTTCTATAATAACTAATAAATGAAACCATAGAGAAAACTACAAGAAATCCAATAAAGTATTGGACTAACTCTTTATTTCTTATTTTCTCTTCTAATTTTGCTAATGAAAAATTTTCATCATTCATCTTCACATTTACAAAATATGATGATGGAAAAATTGTTCTAAGTTTCATTTCAGTACTGCTTGAAAAATCTGAAGAGAAAAATGATAATGAAGAGTTGTCAGTATTAAATTCATATTTATCAGAATTAGATGGATATTCTATATCATAAATAATATCATTATCCTGAATTTCAGAGGAAAATTTCTGTGTTATATATAGATCGCCTGGTCTTTTATCCCACCTGTCAGATAAATAAATCCAGTAAAATTGGCTATCTTTTTCTCCAACGGTAAATGGATTTTCCAAAGTATACTTTACAGTAAATTTTTTATTTTCATTTGAAGAATTATGATAAAGATAAATTCTATAAGAGTTTTTTCTTTCATCTATTAAAAATGTACCATCTTGCTTTGTATTTTTATTTAAGTATGCTACACCGTTTTCAGAAACTTGGATATCGTAAATTTTATCAAACCCTCTTTTAGGAATAACTTGGTAAACAAAAGTAAAATCTCCTTTAAAACTAAATTCCCTAGTTTCAACAAAATTAATTGTACCGTCATTGTTTATGGTTGTTTGAATATCAGTAGATAAAATTTTATATGATTTATCTGCTGCAATTGAAATGCTAAAAAAAATAAATAAAGTGAGTATTGTTTTGATTAAGGTTTTTGATTTTTTCATGTTGTAAAGTACGCTTTACATTATTTAATGTCAAAATTAATTTAAAAAAAAGATATTTATTAATATCCAATCTGGAATGAAATTAAAAGAGATAAAAAAATAATAATCCAAGCAGCAACCAAAAAAATGATTATCTTATATGATGGTTCATTCTTCAATTACGCCTCCTTACCCAATTTCATTCTGCAAATGCTTTCTGAATTCGTGAAAATCTACTTCTAGCTTATGTCTTGGAGTGTCTATAAAGTCATATGGCATATTGTTCTGTTGATTTATAACAGCTTTTTCAAAATCTTTTGGCACATTCCATTCATTTCTTAAATATTTCACTATTTGTTGTGACTGAAGATCAGACAAAGGCCAGATACATCCTAAAGGTTGCAATAATCCAACAAACATCAAATTGGAATGCTTTGGATGAAAACAGAAATTGTATAAATCAATGTCATTATTTTCATAATCAATATTTGAAGTACTAAAAAATGGAAAACTTATTTTGTACCCTGTAGCAAAAAGAACTATATCATAATCTTGTTTTTCTCCATCAATAAACTCCACATTATTTCCTGAAAAACGACTTATATTTTTTTTAGGACTTATTTTACCGTGCTTGATAAAATATAATAGTTCTGAATTTACAGTTGCATGAGATTGCAATATATCATGATCAGGTTTTTGTAATCCGTAATTTTCATAAGATCCTTGAACAATTCTGAGAGCTAATTTTTGAAAAAATAGTCTTATTCGTTGTGGAATCCATAGGGTTTTAGCGTAATAAGCATCTGAAGGAATTCCCATCATAAATTTTGGTATAAAATGGTATCCTCTTCTCATACTTATAGATGTTTTTTTAGCTACCCTACTCACCTCGACAGCAATATCACATGCAGAATTTCCCCCTCCAACAACTAAAACAGATTTGTCTTTAAAATATTCATTGTTCTTAAATTGATGAGAATGCATCAGCTCTCCACTAAACTCTCCTTTAAAAGTAGGAATTCTTGGACTCCAATGGTGGCCGTTTGCAACTATCAAATAATCAAAATCTTCACTTGAATCTTCAAAAAATAACTTCCATTTATTCTCAAGCGGTATAGCTTTAACAACTTTGGTATTAAATTTTATATGCTGTTTTAAATCAAATTTGTCAACATAACTATTAAAATAAGCTAGTAGCTCAGCTCCAGATGGATAATCTGGGTAATCATCAGGCATTGAAAAATCAGTGTATTCAGAGAATTTTTTTGAACTTATAATATGTGTAGTTTTAAAAACACTTGAATGACCTGTTTTATCTTTATAAACCCAATTTCCTCCAATCTGATCATTCATTTCAAAGCATGTTACATCAAACCCATTAGTAGCTAAGTTTTTTAAAGCGGTTATTCCAGATGGACCAGCGCCTATAACAGCAATTTTGAGGTTGTCAGGCATATTATACAGGCGAAATGATATTTTTATCTTTTGAAAGCAAAATATAAGATGATACTAATAAAGTAAATACTGCATAACACATCACAAAGAAGTTCATTGAAGATGAAAAGTAACCAAACTGAATACATGCTAATACGCCAATTGATTTAAGCAGCTCAGCTTTAAACCCTATACGCTTTCCATCTAAGATAAAAGAATTTGTTATCGCTGCAAATACAACCAATAAAATAACAGCTAAGATTTCGTTATAATTATAATTCTGTACATTAAAAAGCATAATAACAGTCATGATATTTATGACCGTAAATTGAGTACCAGCAAATATTTTTTCTCTTAATCCAATTTGAGGATCGTACTTTTCAAAACTTGACAAATCGTTTTTTTCGATTGGAAATCTCATAGAAACATCCTCTGGTCTCCAGCTAGGTGGCGAAAACCAAACTCGTATTTTATCTGACCATTTTTGTGTATGATATGAGTCAAAAATCATTTGATAAAACACTTCAATATTGGCCCAAAATGGATTAAAGGATTTTAATGGTTTCACAGTACCGTAAACAGGTTTTAAATCAGATCTTTCATCAATAAAAGTTCCAAACATTCTATCCCAAAGGATAAAAACGCCTCCATAATTTGCATCTAAATAATCATCGTTTTGAGCATGATGCACTCTATGATTTGAAGGTGTCACAAAAATATATTCTAAAAATCCAAGTCTTCCTATATGCTCAGTATGCACCCAAAATTGATATATCATGTTTAAACCAGCAACGGCAACATATATATGAGGAGGAATTCCGATAATAAATAAAGGAAGGAAAAATACCCACTTCCATAAAAAACCTGTACTTGTCTGTCTTAATGCAGTTGATAAATTAAATTCTTCTCCATGATGGTGAACTACGTGAGTTGCCCAAAAGACCTTTATTTCATGATGAATTCTATGCATCCAATAATAGCAAATATCATATAATACAAAGGCAGTTACCCAAACCCAAATCTCTTCACTATTTAATAGTTTTAAATTGTATTGTTCAGCAATGGCTTTGTAAACCACATATTGAAATCCTAAACCTAAAATTGGTACAAAACGACTAATCAGTCCTAAAGAAATACTAGTGATTGCATCATTAATACGATAATTATTTTTCTTGGTTATTACACCATAGAAAAACTCAATTAAAATAAGTCCAAAAAATATTGGAATTGATAATGTAATCAGTATTGAGGAGTCCATGATATAATTTATAAAACTTTTAAAGCTTTATGCCATTTTTTTGCATACCAAAATGTTCTACCCTGAGAATCAGTCATTTTCTGTGTTTTTCCATAAAACTGCATCCAATTATGAAATGCCTGATCTTGGTGGGATTTATTTTCATTCATCCAAGAATATAGCTCCCCACCTCCTAATCTATACGAATCATGTATCTGTTCAATAACATGATCTAAAAAAGGCTTATTTATAAGCTTTTTAAGAGGTTGAAAAGGATTCTTATCCCACTTACCTAAAATTTCAGCTCTAAGATAATTTCCCATTCCATTAAACCATTTCTGATTCATGATTGCAGTATGAGCTGGCTTCAAAAAATCTCGATGATTCAAGTTATCCATAATATGTTCACGAAAAGCTTTTTCTTCATCAAAAACATCTGGTCCTCTATTTGGATTCCAATCCTTTGAGATACTTTTTCCAAATCTTCTAACATCACTCCAGCAAAACCAAGAATTATCACTCATTCGAAAACGAATATGTCCGTGTTTCCAATGTTTATTTTTATAACCTCTTTTTTGAAAGTTTTTAAAACACCCAGTCATTCCTAGCGAAATAACAATTGGTTCACTATCAAAAAATAACTTTAGTTCTTTTCCTCTACTTTGAGCTGAAATTTTCTTTCCAGTTAGGTCAATTTCTTCGATCAGTTTTAGCTTGTTTGTCTTTAAGAATGAAACACTTTCTATGAATCTATTTTGATTAGTTTGAGTTACAAACTCTGCTGTTAATTTGACTTCTGATATTTCAGGCATTTATCAATGTCTCTTAACGAAATCTTCAATATTTAAATCTGGAACTTTTCTATCTTCCCCGCTTTTAGTTCCAACATAGATATAACCTAAAATGTGATGATTTTTATCAAGATTAAAATATTTTGGAATATTTTCATTTAATGCGAGTTTTCCAGTCTTCCAAATTGCCCCATATCCCAAGGCATGCAAGGCTAATAAGATATTCTGAGCCGCTGCACTAGTTGATAACATTTGCTCAATAGCAGGGACTTTGGGATGTTCTTTAACTTCGGTTATTAAAACAATAACCATTGGAGCTCTGAAAGGAGCAGCTTTTGCCTTTTCAACAAACGCTTTTTCTTCCTGGAAATGATCATTAGCAAAATTCGTAAAGATTTTTGAGAGTTTTTCTAATGACTCGCCCTTGAATTCTAAAAATTTACTTGGTCTGAGCCATGCATGATCCGGAGCTCTTAGCGCAGACTGATATACAATGTCCATTTCCTTTTTAGATGGAAATGGTGCTTCTAGTTTTTTTGATGACTTTCTATTCAATAAATTTTTTATGGCATCCATAATGAAATTATTTTAAAACAATTATTTTTTAATAACAAATTATTGG
>Ga0163109_10002731_pt1 | contig 13674 bp, 8 predicted proteins | sample CRUFie1St13metaG_FD_108704 | JGI IMG/M metagenome (GOLD analysis project Ga0163109, IMG submission 108704) | Marine microbial communities from the Costa Rica Dome - CRUD Field 142mm St13 metaG | ecosystem: Environmental > Aquatic > Marine > Oceanic > Photic zone | place: Costa Rica: the Eastern... | reverse complement strand
TGCTGCTCAACTCCGAAAAGGCCGCTGGGGATCTTCTCAACTATCTAGATGAACCTGCTGCCAAAGTTGAGTCAGAGGATGATTATGCTTTTGTCCACTTCCCTGCTGAACCACACGCCTATGCCCGCGCCTTCAAATTTCTGCAACACACAGGGTGTGGACTCTCCTCCAGACAAGCAGAAGACATTCTCATGGCACAAGGCCATATAGAGACATCTTTCCAAGAAGATTTGTATGAAGGTGATGCCGAGGCAGAGGTTATCGCAAAACTTGCCGAAGTTTCTGGGGTCGAGCTAGAAGACATCCTCCTCACCAACTCAGGCATGAATGCCTTCTATTCAGCCTTTCTTGCTGCAAGAGAAATCCAACGCCCTTTTGGAAGAAAGATCTGGATTCAACTGGGCTGGCTCTATCTGGACACCGGTGAAATCCTGCAAAAGTTTTTAGGCAGCGAAGAGCACTTCATTAAACATCTCAATGTCTTTGATCTTGAGGGACTTGAGCAACTTTTTGTCCAGAACCCTGACCAAATTGCAGCAGTCATTACAGAAGCTCCGAATAACCCGCTACTTCAGACCCCTGATCTGCAACGCATCTACGAATTATGTAACGCGAACGGTGCTCTTCATATTTCAGACCCAACGAGTGCCACACCAATCAATGCCAACCTGCTCCCCTACGCTGACATCCTTGCCAACAGCCTAACCAAGTATGCGGGCAACGAAGGCGACCTGCTAGCGGGTGCTCTGATTTACAATCCAGGTTCAAATTTTTACCAAGACCTCCGTGAAGTTGCCCCTCTTCATCACGAACCTCCCCATGTCCGTGACTTGCAAAGGCTTGCCCACGAAATTCAAGACTACCCATCGATACTACAGCGCATAAACCAAAATACATTAGCTCTGGCTGAGCTTTTAGAAAATCATCCAGCAGTCCGCAAACTTCACTGGGCCTACTCTCCTGAATCAAAAGCAAACTATCATAAACTAGCTCGGAGACCAAATGCTCCGGGAGGATTACTCAGCTTCGAGTTGAATAAGCCAATTGCCAGCTTCTACGATCATATCCCCGTCCTAAAGAGCCCAAGTTTTGGGACTCGTTTCACCATGATCTGCCCCTTTATGTACTTGGCCCACTACAATCTGGTTACAACGCCTGAAGGTCGGAAGCACCTAGCTGATAACCAAATTGATCCAGAACTGATTCGTATCGCCGTAGGCACAGAGCCAACTGAGGAGTTATTACAGGTTTTCAAGGAAGCACTCGACAAAAACTAGCCCAACCTCAAAATGGATTTCATTTAGATTGTCCCCATAGTTCAATGGATAGAACTGCGGTTTCCTAAACCGTCAATCTGGGTTCGAGTCCCAGTGGGGGCACCATTTGTCAGGATGCTGGCTAGAGACCCATGTAAGAGGCAAATAACGCTCTGGGTAAAATTCGATCCATCTTTGCTACACTTTTAAAATTGAAGAAGAAACGGGCTAAACCGAGTATCTGAGAGTGTAGTTATTTTTTCAGCTGAATCTTCTTGATCAAATGCTGAGCTAAGTTCTCCGCCTCTTGGGTTTGCCTTTGGCTTAGAGATGCCTTGGCCATGTTGGTCGCATTACTACCCAAGAAACGAGCGACCTCACACCAAGCATAACACTTGATGCGACTCTTATCGACACCTTTGCCAACGAAATAGTTCTGACAGGTCTTCAGTACAGAAGGGACATGTCCATCAAATGCTGCAGACTCATACCATTGCGCTGATTGCTCTAAGTCTCTCTCTCCTGCCTTACCTGATTTGTATAGCTCTGCGAGTGAGAACTTAGCTTCAGTATCGCCCTTTTGGGCAGAGGCTAGGTATTGCGCTAATCCTTTAACATACCACTCTCCAGATTTCTGCTGGTTGCTAAGCAAGCCCTTGCCTCCCTTGGAGTAGAGTTCACCAAGAGATAGCATTGCTTCCGCTGAACCTTGGTCGGCAGCCTTGGTGTACCATTTCTCCGCCAAGGGTAAGTCCTGCGTAAAATTGTTACCTGTGAACATGTAGTTCCTGTAGTAAAGGTTACCCAGGAATAACTGGGCATTCTTGCCACCTCTCTCAGCAACCTTGGTATTGAAGTAGACCGCCTTCTTCGAGTTGGTTGCAAGCTTAGTGGAGTATTCCTTTGCAATCTGTACCTGTTCTTCAACATCTGAAATCTCCTCCCACTCCTTCTGGATGCGGACAGGGCTCGTAACCTCCTCATGGATTTCATCGAAGGCCTTTTCTACTGTGTTCTGAACTAAATTCTCAAAGCAAGCAGAAAGGAACAAGGCAGGCATGAGCCATAGTAAAGTCTTCACGGGAAATAAAGGTTACTTGTGACAATTGCTTTTAGTCAACGCTGTGGACGAAAATCATATAAAATTAGTAGTGTAGAGGGTTGCCGAATTTTGAAACGCATTCCTTAGCCAATTTGAAATTAGCAAAACAAAAGGCCTGGCTGTATACAGCCAGGCCTTTGTGTTAAGATTAGTGGAATCTATTAAAACTCTTTGGACCAGGTTACGAAGAAACGTGGATCATCGTCGTCCATGAAGCCTGTGTTGATGAAGTCAGAGGAAACGAATGAACCTGAGAGGGTAAACGTACCTAGATCACCAGCGTCTTTTGATAGCTCGAGGAGGAGATGGTTGTAGTCGATGTCAACGCCACCTACGCCATCATCATCCCAAAGGTACTGACCGACAGTACCTGTGAGGCTGTATCCTTCACCAATCGTCTCTGCGAGGTCGATGGAGTAGCTGGCATAGAGGTAAACATCACCTTCAATGAAAGCTTCCTGACCTGCTGCGGTGTCAGTAGCTTGGGATTCAATGGTATAGGCACCACCGATTGTGAGGCCAGAAAACGTAAGACTACCGTATAGCTCGTAGTAATCGTCATCGGCGGTGTCCAGGTAGGAATAGCGGATAACACCAATGTCGTACTCAGAAGAACCAGTCTCACCGGAGAAACCTGCGTAGAGGTCAACTTCAGTGTTGGAGGTCATGGTGGAAAGCCATGTGCCTGCGTAGAAGCCGCCGTTAGAATAATCAAGACCGCCGAAAACGGCAGCTTCGTCGTCGGTGTAGGTCATGCCTCTCCAAACATAGTTACTGGTGACGCCAATATTGCTAGCAAATTGTGCATGAGCAACGACCGCTGTAAGGCCAAAAATGGCTGCGAATTTAATAAGGTTTTTGTTCATTTGTTTTGTTGTTATTATATTGTTTGTTGTTAAACCTCGGGGTTGAGGTGGAAGAGGATGTTGCACAACCTATGCCAATCCTGATTTAAAAAAGTATTTGAGCAAGATTTTATCCTGTTTTGGCACGATGCGGAAGTAAATTTAGCAGTTGAAACCTAGGGAAATGAACTTTTTGTTCAAATTTAGTCTGATTTAAATGCAGAAAATATTTGGGAAATTGAGGGTCTGTGGAGTAAATCTATAGTCTGATTGAAGTGATTTAAATTTAGGGCGGTTATGTAGTACCGTGTTTATGTTTCGATAAATGGCATGTGAATATCGAATAAATGCTGATAAGAGAAACTACAGGGACGAGGGTTATAAATTTAGTTGTTTTGTGAAAGATTGATAAAAAAAGGACGCATGCCCTCCCTATGACATGCGCCCCATACATTATACATGTGTCTGCCTATTCCTATTTTTATGAACGAAGTATCGTTCGGTGTGGTTGTAACACGATGCGTGCCAAAATAGGTGCGGGGTTGTGATTTGTAATTTATCTGACAAAAAAAAGGACGCATGCCCTCCCTATGACATGCGCCCTGTACATGATACCTGTGTGTCTGCTTATTCCTAATTTTTATGAACGAAGAATTGTTCGCTAGGGGTTCTAACATGATGCATGCCAATATTGGTGTGGAATTGTAATTTGTAATTTATCTGACAAAAAAAAGGGCGCATGCCCTCCCTATGACATGCGCCCTGTACATGATACCTGTGTGTCTGCTTGTTCCTTGAATTTATGAACGAAGAAAGTGTTCGCTTGAGATCCAACAGGATGCGTGCCAAAGTAGGTGCAGGGTTATAATTTGTAATTAATCGGACAAAAAAAGGGCGCATGCCCTCCCTATGACATGCGCCCTATACATGATACCTGTGTGTCTGCTTGTTCCTTGAATTTATGAACGAAGAAAATATTCGTATGGGATACAACAGGATGCGTGCCAATATTGGTCGAAAAATTAAAATTGGAAGAAATTGACCGATCTCCCTACACACTTGAGCAGGAATTTTAAAAATCCCTAAACGAGAAGATCATTAGAATCGTAATCAAACATCAGCATGATGAGCAGAATTAACCAGATGAATTAAATGCGGTGTGACGTTCTAGAAATGAGACCTGAAGGAATCTATTGCCCAGGCGGGGATTTCTTCGTGGACCCGAGAGGTTCAGTGCCCCGAGCGGTCATTACGCATGCGCACAGTGATCATGCAAGAAGCGGGCATGATCATTATCTGTGTGCAAATTCATGCAAACCACTCCTAAGGGTACGGCTTGGAGCATCAGCATCTATCGAAAGCATACCCTATGGAGATTCGATTCAGATCGGCGAGGCTAGGGTCTCATTCCACCCAGCAGGCCATATTTTGGGATCTGCACAGATCCGCATCGAGGTAAAAGGAGAAGTTTGGGTTGTCAGCGGTGATTACAAGCCTCAGGCAGACCGCACTTGCGAAGCTTTTGAGTTGGTGAAATGCCATGGTTTTATTTCCGAATGTACATTCGGGCTACCCGTTTATAAGTGGCTGGAGGAGGAATTGATACATCAACAGGTCAACCAATGGTGGAAGGGGAATGCAGAGGATGACAGGCCGTCGCTAATTTTTGCCTATTCCCTAGGTAAGGCGCAACGAATCCTAGCTGGCTTGGAATCTGGTATCGGAAAGATTTTTGCACACTCAGCCGTATGTTCTTTCTTGGAGCACTACAAAAGCGCCGGTGTAGATTTGCCTTCGGTGATCAAGCTTGGAGATAAAGAAAAAGAACACTTTGGAGGGTCTATGATTGTTGCACCTCCTGCAGTTGAAGATTCCAGATGGGCACAGAGAATCCGTAACTGTCGAAGAGGGTTTGCTTCGGGCTGGATGTCAATTCGTGGCGCGAGAAGGAGACGGAACGTAGATAGAGGATTTGTGCTTTCTGACCATGCTGATTGGCCTGGACTTTTAGAGGTCATAAAAGGCACGGAGGCCGAGGTTGTTAAGCTTACGCATGGAAACGGAGATGTATTGGCACGCTACCTTCAGGAGATGGGAATTAACGCATCAGTGTTAAATGAAAGCTTTTACTTGAGGGAGGAGGAGTCATGAAATTATTTTCACAGCTATTTCATGACCTTGATGGGCTCACGAAAACTAATGAGCGCCTAAAAAGGCTCGCCGAGTACTTCAAGGAAGCCGACCCGGTCGATTCGATCTGGGCTTGCTGGTTCCTTTCAGGGAATCGAGTGAAGGGTGCTGTGAAGACTAGAGAGCTTAGAGAATTTGTTGCCACTCGCACCGGGTATCCAGATTGGGTGATTGAAGAATGTTATGACCGAGTCGGAGATCTGGCAGAAACCTTGTCGTTATTGATTGGCGACAATGATTCCGCCCAAGAACCAATCCGTCTTCATCAGGCTGTTAGCGAACATATAAAGCCCTTGGTCTACATGGATCGTCAGGACCGACAGGATGCACTGAGTCAGACTTGGAATAAACTCAGAAGCATAGATCTTCTCCCCTTCCACAAGATTTTGACTGGAGGTTTCAGAATGGGGATATCCAAAGGGAATCTTTGTAAAGCACTTGGTATGGCAGGAGGCATAGACCCCGCGATCGTCGCCCAACGCTTAGCAGGAAGCTGGACACCTGATGAGCTAAGCCTGGAAGAAATTCTGAACCCAGATGAAATTGAAAGTAGGCTTTGTCATCCGTTCCCATTTTGCCTAGCTTATCCTTTGCAGGAGGAAAGTCCTGGCATCTTGGGAGATCCCAATGATTGGCAGATCGAATGGAAATGGGATGGGATTCGGGCGCAGCTCATCAAGTCTGAAGGTAAAGCGATGATCTGGTCGCGTGGAGACGAGTCGATTGGGGATGCTTTTCCTGAGATATTGGAAGCCACGAAACTACTACCAAACAATGTTTGCCTAGACGGAGAAATCCTAGCCTGGGGTCACGAGGGACTCAGATCTTTTTCCAGATTGCAAAAGCGCCTCGGGAGAAAATCCCCGACTGCATCGATGTTGAAACGAGAGCCTGTAAGATTTCAGGCTTACGACCTGCTCAGCTTAGGTGGTGAAGATTTGAGAGACTTGATAATGGAAAGGCGTAGGGAAAAACTCGAACGGCTCATATCTAGTCTGCCAAATCGATTTCCTGTAAGTATTTCAGATGTCGTCGAAGGCAATTCTTGGAAAGACCTCGAAGCTCTTAGAGAGGAATCACGAGACAGAGGCGTTGAAGGATTCATGCTCAAAAAAAAGGATTCATGCTACACCCCGGGGAGGGTCAAAGGCACTTGGTATAAGTGGAAGATCGATCCATATCTCGCAGATATGGTTGTGGTTAGCGCACAATTGGGTCATGGAAAACGTTCCAATCTTTACACAGACTATACGCTTGCGGTGCGGGATGAGGATGGAGAATTGGTTGTCGTAGCGAAGGCTTATTCAGGACTCACGGACAAGGAAATCAAAGAAGTCGACAAGATCATACGTGGTAGCATAACTGGCAAATTTGGCCCGGTAAGAAGCGTAAAGCCCAATCTAGTTTTTGAGATCGCTTTCGAGGGAGTCCAGATCTCGAAGAGACATAAATCTGGCGTGGCTCTGAGATTTCCAAGAATCAACAGATGGAGGAGGGACAAAGCACCGGATCAGGTTGATGAAGTGGCTATCATCAAGGGGTATGCAAATGACCCAACGAGACAGGAGGAGGATGGTCTCAAAGTTGATGAAGATGGGAATCTGCTGCTTTTCTGATATCCTTCAATCGTTGATCGTCCATTCTGGAGAGGTTTCGCAGCTGCATGGACATTCTTTGGTTCGAGGACAGGGCTTCACGATGACGATCCAGAAAAGCCCAGTACGAAGAGGTGAAGGGACATGCATTGGGTCCAGTAGACTCCTTCGGGTTATACCTACATGATGCGCAATAGTTGCTCATCCGATTGATATAGGCACCAGTTGCAGAATAGGGTTTTGAGGCCATGAGTCCTCCATCGGCAAACTGGGACATTCCTATGACGTTAGGAGTCGTTACCCAGTCCACCGCATCCACATAGCTAGCAAGAAACCAGTCATTGATTTCATCAGGCCGAACACCGACAAGCAGCGAATATAAACCAATAACCATGAGCCGCTGAATGTGGTGTCCATAACCAGTTTCTAGAACTTGGGTAAGACAGCTACTCATACACGCCATGTCCGTTTTCCCGCTCCAAAAGAAGGATGGTAAGGAGATATGTGCTTTTAGGTGGTTATGGGTCCTGTAGTTGGGCATGTGCAGGTTGTAGATACCTCGCACATATTCTCGCCACCCAACGACTTGACGGATAAACCCTTCTACAGCCGCTATAGGCGCACGTTCCTCGTAATACGCTGTCTCTACCTTTCTGACGACCTTAAGGGGGTCGAGGAGGCGGAGATTGAGAGGAGCCGCGACCAAAGAGTGAAAAAGAGTATTTTGGCCAGTCCACATCGCATCCTGAAACCTCCCATAGAGAGGTAGGCATTGTTCAATAAAGCGGTCCAGTTGCGCCTCAGCATCACTCGGTGTAACCGGCCAGTTGAAATTATCAAGTTTCCCAGGATGATCTGGAAAGCGGGCATCTACAAACTGGATGACCTCCTGAGTGATCTTATCCGGTTTGGTTCCTTGGTTTTCAGGAATGGATGGCGGCCCTTTCTTACCAAAGCTTTCACGATTGTTTTTGTCGAAATTCCACTCACCTCCTACAGGTTTGTCATTATCCATAAGGATGTTGTGCCTGCGCCGAATTTCCCTGTAGAAAAACTCAAGTCTAAGAACCTTTCTGTTACTTGCGTGATCTTTGAACTGGTCTTGGCTGCAAAGGAAACTTTCGTCTTCTGCGATTGTTAGGGGAACCCCAAGCTTTTCGATGACCTTGATGAGAGATGTGCGGACTCGGTAGTCGCCAGGCTGTTTCAGGTAGATCTCTTGAGGTTTTAAGCGATTGATATCAGTTTCAAGAATGGAGGACAAAGAAGAGTCGGTGTCATGTGATGATAGTTCATGATAGATGAGTGGCAGATTTTGTACTTCAAGATAATCCCTGAAATGCCGCATGGAGGATAAAAAGTATACAATTCGGTGCTTGTTCGAAAGAACATGCGTGGACTCTTCGGTTGCTTCAGCCATCCAAAACATGTCCTGATGAGGGTTGAAGTCATTAGGACAGTATCGTTGGTAATCTAGCTGATCACCTAATACGACAACGAGACGCCGAACGTTGGTAGTCCCTGATTTGGTCACGGGATTCCTCTAGTTCTAGATAGTGGAAAGTGCTTCGAGCGCACGGGCACGCGCAAATTTGTGCTCAACGCATGGCTCAGGGTAATTCTCGCCGAGGCTGAGAGTTGTATCCTCAAGAGATTTTTTTGGAGCATCCCATGGGCTGAAGAGCCATTTCTTGGGGACATCATCGAGAGGTGGTATCCATTTGCGGACGTAATTCCCCTTAGCATCAAACTTTTCCCCTTGGAGGATGGGGTTGAAGATTCTGAAATAAGGTGCAGCATCCGCCCCACAGCCAGCAGCCCATTGCCAGCCTTGTGTATTACTGGCTAAGTCAGCATCGACTAAGGTGTCCCAGAACCATTTGGCCCCCTCGTTCCAAGAGATGAGCAGATGTTTGACAAGAAATGAGGCCACGACCATTCGGACACGATTGTGCATCCAACCGGTTTCATAAAGCTGCCGCATACCGGCATCCACCATAGGGTAGCCAGTGTTGCCAAACTTCCACTTATCTAAGGTATCTGGATCGTTCAACCACGGAAAACTTTGGTATTTTGGGCGAAGAGGTTGGTCCGTTATTGTTGGGTAGTGGTAAAGCAAGTGGTAGGAAAACTCCCTCCAACCTACCTCGGTCAAAAATTTATTTTGCCCACGGTTGGAACCCTCCGGTTCATTCTCCAGCACTGCATGACAAATTTGACGTGGACTTAAAAGCCCCCAGGCCAAGTAAGGGGATAGGCGCGAGGTACCATCAATCCCGGGATTGTTGCGACGATGAGAGTAAGAGTCGACTACTGAGTAGAGTGAGTACGCAAGACGTTTGTGAGCCGCATCTTCACTTACCTCCCAGTACTGATGCAGTTTTTGGTGCCAATCCAAACGGGGCAGAAGCCCTAGTTCATCCAGAGCAATACCAACTGAAGGAAAATCAGAAAAAGAAATGTTATCCAGATGGTAAGATAGAGGCTCTTGGAAGATGTACTTCCTAGTATGCCTCCAAAAGGGAGTGAAGACCTGAAAGGGCTTGCCAGTTTTGTTTTGGACCTCCCATGGTTCTACCAACAATGTGCTATTGAAGCTTTCTTGGTGGATATTATTGGAACGGAGGGAGTTGATTACAGCGGCCTCTACTTCCATGCCATAAGGGTCAAAAGCCCTTCCGAAGTAGACACCGTCGGCACTGGACTCTCGGACTAGTTTGGACAGTATATTGGAGGGATCCCCATGATAGAACGAAAGGTTGCCACCGAGCTTTGCAATGTCGGATGCGAGACTGGCCAACGCGTTGTGAAGCCACCATCTTGAGGCTTCTCCAGGCGCCCACTTCTGGTTGGTGTCGGAGTCCCAAATAAATATCGGGATGATAGAGTATCCATTTGAAACAGCCTCGAAAATAGAAGGGTTGTCGAGGAGCCTTAGGTCCTTACGAAACCAAACAATAATTTTCTTTTCGCCTGTCGGGTTATCAGGAGTCATTAAGTCTAAGAGCAGAGAGCCCAGAATCGATGGAGATAACTTGGCCTGTTATGGATTGGGCAGATGGGGAGTGAAGATAATTTATCGTGTCACACACCTCCGATACTGCAGGGAGGCGCTTGAGGGGGTGACGCTTTTCGATGACTGGAACTGCTTTCTCGCCGCCAACGAGTGAAAGCCCGTTTTCAGTTGGAGTTAAGGTGGGAGCAACTACATTTACGCGAGTTCTGGGCGCGAGATCAGCAGATAGAGATAGCGCAAAACCTTGCAGCGCTGACTTCGCGGTAGAAATCGCACAGTGATTGGGCAACCCAGAACGAGCAGCGACTGTTGAGATAAAGACAAGAGAGCTGCTGCGAAGTCGAGGAAGCAGAGCCTTAACTAGAACAAATGCATCGAGCACACTGGAGGTGAAAGCCTTCAAGATTTCGTCAGTGGTAAGCTTTCTTATAGAGCCTAAAATGATATCGCCAGGACAAAAGGTAAGGGCATCGATCTGGGGCGGCAATCTGTCAGAGTAAGATGCGGGATCAGATGCATCGCCTTCTACCCAAGTGCAAGAATCAGGAATTGATATGGGACAAGAGCGTGATAAAGCATAAGTCGAATGGAGTTGTGAAGAAGACTCCATTAGAGTGAATCCGATCCCTTTCGAGGCACCGACAATGAGATGAGTTGGAGGGGAAGAGTTGTTCATACTCCCCTATCGAAAAACAATGGCAAAAAGATCACTCGGTCGGATTAGCTATCCAGTAATTCTAGAGGGTTGGGAAGCACAATTTAATTACTCAATTCAACATCGACTGTAATCCACCCCCGTATCCTGCAAGTTCGAGGTAGGCACGTCCTATTTCTTTATTTTTTTGATCAAAAACCTTACAAGCCCCCTCCCAGTAGGGATTAGAAGACTCGTTTCCATAAAATTCCTGATCCGGGATCATAGGTTTAAGTTTGTAGAGTAGCTCACCTTTGCTTGGGTGTTTGGCCGTAATCTCAACGTGGGTAGGGTATTTTAGACCAGTCTGAGAACTTTTCCAATGTTCAAAAGTGCCCCAATTGAAATCTTCAGAGTATGCTTTGACCACAGCCCCATTTTCGTCAATCCAGTTGATGGAGGACCATTTGTCCTCCGCTCCACTTTTTCTTCTTAGCCGGTAGGCCATAACCTCAGTCCCATCATTCAATTGGATGCAGGTCCAATCCCATCCCTCCATCTCTTTACTGAGTTGGCTTGATGAAACCTCATGATCCATCCAGACGTTTCCGTGGACCTTGATTTCGCGGTCGTTGGTTTTGAGTACACCCGATGCAGAAAGGTTGGTATAAGACCAGTACCAACTGACTGAGGCCGGATTACTACCCTTTCTACTGACTCCTCGGTCTCCAAAGCGTACAAGAGGCTTCTGGGGTATAAGTTTGAGATCAAGGCGACTTCCGTCTGGGTAATTAGTACTCAATCTGAATGAGTCTTCTTCAGGTGTATGCTGGGCATGTATACCTCCGACCTGCAATGACAGTTGCTCAGGTTTGATTCTCACTTGCCAACCCTCGCGAAAGGTGCGCTCGTAATGAGTGTATTTTTGCAAGGAAATGTTACTCAGCCCTGCATGGGCAATGTAGAGCTGTCTGTTGCCGAAAGAAGATTTTTGGGGTAAGCTTGCTGAAGCGGGAGAACCAGCGACCCTAAATATAGTGGACTGGAAGCCATATTGATGGTCACCAGAGGATGAGTTTAAGTGCCCCACCCAGTACCACCATTCAATACCGTACTCTGTGTGTGGACCATGATCCCTTGGAAACACGGGGTGGTAATCAGGCTGAGGCACAAGATAACCTTTAGAGGAGCGCTCTGGCGGGGTAATCCAGTTGGGCGAGCCAAAGGATATGGAAGCGAAAAGTGTAATAGTAAGCAGCCTCATAGATTTTTGTTTTTTGTATGCCAAATTGCAGAGGATAAGCACCCACACAGAAACCCAACCGAAACCAAAAGGAGTCCAAATAATAAAATGCTCGTGGCAGATGGACTCCAGATGAGGGTCCAACCAAAGGACTGAACGTTAATGACGTGAACTAAGAGTAGTCCGATCGCAATACCGAGAACCGTGCCGCAAAACCATGAAGTCAGACCCACCAACCCGCCTTCAAGGCCAGCGATCAAAACAAGTTGGCGATTACTGAATCCAAGATAACGAAGAGTCTTCCAAGTGCTTTTCGACTCTTCGAAGATAGAAAACAGGCCTAGGGCCAAGCCTAGAAATGCAACCGAGAGGCCTATAATTATGAGAGCACGGGTAGAGCTGAAGGTTTGATTAAATATTTTTAGCGCTACATGTTTCAGCTCGTTTTGGTTTCGAATCTCAAGACCGGGAAAGGCAAGCCGCATCTCGTCTCTAATCTCGTTTACGAAAGATTCGGGTTTTAAAAAGAGGCTTACATTGGCTGGTCTAGTAGAATCAGTCCATGCCATCCAAGTGGTCTTATCGATAGCCGCCGTTCCAAACTCATTTCCGTAATCAGCAAAGATGCCCACGGGACTGACCAATTTGTCCCCGTGTCTTGTTGAAACTTGCACGGATCCACCATCAAACACGCCAAACCTCCTCGCAAAGGCTTCGCTGACATAAGCGGGTTGTGCATTCTTTGTTACGGTAAGACTCCCAGGAGGTTTCAGCCAAATTTGGTCTACACGGTTTTCCCAAGCCTTGAAATCAATACCAGCTAGTGTGGTCATGCTATCGCTGGCTCTTACCTGTGAAGAGTAAAATACATCAGCATAGGCTATGGTTTCGTTTTGAAGCAGACTTTCGAGCACCTTGGGGTCGATGCCGTTTAGCATAGAAGCAGATCCCGAAAGTCCTCTTTCTGAAATAAATAAATCAGCCTGAAACCTGACTTCAAACCATTCTGTAATAGACCGGCTAAAGCTGTTAGTCATCTGGTACATACCGGTTACCATGCCCGTCGCAACAACGAGACCGGCAACAGCGAGACGGTGTCGGCTTGAGCCTTCTTTAAGACGACTGATTGCTAAAACAAATGCTGGATTTGCAGAAAACCCTTTGAGCAACGACGAGACCCAAACAAGGATTTGCCCAGAAAGGAAAGCACAGCCAAAGATCCAGCATCCAGCGGCCAAAAAACCTCCAACAGGCGCATTACCTCCGCCGGCCATTTTGATAGGCTGTAGAAATGCTAGAATGGTTCCTGAAAATATTAAAAGAATCCCATATTTGGGATCACTTAACCACGAAACCCCTAGTGAACAGTTCCCTCTTTTGAGCACTTGGGCCGGAGGAGTTTGCATGGCGTCTCGAGCAGGCAACCAACCAGAGATCACGCTGAAGCAAGTACCGAGAAGCAATCCGATCAAGATATCAGTCTTTTCTAGGACGATAAGGTTAGAAGAAGTCTTATAATACAGAGCGTTTACAGTTTCAGAAACCATGCCGACCGCGGCATAGGACATAAGGTGGCCAAGGCCAATGCCTATGGCAGAACCGATAAAGCCAATCAGAGTAGCCTCACAAATTTGAAGGCAAAATAAGTTCCTAGGCTGTACACCTAAAGAGATTAAGATTGCGACTTCGGAGCGCCTTCGGATGACGGACGCATCCAGTGCCTGAAGGATTAGATATGCACCTACAAGAATGGCAATCAGTGAAAGTATCGTAAGGTTTAACCGAAAAGCAGC
>Ga0163109_10002730_pt1 | contig 13675 bp, 10 predicted proteins | sample CRUFie1St13metaG_FD_108704 | JGI IMG/M metagenome (GOLD analysis project Ga0163109, IMG submission 108704) | Marine microbial communities from the Costa Rica Dome - CRUD Field 142mm St13 metaG | ecosystem: Environmental > Aquatic > Marine > Oceanic > Photic zone | place: Costa Rica: the Eastern... | reverse complement strand
TTGCCATCTTATACTAAAGTATTTGCAAATACTTTAATAGAACATGCCAAAAAAGACAGTAAGATAGTCGCGATTACAGCTGCTATGCCAGATGGCACAGGGTTAAATTTATTTAAAAAAGAATTTCCAGATAGAACGTTTGATGTTGGAATTGCAGAACAGCACGCCGTAACATTTGCCGCAGGTTTAGCAACTGAAAATTATAAACCCTACGCAGCAATTTATTCAACATTTTTGCAAAGAGCCTATGACCAAGTCGTACATGATGTTGCTATTCAGAGTCTACCTGTAAGATTTGCAATAGATAGAGCTGGATTAGTTGGTGCAGATGGAGCTACGCACGCTGGTAGTTTTGATATAACATATTTATCAACATTACCTAATTTTATTGTAATGGCTGCTAGTGATGAAGCAGAATTAGTTAGAATGATAAATACTTCAACTGAGATTAATGATAAGCCTTGTGCTTTTAGATATCCAAGAGGAGTTGGATATGGCTCAGCACTACCTTCCATAAATGAAAAACTAGATATTGGTAAAGGGAAAATTATTCAAGAAGGTAAAAAATTAGCTATTTTAAATTTTGGAGCTAGACTCTATGAAACTCTTAAAGCAGCTGAAAACTTAAAAAAAAAAGGCATCGATCTAACAATTGTTGATGCAAGATTTGCTAAACCTTTAGATGAAAATTTAATTTGGCAACTAGCAACTACGCATGAATCAATTGTAACAATCGAAGAAGGCTCAATAGGCGGCTTTGGATCACACGTAGTGGACTTTTTATCAAAAAAAGGTTTGTTAGATAATAATCTAAAATTTAGATCAATGAAATTTCCAGATATTTTCATTGATCAAGATACACCTGAAAATATGTACAAAATAGCTAATCTTGACTCAATCTCGATTGAAGAACAAATTTTAGAGGTTTTGAACTCAAATATTATATTGCAAAAACAAAAGTAGATAAATTAACTACATTGAGCTTTATTCATAAGATAGTGATCTAATAGAACACAAGAAAGCATGGCTTCACCAACTGGTACTGCTCTAATACCGACACATGGATCATGTCTTCCTTTTACTGAGATTGTAGTATTTCCTCCTAATGTGTTTATTGTTTTTCTTTTCTTAAGAATTGAAGAGGTAGGCTTTACTGCAAATGAAACTTTAATTTGTTGACCTGATGAAATTCCACCAAGAATTCCTCCAGCATTATTTGATGCAAATTTTAATTTTTTTTTATTTTGTGAAATTTCATCAGAATTTTCTTCACCTGATAATTGTGCTGAATTCATACCAGTGCCAATATTAACTCCTTTAACAGCGTTAATACTCATCATTGCCGATGCTATATCAGAATCTAATTTAGAATATATTGGTGCGCCTAATCCAACAGGAATACCATTTGCTCGAACTTCAATTATCGCTCCACAAGAAGATCCTGCTTTCCTTATACTTAATAAATATTTTTCCCAAATTGGAATCATTGATTTATCAGGACAAAAAAATGGATTTTTATTTATTAATTTTTCATTCCATTGCGATGTATCGCAACCAAGTATTCCAAGTTGTGTTACAGCTGCAGAAATTTTAAATTTTTTACCTAATTTATTTTCTAAAACTTTTTTAGCTATTGCTCCAGCAGCAACTCTAGTTGCAGTTTCTCTAGCAGAGGATCTTCCACCTCCTCTATAATCTCTAATCCCATATTTTTTAAAGTAAGTGAAATCAGCATGACCAGGTCTAAATTTGTTTTTAATATCGTTATAATCCTTAGAGCGCATATCTTCATTGAATATAATTAAAGATATTGGAGTTCCAGTGGTTTTACCTTCAAATACACCTGATAAAATTTGTACTGTATCAGACTCTTTTCTTTGAGTGGTAAATTTGGATTGACCAGGTTTTCTTTTATCCAGTTCTTTTTGAATATCTTGCTCTTTAAGACTTATTAAAGGTGGACAGCCATCAATTACACAACCAATAGCAGGCCCATGAGACTCACCCCAAGTTGTGAAACGAAATAACTTTCCAAATGTATTAAATGACATTATTTATATTGTATAGATTATTTTGTTAAAATTATGAATCAAAAAAACTCATTAGGCCTAAATAAATCCTTCTTAGATCTTGATGATCCAATTGAATTATTTCAAATTTGGTTTGAAGAAGCAAAAAAACATGAAATCAATGATCCTAATGCCTTAGCTTTAGGAACGGCAAACAAAGACGGTGTTCCATCTGTCAGAATGGTTCTTTTAAAGGGTGTTGATAAAAATGGATTTATTTTTTACACAAATTTAAATAGTCAAAAAGGAATAGAATTAAGTGAAAATCCCAACGCTTCTATGTGCTTTCATTGGAAAAGTATTTTAAGACAAATTAGGATTTCAGGAACTTTAACAAAAGTCTCAGATGATGTTGCTGATAGTTATTACAATTCAAGAGCATATGAAAGTAGAATTGGAGCATGGGCATCTAATCAAAGTAGTATTTTAAAAAATAGAGATCAATTATTAGAATCTTTAGAAAAATTTAGAAAAAAATTTAATGATAAAAGCAATGTTCCTAGACCTCCACACTGGACTGGATGGAATTTGAAACCAAAAGGTATTGAGTTTTGGCTAGATGGTGAAAACAGAATACATGAGAGGTTAAAGTATACTCTTAAAGATAATATTTGGATTAAAAATTTATTAAGTCCTTAAAAATTTCTAGCTAAGCTAAAGGATGTCAAGTTTTCAAGAATAGTTTTTTCTTCAGAATTTTTGAAAACTGAGAGAGAATTAGAAGCTAAGTTGATATAGTGTTGTGCTTTTTGATAACAATTATTCATAACATCGTATTTTTTTATTAGACTTAAAATAAGCTTTAAGTCGCTATCTTCCTTAATATTTTTAGAAAAAATTTTTTTCACTTTTTCTTTTTCAAATAAATCTATTTTTTGAAACAATAAAATTATTGGCAAAGTAATTTTTCCTTCATAGAAATCTTGACCAATTTTTTTTCCAAAAAGTTTTAAATCAGAATTATAATCTAATGTGTCATCAGCGATTTGAAAAGTGAGCCCAAGATTTCTTCCGTAAAATTCTAAAGCTTCTTTTTCTTTTGATTTAACATCAGCTAAAATAGCTCCGACTTTAGTTGAAGCTGCGAATAATTCAGCAGTTTTTGCAGAAATAATTTTTAAATAAGTTTCTTCTAACATGTCAACTTCTCCTTTATGTTGAAGTTGTAAAATTTCACCTTGAGCAATTTTAGAAGAAGTTGAGGATAATAATTTTAAGACTTCTAAATTACCATCATCGACCATCATTTCAAAACATCTACTTAGAAGATAATCTCCAACTAAAACTGATGAATGATTACCCCAAATTTTGTTTAAAGTTTTCTTCCCACGCCTAACTGATCCATTATCAATTACATCATCATGCATAAGAGTTGCCCCATGAATCAGTTCAACACAAGCTGCTAGATTTATATCTCTTGTTCCTTTTTTATAACCACATAGTTTTGCTGAACCTAATGTTAATAAAGCTCTCAATCTTTTCCCACCTGTGTCTAGATGATAATGAGTCATTTTTTGAGCCAATTCTACGTCACTTATTAATTTAGACTTAATTTTTTCCTCGACCAGCAAAAGCTTATCTTCAACTGAGTTTTTCAGCTGAAAATAAGAATTGTTTATTTGGTTTTTTAATTGAATTACAGTTCCCATTTCTGTAGCAAATTAGTATAATAATTTTCAATTTATTACTTATCAATTGACGCACCTTGAACTTCAATTATAAGGTGTCTTTATATTCAAATAAAAATTCTATATTGATTAAAAATGTTCTCATTTTTTAAAAAAAAAAAAATCATTCCACACATAAAGCTTAGTGGAGTTATAGGAAATGTGGGAAAATTTAAGCAAGGTATTGATTTTTCAAGTCAAGAAGAAATAATTAAAAAAGCTTTCTCAGTGAAAAAATCTCCTTGTGTTGCTATAACAATTAATTCACCTGGAGGCTCTCCAGTGCAATCACATCTTATTTATAGCTTTATAAGACAACAAGCAAAAAAAAATGATAAAAAAGTTTTTATATTTGCAGAAGATGTTGCAGCATCAGGTGGTTATTTAATTGCATGTGCTGGTGATGAAATTTATGCAAATTCAAGTTCAATAATTGGATCTATAGGTGTGATTTATTCTTCATTTGGTTTTACTGAATTGATAAAAAAAATTGGAGTAGAAAGACGCGTTCATACAGCAGGAAAAAATAAAAGCACTCTCGATCCTTTTATGGAAGAAAAAAAAGATGATATAGAAAGACTAAAAAATATACAATTAGATTTACATAAAGACTTTATTGATGTTGTAGAAAAGAGTAGAGGATCAAAACTTGTTAAGTCGGAAGTTGAGTTATTTTCAGGAGAATTTTGGTCCGGAAGTAAAGCGAAGAGCTTAGGTCTAATAGATAATATTGGTAACGCAAATCAAATATTAAGAGAAAAATTTGGAGAGGATGTTGTTATTAAAAAATTTGAAAAAACAAGAGGCTGGTTAAGTAAAAAACTCTCCTCCTCAAATGATCATTTAGATCAGCTAGCAAATATATTAGATGAAAGATCTATTTGGCAAAGATATGGTCTCTAAAATTATTAAAAAAAAACCTAAGTTAATATCTTTTCAAGATACTATACTGAATCTCCAAAAGTTTTGGAGCAAACATGGATGTGTAATTTTACAACCATATGATATTGAGGTTGGTGCTGGTACTTTTCATCCTGCAACTACTTTAAGATCATTAGGACCTAAACCGTGGAAGGCAGCATATGTTCAACCCTCAAGAAGACCAACAGATGGACGTTATGGAGATAATCCTAACAGACTTCAGCACTATTATCAGTTTCAAGTAATTATAAAACCTTCTCCAACTAATATAAAAAAACTTTACTTAAATAGTTTATCAGTAGTTGGGATTGATTATAAAAATCATGATATAAGATTCGTTGAAGATGATTGGGAAAGCCCAACCCTTGGTGCAGCGGGATTAGGTTGGGAAGTTTGGTGTGATGGAATGGAGATTACACAATTTACTTATTTTCAACAAATGGCTAGTTTTGAATGTAAACCTGTTTCTGTGGAAATCACTTACGGTTTAGAAAGAATTTGCATGTTTACTCAGTCTAAGAAAAATGTGTATGATTTAGTGTGGAATAATGAAGATATTAAATATCGTGAAGTTTTTCATCAATCTGAAAAAGAATTTTCTGCATATAATTTTGAATACGCAAATACAGATAATCTTTTCAAAATGTTTGATATGTTTGAAAATGAGGCAAAGTCATTGATTGAAAAGAGAGTTTCTTTGCCGGCTTATGATCAATGTCTAAAAGCAAGTCATGTATTTAATATTTTAGATGCTAGAAAAGCGATAAGCGTTGCTCAAAGAGCAGAATTTATTGCTAGAATAAGAGAAATTACAAAGCTTGTTGGTACAATCTGGATTGATACACAAATATAGTAATGGCAGAATTTTTTTTAGAATTATTTAGTGAGGAAATTCCAGCAAATCTTCAAAGGAATTTACGTAAAAATTTATTAGAAGAATTTAATAAATTTTTTTTTGAAAAATCAATTAAATTTAGTAAAAGTTTTGCTCTATCAACACCTAACAGATTAGTCATTGTATTTAGCAATGTTGATAAACAAATTAAAATTTTACCTAATGAAATCAAAGGACCCAAAACTGATGCACCAGAACAAGCTATAAACGGTTTTATAAGGTCAAATAAAATTGAGAAAAAAGAATTAATTAGAAAAGAAACTGAAAAAGGAGAATTTTATTTCTATAAAACAAAAGTAGAAATTTTGAAAATAGATGATTTATTAAAAGAATTTATACCAAAAGTATTAGAAAAGCATCAATGGCAAAAATCTATGAGATGGGGAGAGACCAGTTTATATTGGGGTAGGCCCTTAAAATCAGTTTTATGTGTTTTTAATCAAAAAGTTATAAGTTTCAAGTTACAGCATATTTTATCATCAAATCAAACTTTTATTGATCAAGATCTTGAAGATAAAAAAAAAACTTTTGTAAAATTTAAAACTTATGAAAAATTTCTACTTGATAAAGGAATAATTATTGATCAAAAAAAAAGAGAAAGTATAATTAACAAAAAATTCACCAAAATTCTTAATAAAGAAAAATTATTAATTAAAATTAACCCAAAACTTTTTAAAGAAGTTGTAAACTTAGTTGATAAACCAAATATTTTAATATGTAGCTTTGATAAAAAATTTTTGTCTATGCCAAAAGAGATACTTATTTTAACTATGCAAGTTCATCAGAAATATTTTCCTACGTTTGACTCAAATGACAAGATAACAAATAAATTTTTAATAGTTATAAACAAAAAAGATAAAAAAGGTTTAATAAAAATTGGAAATGAGAGAGTAATTGAAGCAAGATTGAGTGATGCAGAATTTTTTTGGAATAAAGATAAATCACAAAACCTTGTGAAGAAAGTATCTGAATTAAAATCAATAAATTTTTTTAATGGGTTAGGTACATATTTTGATAAAGTTCAAAGAATGAGAAAATTAGGTGGAATGGTATCAGATGAACTTTTTATCAGTAGAGAAAAAGTAGAGTTATCCGCCTCAATAAGCAAAACAGATTTAACATCTAATTTAGTAAAAGAATTTCCAGAACTTCAGGGTATAATGGGTGGGTATTTTTCTGAGTATCAAGGATTTGATAAAGATATTTCATTAGCTTTATCCGAACAATATTTACCTGTTGGTCTTGAGACAAAAGTTCCAAAAAAACCTTTTAGTCTAGTGCTATCTATCACTGATAAAATTGACACTTTAGTTGGTTTTTTTGGGATTAATGAAAAACCTTCAAGTTCTAAAGATCCATTTGGACTGAGAAGGATAGCTTTAAGTATAATAAGAATAATTATTGAAAATAAGAAAGATTTAAAGCTTAGTGATTATTTAAACTATTCATCAAAACTTTACTTTGATCAAGGATGCTCATTTTCTAGTAAAGAATTACAAAAAGAATTAAATAACTTTTTAAGAGAAAGGTTTAGGTTTTATTTGAAAGAAAAACAAATTAGGCTTGATATTATCGATGCTACTATTTCATCTTTTTCACTTAATAAAATTTTTTCTCTATTTGAAAAAGCAAGATGTCTTAATAAGCATATAAATGGTGAATTAGGTTTAAATTTAATTTCAACTTACAAAAGAGCTTCAAATATTCTTGAAAATGAAATGAAAAATAATGAGCTAGAAATTAATACAACACCCGATCAAGGTCTTTTTAAAAATGATTATGAAAAAAAATTATTTAAGAAGATAAGTGACATGCAAAAATATTTTTCTAAGGTTGATGATAATGAAATATATGAAGTGTCATTAAAAGTCTTAGCAGAATCAAAAAAAGAAGTTTTCGATTTTCTTGACAATGTAAAAGTTAATGAAGAAAATGAAATATTAAAAAAAAACAGATTAAAACTTGTTTCTATGATATGTAAAACTTTTCAAAATTATATCAATTTTCAAATATTAAAAAATGAATAAATTAATCTTAAATTTTAGTTCGAAAGAATTAAAAAAAATTAAAAATCCACAAAATTATTTAGGAGGTAAAGGAGCAAATTTATCTGAAATGGGCAGAATGGGTCTCCCAGTGCCACCTGGTTTCACAATTTCAACCAAAGTTTGTGAATTGTTCTATAGAGATAAAAAGAAATTAAGTAAAAAGTTAGTAAGTGAAATAAAGAAAGAATTAAAATTTGTTGAGCAAGATGTTAAAAAAAAATTTGGTGATTTAAAAAATCCTCTTTTACTTTCTGTTAGATCAGGTGCCAGAGTATCAATGCCAGGCATGATGGATACCATTCTTAATTTAGGTCTAAATGATAAAACAGTTAATGCTTTAAAAGAAAAAACTTTAAACGGAAGATTTGCCAAAGATAGTTACAGAAGATTTATTCAAATGTACGGAAGTGTTGTTATGGGTGTTGAAAGTTATCATTTTGAGGAATTAATTGAAAATTTTAAACTAACAAAAGGTGTTTTACTTGATACTGATTTAGATGAAGAAGACTGGAATGGACTTATTGAAGATTTCAAAAAAACTATTAAAGAAAAAACTAATAAGCTTTTCCCTCAAGATGTATATGAGCAATTAATAGGCGCTATAAAAGCAGTATTTCTATCTTGGGAAAGTAACAGAGCAAAAGTTTACAGAAAATTGAATCAAATTCCAGATGAATGGGGAACTGCAGTAAATGTCCAATCAATGGTTTTTGGAAACATGGGAAATAATAGTGCAACTGGAGTTGTTTTTACCAGAAATCCTTCAGAAGGTTCTAAGGATTTATATGGGGAATATTTAATAAATGCTCAAGGTGAGGATGTTGTAGCTGGCACAAGAACACCTTTGTATATTACTAAAAAAGCAAAAAAAATTGCCAAAGTTAAAGAACTATCTATGGAAGAGTCAATGCCTAAAGTTTATTCAACTTTATCAAAAATTTTAAAGAAGCTTGAGACACATTATAGGGATATGCAAGATGTAGAGTTTACAGTTGAAAATAACAAACTCTGGATTCTTCAAACACGTTCAGGTAAACGAACAGCAAAATCTGCTGTCAAAATTGCTGTTGATATGGTTAAAGAAAAACTCATTACAAAAAATGAAGCTGTTTTAAGAATAGATCCTAATTCTTTAGATACATTGCTACATCCAACTTTGGATGAAAATAGTGATATAAATGTTATTGCTAATGGATTGCCAGCATCACCAGGTGCGGCTAGTGGTAAAGTTGTTTTTAGTTCTAACGAAGCAGAAAGACTAAATGATATGATGCAAGATACTATTTTAGTTAGAGTTGAAACATCTCCTGAGGATATTCAAGGCATGCATGCAGCAAAAGGAATATTAACTGCTAGGGGTGGTATGACAAGTCATGCTGCAGTTGTCGCTAGAGGCATGGGAAGACCCTGTGTATCTGGATCAAGTGAAATTGATATAAATTATGAGAAAAAATTTTTTAAAACTTCTTCCACAATAATAAAAGAGGGAGATATAATTACAATTGACGGTTCGACAGGTAGAATTATTTCAGGAAATGTACCAACCGTTAAACCAGAGATCTCTGGAGATTTTTCAAAATTAATGAGTTGGGCAGATAATATAAGAAAATTGAAAGTAAGAACTAACTCCGAAACACCAATTGATACAAAAATTGCAAGAGATTTTGGAGCAGAAGGAATCGGTTTATGTAGAACTGAACATATGTTTTTTGATGAAGAAAGAATTTTATCCGTCAGAGAAATGATTTTATCAAAGACTAAAGAAGATAGAGCAAAAGCTTTAAAAAAACTTTTACCTCATCAAAAAAAAGATTTTATTGAAATTTTTAAAATAATGCGTGGTCTTCCTGTAACTGTAAGATTATTAGACCCTCCATTACATGAATTTTTACCAAAATCTGATAAGGAGATTTTTGAGGTTGCTCAAGTAGTTGGTATTGAAAAAAATGAAGTTTCGTCGAGAATTGAGGAACTTCATGAACAAAATCCAATGCTTGGTCACAGAGGTTGTAGATTAGGTATTTCTTTTCCAGAAATTTATGAAATGCAATGTCGAGCTATCTTTGAAGCTCTTACTGATTTAAAAAAAAATAATCAAAAATCAGCTTTTCCTGAAATTATGATACCATTGGTTTCAACTGAGGCAGAAATTAAAATAATGAAAGATTTAGTAATACAAACAGCTAAAAATGTACAAGATGAGAATAAAATAAAAGTTAAATTTTTAGTTGGAACCATGATTGAATTGCCAAGAGCCGCAATAAAGGCAGGAGATATTTCAAAACATGCTGAATTTTTTAGTTTTGGAACAAATGATTTAACGCAAACAACTTTTGGGATTAGTAGAGATGATAGTGGAAAATTTTTAAATGATTATATAGATAATAGAATTTTTACAATAGATCCATTTATATCTATAGATGAGGGAGTAAGAGATTTGATACAAATAGCGGTCGAAAAAGGAAAAAAGCAAAACAAAAAAATTAAGCTTGGAATATGTGGTGAACATGGTGGCGACCCCAAGAGTATTTATTTTTGTTCTAGAGTTGGACTTAATTATATATCTTGCTCACCATATAGAGTCCCTATTGCAAGACTAGCAGCCGCTCAAGCTGAGTTAAAAAAAAAACAATAAAACAAAGCTTTTTTAACTTTTTTATAGCTCTAATTTAAAATCTATTGCATTAGAGCTATGAGTTAAAGCGCCCACAGAAATTCTATCTACACCAGTCGCAGCTACAGATCTAATTTTCTTTAAATTCATGTTTCCTGAGGCTTCTGTTTCATAGTATTTCTTTGCTATCTTAACCCCTTTTTTTAATATTTTATTAGACATATTGTCGAAAAGAATAGTATCAAATTTTAGACCAAGAATTGTTTTCAATTGTTTCAAATTATCAACTTCCACTGTAATTTTTCGACCCTTCTTATTTTTAATAGCTAAAGACACTATTTCCTTTAAGTCTTTTGACACAATATGATTATCTTTTATTAAAAATTCATCACTTAGGTTAAACCTATGGTTATTTCCTCCACCCAATTTTACAGCATATTTTTGAATTACTCTTAGGTTTGGAATTGTTTTACGAGTACAGCAAATTGTACATTTTTTACCTGCTAATTTTACAAATTGATTTGTTTTAGTAGCTATACCTGAGATATGAGACAAGAAATTTAACGCAACTCTTTCAGCAGTTAATATATTTTTTGCTTTACCTTCGATTGTAGCAATTAAGGAACCTTTATTAATTAATGAGCCATCTTTCTTTTTACTAATAAATTTAATTTCATTATCAATTAAATTAAAAGCCTGTTTAGCAAACAACAAGCCACCAACAATACATTTTTGATTAGACATTAATTTTAATTTTATAATTTTATCACTATCAATTAATGCTGAGGTAATATCACCATATGGATAAAGATCTTCATTAAGGGCTAGCTTTACAACGTTTTTGATAAATACTTTGCTAAGTTTTATTTTTGACACAAAAGGCTATCTACCAATAGCAACCATTTTTTCTACAGACAGTCTAGCTTTATTTATTGTTTCGTCATCCATTAAGATTTCACCAGTTTCATTCTCTAAACAGTCTAGGATTTTTGGCAATGTTATTTTTTTCATGTGCGGGCACATGTTACACGGTCTAATAAACTCTACATTAGGATTTTCTACTTGTATATTATCACTCATTGAACATTCAGTGACCATCATTACTTTTTTTGGTTGATTATCTCTAACATAATTAATCATGCCCGATGTAGATCCAGCAAAATCACTTGCCTTTATTACTTCTGGCGGACATTCAGGGTGAGCAATAATTTTAATACCTGGATTAGTTTTTCTTATATGATTTATCTCATTTTCATTAAATTGATCATGGACAATACAAATTCCTTTCCAAGAAATAATTTCAACATCCGTCTGTGATGCTACATATTTTGCTAAATAGTCATCAGGTAAAAAAATTACTTTTTTTACTCCTAGAGATTTTACAATTTTAACTGCATTTGCAGAAGTACAACAAACATCAGTTTCAGCTTTTACATCAGCTGAAGTGTTTACATAAGACACAACCGGAACCCCAGGATATTTTTCTTTTAGCAATCTTACATCTTTACCTGTCACTGAAGATGAAAGTGAGCAACCAGCTTTCATATCTGGAAGCAAAACTTTTTTATTAGGGCTCATTAACTTTGCGGTCTCTGCCATAAAATGAACTCCAGCCATAACAATTATATTTGCGGAAGTTTTTGATGCCTCTACTGCCAACGCAAGAGAGTCAGCTGAAAAATCTGCAATACCATGATAAATTTCCGGGGTTTGATAATTATGAGCTAAAATGACAGCATTCTTCTCTTTTTTTAATTTATTTATTTTATAAATATAAGGTGCATGAAACGACCACTCAATTTCTGGCATTACCTTTGAGATTTTTTGATATATAGGATCAGTAGCTTTTTTAACTTCTTGATTAAAATGCATAATAAAATTTATCAATTTGAAACCTACTTGTCATTGATTTAATATGGGTCAAATTTGCGGCCATGCTGAAATTGGTAGACAGGCACGGTTGAGGGCCGTGTGGACTTTGTCCATGAGAGTTCGATTCTCTCTGGCCGCACCATTTTCCTTATTTTATTCGTAATTCCATTCGAAAAACCACTTATCGTATAAATTCTCATCTTTTAAGTATTTTTTCCAACTATTCATTTTATTCTTAAGTTCTGGAGACTTATAGTGAAATTCACAAACCACCGATTTTATTTTGTGCTTGTTAGATATTATAGATTTTAAAATATTATATTCTGATCCTTCAATATCAATCTTTATTAAATCAATAAAATTATGTTCAGCCAAAATATCATCAATTTTTTTTATTTTTATATTAAGAAAGTTATTTTGATCTAAATTTTTTCTTAATTGTAATGAAGAACTTGTTGATAGATACACAGTATTAAAACCAAGATTAGTTTTTGATAAGTATAATTTTTTATTACCAGCATCATCACTAACCCCCTCCATGTAAGTGAAAATATTTTTATTAAATTTGAATCGCTTTTTCAAAATTTCAAATGGTATAGGGTTTGGCTCGTAACAATAGATTTTTGAATTAAAATTATCATACACATATCCTGCAAAGTCACCTACATTTGCACCAAAATCAATAACAATTGAGTCTTTTTTTAATTTAAATCTATCAAGAAACTTATATCCGTTATAAGATTTAATTAGATTATATTTATAGTCGAATTTTCTTAAAAAAAGAAATTTATAGATCAATGGAATTATATAATTACCTTGTATATATAATCTAAGTAGACCAAGTTTTTTCCGAATTTTACTCATTTTAAATTTTTAAAATTTTCATACTTATACTCAACTTATTATTTTTTTAATGTTTTATAATCATATTATAAATATTATTTTCATTGTCGACTATCTTGTTAATATCGTGATTTAAAACTACAAATTTTCTTGCATTTTTTTGTATATTTTTCAAATTACTTTTTTGAACTTTTTTAAAAACTTCTTTTAAAGAGTCTTTTTTTAAATTAAATAAAAAACCATTTTTTTTGTCTTTGATAATATTATTAATTCCATTTACTTTGCTGGCGATTATAATTTTTCCACAAGACATTGCTTCCAACAAAGCTTTTGGGTTACCTTCAATATGAGAAAGAAGTATAAAAAATTTATATTTATTTATTATCATGGGAAGTAATGAATTATCAACTAGACCAAGATATTCAACTTTTGCATTAATATTTTTTGCATAACTTAAAAATTCATTTGAATTTTTTTTTGGTCCATAAAAATATAGTTTTTCATTTATGCTTAACATTTCTTTAAACAAAAATTTTAAATTTTTCTGTTCATGAAACCTTGAAATTGTAAAAAAATTTCTTTTACTCTTTTGTTTATAATTTTTGAATCTTTTTGTATCTATAAAGTTTGGAAGAATAGATATTTTATGTTTTTTTAAATTATAAACTCTGATGATTTCATTTTTGAGCTCTTTTGATGAAATTAGGATATGATCTGCAAATTTATAGCAAAACAAACAATAAAAT
>Ga0163109_10002729_pt1 | contig 13677 bp, 30 predicted proteins | sample CRUFie1St13metaG_FD_108704 | JGI IMG/M metagenome (GOLD analysis project Ga0163109, IMG submission 108704) | Marine microbial communities from the Costa Rica Dome - CRUD Field 142mm St13 metaG | ecosystem: Environmental > Aquatic > Marine > Oceanic > Photic zone | place: Costa Rica: the Eastern... | reverse complement strand
TGTGGAAATGCATGAAATCCAAGACTTACTAGGTCGTTTGCATCATCAAAAAGTTTGGTATAGACCCAAAGACAAAACCTACGTGAGTGGCTAGTCTTTTTGTTTGCTGATACGTTCTACGTATCCTGGCATGCCATGATCGTAAATGCTATCAAACCATTGGCGTTTTCTAAATGCCGCACGATAACCTCTAAATCTATCTTTGAATCTTTGCCATGCAGTGGCATTTCTTATGTTACCGTATGTGTTGATGTAGTGTAGTTGCCCAGCATGTTTGTAGTACATGACTGCAAATGGCACTCTCGGTACAATATCATTGTTGTTTACAAATCTATGCAGTGTAAAGTCTTTGTTGAATTCACGTACCCATCCAGGTGTACCAACACGAGGACTACCAAAGTTATAGCAAATAGTACCTTTGGGTAATCTACTGCAAGCAATAGTACTCATAGCACCACCTAAACTGTGACCACATGTGTATGCTTGTTTCCAATTGCGTTTAGCAAGCCAATCTTCAATTTGATCCCACAAGTCATCAACTTCTGCTTTGAAGCCTTTGTGTACACGACCTTTTCCTAATTCGTTGCGTACATGCATGGCATTGAGATCAGCTTTGATATCGTTGAACTGTGTAGGTTCCGTGCCTCTAAACGCTAACACAATGTAATCGTCTTTTGCCATACCATATGCTTGGGCACCATCATTGTTGAAAAACTTGATATTCTTATATCCCATAGCAGAGGCCGCTTTTTTGAATGCTTTTTCTTCTTGATATGCTAGATTACTTAGATTTGCACATTCTAGTGCATTTGCGTAACTGAACTCACTTTTTAGCGCCATTCTTGATCTCCTCAATTGCTTCTGAATTTTTACTGATTTTGCTGTCTTGCGTTCTGTCAATCATTGATTGCAGTTTAGCCGCTTTCTCTGCTTCAGTATCTAAATGGAGATCTTTGTTTATAACTTTTTCTAACTTTAGCATGGGTATGCGTTCGTTGGGTACATAACGCCAAGTATAACCTCTGTCGCCGTACACACCAAACACAGTTTCGCTGAGTCCTATTTTTACAATGAGTGCGTCATTACCGTCCAGTATAACACTGTCACCTTCATTGAAACTTTTGTTCATTTTGAACATCATGCCTTTTGCAATTTTAGTTGCAAAATCTTTGAACCATAATGTTATGACAAGTAAAACTAATGCACTTATAAATGGCATTATCAAATTGGTGACTTCTAGGCCCACACCACTGGCACTCATTATCTCTGCGTCCATGTTATCTCTCCATAAGTATTTATTGACAAAAGGGTTAAATACATATACAATACAGTAAAGGATAGTAATGAGTCATAGTGTAGAACAATTTTATAAAAAAGCAGAAGTGTTGCACAGTAAAGCAATAGAACTGCACAGAGAGCGTTATAAAGTGCAAGGACAATATGATCGTGTCGCCTGTCAAGCAATACTAGATGACATACGAGCGTTGGCTTTGGATTTGCAAAGAGGCTTGATTGATTTTGATATTGATTTTGGCAAAGGAGACAACCCTAAGTGAACTATCAACAAAAGTTTCTAGTAAGTTTACCTGCTATGAGCGACAACAACTTTAGTCGCAGTGTTGTGTATCTTGATGCACACAACGGAGATGGTGCTAAAGGCTGGGTAATAAACAAAGTACTAGATCCTAGGATTAGTAATCAGATGCGCAAAGGCATGAGACTAACCATAGATGCACCAATTTACTACGGAGGTCCTGTTGAAATGGGCAGTGCATACGTGCTACACAGTAGTGACGTAAAGATAGATAGCACACAAGAAATAAACACAAATCTATGTGTGACCAGAGACAAGCAAATGATTCAAAGTCTCAACGAAGGTAAACAACCACATTTTTTCAGAATACTAGTAGGACATTGCAGTTGGGGTGCAGGTCAACTAGAAAGTGAAATGTTGGGTAGTAGAAGCAACGGTCAATGCTTTTGGAGTGTACTTCCATACGACAATGAATTCTTATGGGGAAGCACAGACAAGCCACAGTGGCAACGTGGTATTGATCTTAGTGCAAAATCAATGACAGGCAATCTGTTGAATTTCTAAACTGTTAGCGCATAACATTGTAACAATCTTGTAAATACACGAAACAAATTTGGAGGCTGTTATGGTTGCGAACAAACTAGCCCAACTCAATGATAGTGAGTTGACACTTATAGAAAAAGTTTTACACAAAGAATTCATCACAGAGACGGAAAAAAACAAAAGTTGGCAAACTAAGAATCAATACGAGAAACCGTTTCACAAAGCAAACACACTGATAAAGTGCATAGGGGCAATCCAAGCCCAGCGAAACTTAAATAAAAAATTAGAAGTTCGTTGGTAAAAAAAGGTTGACAATATCCAAAACATAGTATATAAATATGCTTGTAAACGTTGAAGCAACGTGAACGCATACTGGACCTGGGGGCAGTACCCAGCGCCTCCACCATAAACACATGAGAGTAGATGCACCTACTTTCCTGTGCATAGGACAAGAGCTCGAAAGGCTACAAGTCGTGTGTTTATGATGGGGGCGAAATAGGATCGACAGGTGTTGTAGTGAAGTGGAGTTTACCGGATGACTGCGTTATTGGTCAAATTTTATAATTGCAAACGACAATTATGCGCCAGAAATGGCAATGGCGGCCTAATTAGGTTCACCGGGGTTGGCAACTGACCTGGCAACAGAATAGTTGCGCAAAAACCACAATCTACTGATTTATGCAACACCATACTTGACTTTTGCATAAAAAGTAGTAAATATAGTAGACAACCTGCATTGAGTGTCGGTTGTCTTTTTTTATACAAGGAAAAATAATAATGAATCGTTTACTAGCATTTCTATTCGCTACTACGTTCGCTACGACTGCAATGGCTGAAGCGCCAGCAGAACCATCGTGGCCCGCGATTAGTGGTGGTGTAGAAGTAGAGATTAAAGAAAATGCCTCAGGCGACTGGGGATCAAAAACTACACTTGGCGCCGGAATCAGTGCTGAAGGTATGGCATTTGGTGGCTTCAACTTTGAATCCGTCGATGGCGGAGGTCTTTCACTAGACGAATGGCAACTTGGTACTGACATGGGTGAAGCAACAGTTTCACTTGGTAAGCAAGGCGACATTTGGATTGGTGCAGAAGGCGAACACACAATCGCAAATCCAAAAATGGACGAAAGTGTACAGATCAGCATGGGTGACTTTGCTATGGCTGTAGAATTTGGCGACTGGCAAAATGACGTAACAGACATTGAAGCTATTGCTGGATCATACTCACTAGGAGATATTACAGTTGCAGGCGATTATGACCTAGACTCTGAAAACATTGTTCTTGGATCAAGAATGAATGTTGGCGACTTTGGTGGTGCTGTAACTTATGACGTCGATGCAGAACATTTTGCATACGAAGTTGATGGTACAACAGGATCAATTACTGCTTATATCAACGGTGACCAAGATGACGTTGCACAAAACATTGGTGCAAAATACACTTGGGAACTAAACGGTATTGGCGTTGAACCAAAAGTCAACTATGACATCGAAGACGAAGAATTCACACCTCAGGTTACTGTAGGTTTTAGCTTCTAAGCTATTGACTTTCAGTCATAAGTATACTATATTATAAAGTATACAACACAACAAGGAGTTCAGCGATGTTTGTAGGTTACGAAGGGTATATAGCAGTAGCGATTTGTTTATTTTGCACATGGCTAGGATATACACAAGGTAAGAGAAATGGAATTGAAAGTGCAATTGAAAGCATGATCCATATGAAACTACTAAGAGTACTTGATAATGGGGAAATAGTCGCTGGATCCAAACTACAGAAAAAATAGTTGGATAAGAGCCCTAGCGGATTCGAGACAAGACATAAGTAATTACAGTACAACACCTGCACAAGTTGCAGGTGTTGTCGTGAGTGAGAGAATTGATGCAATACAAGGTTATCTTGAGTGCTATTTTGTTAGCAGGTTGTGGTCCCACTATCACAGTGGATGGCAAAGCAATACCAAATGCTCCTGAACATGTAGTAACTGCTATAGACAAATATGGTCTAAATGAATATCAAAACAAAACGGTGCTCAAAGAATACGTAGGAGTTGATCCACGTTACACAGAATGGTGTGCGGCATTTGTAAATGCAGTACTAGAAGAAAGTGGCATACCTGGTAGCGATAGTGTAAGTGACAATCCACTAATGGCACGTAGTTTTTTAGAATGGGGAAAAGAAGTTAAGGATCCTCTAGCTGGAGATGTAGTTGTTTTTCCCAGAGGTCGTGTTGGTTGGCAAGGTCATGTGGGTTTTTATGTTGGAAAAGAAACGAGAAACGGAGTATTGTATTATCGCATATTAGGTGGAAATCAAAACAATAGTGTAAACATTGAACTGTATCCTGCTAGCAGAGCACTAGGAATTCGAAGGATGCTATAATAAATACTACTATGCTAGGATGGTTAAAAGAAGAACCCACAGATTGGAGTGACGTTGAACGACTGGAACAGCGAATACGTGATATTCGAGAGCGGATCAGAAAAGCGAAAGGTACACAGGAGCAATTACTTCCCCCATCGCGGCTGGACATTCGGGCACCGGCAACGTCAACAGTCGAAGAACTCAGACTCAAAAGTTTTAACGCCAGAGCAAGTCTTGGAGAAGGACCGAAAGTATCTCCAGAGTCTGGTTATAGCACAGGAGAAGCGGAAGCCATCAAACGAAAGCTCCTTGGACTTGACTAAAAAAGAACTAGAAAAACCGCCCCCACCAAAACCAAAAAAGAAAAAACGTGATAGTGTTCTGCGTGATCTTGGATTATAAGATTAGTAGCACATATAAGAAATAGCAACTGAAGTGTGCAAGTTGGTCAATTGCTTGAATCTTCCAAAACAATGTTTGTTTGGTTGTTATATTGTTTTTTAGAGTGTACATGCGTTTTACATAGTCAATGATTGCATGTAACACAAAGTCCATTAGACCAATCACCAAAGCCCACCACAAACCAGCAAACAACAGTGTAACCAATGCAGTAAGCACCGCATGATCTAATGCATGTAACCAAAGTTTAGGAGTACGGAGTTTATCTTTCTCACCAAACTTTGGTTTATTGAATCTGCTTTGTAGCCACAAGTCTGCAATAGCATGTTTTACTAGTAGCAGGTAAAAATACACAATCACTTTCTGCCACCTCTCCAGTAATCTCTTGCATTTACTTTGATGTATGGTTTGTTTGTTTCCTGTGTATTAGGATTGGGTATGGTAAGCACTACATTTTTACCTTTGATGAATGCTTGCATTTGATTCATAATTCTACGTGTTGCATAGTCTTCGTCATTTTTGCTACGACTTTTTGTAGTGCCAACAATCCCCTTGCTGATGTAACTTGTTCCTGATTTTTTCTTGCCCATTTTATACTCCTGTAAACATTTCTATCAGTGGTGGTCCCCATGTGCCACCTGCCCAAGCAAGTGCTACAATAGTTATCACACCATATACTAACCATTTCATTTTGAAATCGTCTACTTCCATTTTGAAGCCAATAAGTTCGTTGCCTAAAATACGTATAGCAAGTTCTAGTTTACCTTTATCATCTGGTTGTGCCATGTTTTTCTCCTATTCTGTTAGTACTTATCTTCAGTGATATTTACCGGTAAATAACTAACCATGGAAGATCCAGAAGAAGATTGGACGAACTCATGTGATGACCCATGCGATGATTGTACACATTGGATAGGGAGAATATAATGAGAATACCAATCGAAGAGCATAAACCATGGCCCGGAAAAGTATACAAGTTTATTGTAGTAAACAGTGAAGGCCATGACGTTGAGGCGAATCTTCCATCAGAAGAAAACGCATGGACTGTCATTGACTATTGGAAAAGTCAGGGCGTATACGGCTTAGAGATATATGTAGAAAACATACCTCAGGTCAGAAAAGGATTTGGCAGAGATCCAGATTTACACTAAAAAAGGTTGACATAACCTAAATTAGTTGCTATATTGTATATAAACAAAGAGGTAAAAACTATGACGTTTGAAGAAGCGAAGAAAAGTAAAACCTTTTGGGACGACTACTACGAGAATTGTGAAGAACGTTTGGTATGGAGAGATGTAAAACTTACTGCTGAACAGTTCTTTGAAGTTTGGCTAAGAAAGGATGAACAAGCATGCAATATTTTGAAAAAATCTTCCACGTAGTAATTATTGCCAGTTTTGTAGGACTAATCAGTGGCATCGCACATGCTGATAGTTTTGTAACAACAGGCAAGTTGATTAGAAAAGAGCCTATTATAACATATGTGACTGTGAACAAACCTGTGTATCGTTGTTGGGAAGAGAAAGAACCCGTATATGGTACAGTACAAGGCAACGGAGCAAGTGCTGGAGATGTACTTGGCGGTATGATCCTTGGAGGTATTTTGGGCAAAGGTGTTACAGGTAAAGATAACGGAGCCGCAGTAGGTGCAGTTATTGGTGGTATGGTTGCCGCCGACAACAAGCAAAGCAAGCAAGTTATCACTGGATATAGAACAGTCAGCAAATGTGGCAATCATACTAGTAGTCGAACAGAAGAACGTGTGAACCAGTATCGCTTGGTGTATCGTGTTGATGGACATGAGTTTGCATACACTGTAAACAGTGCAGTTGGCAATAGCGCATACATTGGGCAAAGCAAACGTTTTCGTATCCGTTATCAAATGTTAGACTAATACAAGAGGTAAGTATGAGTATGCACTTGGTTGGTCCTTATATGACCACAACACAATACAGTCGTAAAAAGAAACCCACAAAAAATAAGAGGCAACTAGCGGCACAAGCTGAACACGATAAGTGGCTCAAAAAGATGGGCGCACATCCTGATCAGATTGCAAAGAAGAAAGAAAAGTATGCTAATAGTTCTATTTTATCTATCCCTGATTATAGCACTAGTGGTAATTCTATCCCTACTAGTGATGTTATTCCTGGAGGAAGCACAGCCCCCCAAGAAAGACAGGTTTACTCAGGCGAGAGAAGATTATTGGGCGTCGCGGTAATGCACAAGAGCAACATGGTTCCTGTGTTTGATAGCCAAGACGCAAAAGATATAGCAAAGATGAGGAGAGGATGAAACAACTTGTACTGGTTGTAGCCATGGTACTGTTCGCAAATGTTGCCAAAGCAAATGATAAAATAGATGAATACATAACTGAAAATTACTTGGATATGCCACCGCATATACAAAATCAAATAGATGATCTGATGTCCTACGGAGACAGATACAAGCGAACAATTTTTGCAATCATGCACAACTATCAAGTTTACAAAGATAATCCAAGCTGTCATGATTGGGAAGATGCATGAGGTGGTATGATTTCTTTGTAGTAGCATTTTTTGCTTTCAACTTTTGGCTTGGAATCCTAACTTTGAACTTGATTTCTTTGGTAATCTTTAGTATAATGTGGATACAATACGAACAATTTGTTACACGGAGGTCCAATGGCAATTCACGCAATGATTGATTTAGAGACACTGGATACCAGTCCACGTTGTACTGTACTCACAGTAGGCGGTGTAAAATTCAATCCACACAGTTTTGATGAACCTCACAGTGAATTCTATTTCAAGTTAGATGTAGATGAACAACACAAACTTGGAAGAACAGTTACCCAAGACACAATAGATTGGTGGGCCAAACAAGATCCCCGCATAAGGGAAGAAGCCTTTGGAGAAGATGACAGGGTCGGGCTGAAACACTTTCTAGACCACTTGACCAAGTGGATGGTAGGTGTCGATGTATTATGGGGACATGGATATGGTTTTGATGTTACTATCGTTGAAGATATGTATCGTCAAATGGCTACACCAATACCTTGGAACTTTTGGCAAGTAAAAGATGGCAGAACATTTCTAAGTTTGTTGCCAAGTGATCCAAGAAAAACAATGCAACAGGATTTGCATAATGCATTGGCTGACAGTTATTATCAAGCCAAAGCAATACAAATAGCATACAATAAATATGCTGAGTGGACTACACAGGGATCGACCCACTATAAACATTCCGCCCCCTCTTATGAGGTAAAAATATGAGCTACTATTCAACAAAAACATACGGACACAACATTGGACTAAGTGCTTGTTTCCGTCAACCAAATGCCCACAGTCATTGTAAATTTTTACATGGCTACAGTTTACAATTCAAGTTTACGTTCGAAGCAGATGAATTAGATGAACGTAATTGGGTAGTTGACTTTGGTGGGCTAAAGCCACTAAAAGCATTCCTTGAAGATACATTTGATCATAAGGTTGTGCTAGATAAAGATGATCCAGAAATGGAAACGTTTGAATTGCTTGCATCCAAAGGACTTGCAGAACTTACAATACTTGATGGAGTAGGTGTAGAAAAGTTTGCATATCATGCATGGAAGCAAGCGCAGGAACTTGTACACGAAATGACCAACGGACGTTGTCGTTGTGTAGAAGTTGAATGTGCAGAGCACGGAGCAAATAGTGCCATCTATAGCAACAAATGATTTAGAATGGTGTGCTAACTGGACACAGGACAATAGATACTACTGTACTGTGTTCATCAACGGACACAAATATCAAAAACCAAATGGCTTTCATAATTTACTTGAAAGTCTATTTGGTCCTAAGTATGGTGGATTTAGATACGATCAGTATCGAAACGGATATGAATGTTGGTTCCGCAATCAAGAAGATATGCTGACATTCAAGTTATTGGCAGGCAATGGAAATAAAAGACCAAATTATTGAAAATCTAAAACATGTGTATGATCCAGAGATAAGCATAAATGTGTATGACCTTGGGTTGATATATACTGTAGATGTAGACGACAAACAGTGCAATATTACTATGAGTTTGACAAGTGCTTTTTGTCCAGCCGCAGATGATATTGTCGCTGACGTAGAAATGGCAACCATGCGAGCAGGCATAGAAGATGTGAATGTAAATATAACTTTCGATCCGCCGTGGGGACCGGAACACATGAGTGAGGATGCAAAAATGATATTAGGAATATGGGAATGACAGAGAACAAAGATCCTTTCAAAAATGCAATTCAAACAGACGCCTTAGTTGTAAAGCCAGGACTAACTACATACCCGTTGGATGCAAAACAAAAATATATTGAAAGTTTAGATTTTTTGACAAAAAACGATCTAGTAGAAATAGCTGAAGAAGAACATGGGATAGTATTAGATAGACGGTTGACCAAACAGAAGATGATCGACTCAATCATTGATGAAATAGAAAAAGTATGACATACATAGTAAATGGTGCATGCATCAACTGTAAGCATACTGACTGTGTTGAAGTCTGTCCAGTTGACTGTTTTTACGAAGGCTTGAATACACTAGTAATAAATCCAACTGAATGTATTGACTGTGGAGTTTGTGAACCAGAATGTCCTGAAAATGCTATACTTCCAGACACAGCGGAAGGTGCGGCAGAATGGGTTGAGATCAATCAAAAGTATGCTGATCTATGGCCCGTTATTACACAGAAAAAAGAAAAGATGCCAGAATCAGAATACTATGGACCAGTAACTGGAACATGGGATCCTAACGAAGATAAAACACACTTACTAGACCCAACACCAGGAGAAGGCGATTGAAAATAATTGTAGCACTTGACCACATTCACCCTGAACGTAATATTTTTATAGCATCAAAACTGCGAGGTCTTGTTGAAGGATTCAAAGTAAATCATCTCATGTGGGAACACACTGATGAAATACGAGATTTAGCAGATGAACTTTTTATTGATTGCAAGTTATGGGACACACCAAACACTGTAAAACAAGTGATGCAACGTATTGTTGACAAGGGTGCAACAATGACTACAATATGCACACTCAACAACCGTGCAGTGTTTGAAGAGCTACAAGAATACAAAGACAAAATAAAAATGCTAGGAGTAACATACCTCACAAGTTGGAGAGGCAGTGACCTACTAGAAATAATGCAATGGTTACCAGGTGGCAATAAAGTCATGTGGCGAGAGAATATAGATAGGATAAGACCATACGGTTTTGCTGGAATGATATGCAGTGCAAAAGACATAGAAACAGTAAAACCGTTGGCACCTCAAATGCTTAGAGTTTGTCCTGGCATAGGTCAAAACAAAGGGCAAGTAAGAACAGTAACACCAAGACAAGCAGTTCAATTGGGTGCTGATTATCTTGTAATAGGCAGGGCAATCACAAACAGTGATGATCCTGAGAAAATGGTAGAAGAAATAAGATATAGTGTAGGATAACTCATAAATACTCCTAGCAGAGGAGAAAATTATGACGCATCCAAGTCCCTATTCATATAGGGTAAAAAGCATAGTAAAAATCATTGACGGCGATACATTTGATTGTATAATGGATTTAGGATTTGATGTATTACTAGAAGCAAGAGTACGCATGTATGGAATAGACACACCGGAAAGTAGAACTAGAGACCTAGAAGAAAAGAAGTTCGGTTTATTGGCTAAAGATTGGCTAGGCAATCATCTAAATGACGATATTATTATAACAACGGAATTAGATAATGAAAAAGGCAAATTTGGTAGAATACTCGGAACTGTATGGGCAGAAGGTACTAACATCAACGAGAAAATGATCGAGGAGCATATGGCAGTAAGATATCATGGTCAAGCTAAAAGCGATATTGAAGCTGAACACTTGCAGAATCGACAAATACTACAAGAACAAGGAAAAGTATAAATGTTATTGACAGTCACTGAATCCGCAAAAAGCTATTTGACAGACATGACCAAGCAACACGAAAAACGTTATGTGAACTTGGCAGTCAAAGGCGGCGGATGCAGTGGCTTTCAGTATGAATGGACATTTACTGATGAACCAGAAGGTCCTGTGATTGACGACATACTAAGTTTAGATCCAATGGCTGAAATGTTTGTGTTTGGTTGTACAGTGGACTATGTCCGTGAACTAGGCGGCAGTTACCTGACCGTAAAGAATCCCAACGCTACTGCATCGTGCGGTTGCGGGGAAAGTTTCGCAGTATAACGGAGGACTAAATGAAAATAATTACTGGTGGTAGTAACCAACCTTTTGCTCAAAAGGTTGCAGAACACTGCTTTACAGAACTAGTACCAGCAGATCTCAACAGATTCAATGACGGTGAAATATGTGTAGAAATAAAAGAAAACGTCCGAGGCAAGGACGTTTTTTTAGTGAATAGTACATGCATGCCTGTGAATGAAAGTTTGATGGAACTGCTGATTATGATAGACACTGCCAAACGTAGCAGTGCGCAAAGAATTACAGCGGTGATTCCATATTATGGATACGCAAGACAAGATCGCAAAAGCGCAAGTAGAACACCAATCACAGCAAAACTAGTAGCAGACTTGCTTACAAAAGCAGGTGCTGATAGAGTACTAACTATGGATCTCCATGCTGGTCAGATACAAGGTTTCTTTGATATTCCTGTAGACGATCTCACCAGCAGGGTGGTCTTTGCCAAAGACATCAAACGTACAATTGGTATTATCGATGACCCACAAGTGGTGCAACCAGACACAGTGTTTGTTAGTCCTGATGCAGGTGGTGCAGTACGTGCAAGAAAGTTTGCTGATATGTTTGGAGGCGATATTGCTATTGTTGACAAACGCAGACCCACAGCAGGTGTAGCAGAAGTTATGGCATTGATTGGTGATGTAAAAAACAAACATGCAATTCTAGTTGACGATATTGTTGACAGCGGAGGTACATTGTGCAAAGCCGCAGAAGCAATACTGGACGCAGGTGCGCTCAGTGTACGTGCATACATCACACACGGTGTACTCAGCAACGGAGCAGATAAAAGGATTGACGCTAGCAAACTAGAAGAGTTGGTTGTTAGTGACAGTATTCCATTCAATGGAAAAAGTAAAAAGATCAGACAAGTGAGTGTTGCACCCTTGTTTGGTGAAGCAATGCGCAGGATTACCAACGAGGAATCCGTAAGTAGTTTATTCATGTGATTAGCAAAGACGACATACAAGCAATGGCTCACACCAAAGAGCAGAAAGAATTTTGGGAGGTTCCTATGACAACATTTATAGCGGCAATGGATCACAGTGGCGGTAGTAGCCCAGGTGTTCTCGAAAGATATGGTTACCAAGATGCACACAACTTACCACATGAAGTTGTAATGGATGATATCCATTTGATGCGATTGCGCATGGTAGACCATGAAGATTTTCACAACGGAAATATCAGTCATGCAATACTGTACAAAGACACAGTTGACAGAGGAATGGTACCTGTACTAGACAAAAAAGGTGTTAGTGCTATTCTCAAAGTAGACAGTGGTTGTGCTGACGATGGCACACTCAAAGACTTTGATGTAGAACAAATGTGCGAGTATGCAGTTGCTAACAATTGTGTTGGCACTAAGATGCGCAGTATTGTAAAAAGTGTGGACATGGTAGACACAGTTGTAGAGCAACAGTTTGTGCTTGCAAACACAATTGCACAACACGGGCTAGTTCCAATTGTTGAGCCTGAAGTTCCTATTGAGCATGAAGACAAAGATCAAGTAGAGCAAAAACTTAGAAAAAGTCTTATAAGACACTTGAAAGATTTTTCAAAAGGTGTTATACTAAAACTAACACTACCAGAACAACCTAACCTCTACAGAGATTTATTGTTGTACAATTGCTTGCAAAAGATTGTAGGTCTGAGTGGTGGATACACAACTGAAGAAGCATGTAGACGTTTGTCAATGAACAGTGATATGACTGCAAGTTTTAGCAGAGCTCTCAGTGAAGGGTTATTGGTACAACAAACAGATGAAGAATTCAATCAACGGTTGGGAAAAAACATCCAAGATATCTTGGAAGCATGTAAATAAAAGAGGTATAAATGACACAAGTAGATCTAAACAAATATAAAGAGTTCGTAGAAGGCGTAACCAGTCAACAAAGTAATGAAACAGAAGCTCTGTGTAACCAACTGCAAAGTTTGGAACAAGAGGGCGTAAACATGGCACTACTGCTAACGGGCAGTATTGGTATTGCAAGTGAAGGAGGAGAATTTGCTGAAATTGTTAAAAAATGTATATTCCAAGGTAAACCGCTTGACGCTGACACGCAGTTCCACATCAAGAGAGAGCTGGGCGATATTATGTGGTATTGGACCAATTCATGCAGAGCTTTGGGACTCGACCCCAACGAAGTAATTGAAGAGAATGTAGAAAAACTCAAGGCTAGATATCCTGGCGGTGAGTTTGATGTACACTATTCTGAGAATAGAGAAGAAGGAGACCTGTAATGGAATTTTTAGTATGGCATGCTATTGCAATGATTTCTGTAATAGCAGTTAGCTTTGGTGCAGGATATTACACTGCACTATTACAAGAAAAACGCAAATATAAATAACGGTGAGTCAACAACAACTCAACATGCGAGCGACGTGGTAAAGACGTCAAGCACAGGGAGAAATTTATGGACGCATTGACACTATGGATGCTAGTCGGCTTTTTGTTTGCCGGCTACGCAGTTATAGCAAATGATTCAGTACAAACACTAGGTACATGGATCGCATCAAACAATGAAAAATTTAATTGGAAAGTTTTATGGGGAGCCGCATCAGCAGTTCTCCTTTATACTTTGTGGTATGGTTGGTACACAAACGGAGGTGACATCAGTTACGGAC
>Ga0163109_10002727_pt1 | contig 13684 bp, 10 predicted proteins | sample CRUFie1St13metaG_FD_108704 | JGI IMG/M metagenome (GOLD analysis project Ga0163109, IMG submission 108704) | Marine microbial communities from the Costa Rica Dome - CRUD Field 142mm St13 metaG | ecosystem: Environmental > Aquatic > Marine > Oceanic > Photic zone | place: Costa Rica: the Eastern... | reverse complement strand
TACGATTATTTCCAGTGTGGTCAATTGAGCACCGTAACTTCCCAATTGAGTTCTTATGAGTGGGAAAGTAAGAATTGCGTGTATTCCTAAGAAGAGTAGAGTGAATCCTATAGCCCACGCCACTCCTCTGCGCGATAGGCCCCAAATACCTCTGGTTCCGGTAATTATTGGAAGAAGATAGAATGTCATAATGATGAATGATAGCATCGTCAGTAAAGGCCACTCTAAGAGTTTCAAAACATCGTTACCCGGCGCACTCCATCCATCATCGATTAGTTGCAAAACGTATCCTAGAGTGAATCTACCTGCTAGCAAAACGATCATGGCAAGGATGAAAACCAGTTTGACTCTTTGCTGGAACTTAGGGGTCTGGAATGCTAGAATAGCCATGGCGCCACCGAGACCTAATCCTAGTCCCATTGGGACATAGAATCTAGCTAAACCATCACTGCTGCTACCAGTCAACCAATCCGCAAGGGGTAATTCAGTTCCGATTCCTTTCTCGATTGTATCGAATAACTGTGTGTGGTCAATACTTCCTACAACATAGGTGGAAACCACTTCTAAGTACATCCAAACTAATGCTAGCGTGGCTAAAACTTGTAGTGTAACAATTTGCCATTGGACGCGTAATTGTCGCAAGTGTAACGATCTTGCGCCTTCTGCTTGGGGTGTGACTTCTCCTGCCATATTGTCACCTCAGTATCCCCTAACCTGCAACAGTGCTTGTGAGAGGTCCATATCCGGCATCCAATCTATCACTTGGCTGCCGAACCCTGCCAAGGAAGTAAGCCTGTTCTGCCTCTCCAATTTTAGAACCTCGTATGACATTCTAGGAATACGGCTGACCAATCTCTCAAAGTCGATTGAAGATGGTGAAAGGACTGTGACTTCGTGACCTCTTCCAACGAGATCTCTGACTGCAGAAGGAACGGTCCCATCACCTTCACAGGATGATATAATGAATACTGGACTTCCTCTGCTAAATCTGGCTGCAAGGCTGTTTGTTACAGCCTGTAGTGGCATGGTGCCTCTAGGCGCTACGCCAGCAAGCGATGATAGGATCTTGAAGTACTGCTTGTCACCGGTGTCTGGAGGTAAGAACGACAATTTCTCATCAAATATCGTCAGAGAAACCGAATCACGCCTCTTGAGGAAGAAGGATGCAAGGCTTGCTGCAGCAACCGTACCCATCTCCAATGGGTTCTTTAGAACTGTACCAATTCTTTGGATGTCTCTGCTATCGAGAACTATGTATAGATCTGTTACAGCATCTCTACACTTTTCGTTGATCATCAAGTCTCCTGTTCTAGCAAATGCCTTCCAGTTGATGTTCTTGAACGGGTCTCCAGGAACGTACTCTCTCAGCGAATAGAATTCGGTACCAGGCCCCGGTGTCCTCAACGTGGTTGCACCGGTGTACATCTTCGCAGTTCGTGAACGAATGAATGCTTCTTCAACATCTCTAATTTGAGGGAAGATAATGATGTCAGAGTGGTGGTCAACATACATCTCATCAACTGACAAATTGAATGTGTTTCTGTATCTCAATGAAACAGGACCTATCGAATAGTGGCCCCTCAATGGACAGCGTAGAACATAGCGAATTCTTGCGCTTTCTCCAGGCTTCAGATTAAGTCGCATCTGATTTAGGCCGCTTCTAAGTTTCATTTCGTGAGGGACGTTATCGTAAACCTCAAGCTGTTGTGTTTTCCTTCTGCTACGATTTGTGACTAAAAGTTCCACATACAAATCATCTCCCTTGTACAGGTTATCAGCGGAAAGTGTTCGCTGTACTTCGACGTCCCCGTGTCCGCTAACCCACGAGTTAACGACGATGAAGGCGATGAATGCAATACCGAGAATCATCATCTGGTGATTGGAAATCATCATACCGATTAGAATCAGAGCGATACCACCAGTAAATGTGAATGCTGCTTTACGTGTCCACACTTACATCACCTCAGGTCCTTCCCCAGACCTTGATTCGTTTTACGATTGCAACGGTCTGTTCCAATGAATAATTCTTATTTTCAAAGACAAATTTGACCAGCACGGGGTCATTAATCATGCCCTGCAATTCTCTAGCGGGCAATGAATCGAATTCTTCTCTAGTCAATCCATTCTGATTGCGTACTTTAGAAAGGAATACCTGTTTGATTTTGTTGGATTTTGCATAATACGTATACCGATTAGCATCCCCAAACCCATAGTAAATAATACTGAAAACGTGTCTCCAAGGCTCTGGGTCTTTCTTCTTGAGAAGTACACCTTCGAATGAGATGAATAGTATTAGGAAAAGAAGAAGCATTGCTAATCCTTCACCTGTGAAGTAAACAAGCAGGAAGTAGATGGTGTTGTAAGATTCTGATGCGATACTAGGCTGTATGTGGCGGCTCTCATCGAAGATTACCATTGCATTTGAGGCGACTTCGGGAACATCAGCAGATTCTCCCGGCTTTTCAGAGTAGACTAGAGAATCTGCGATGTAGTCTAATGCCCATTTGCGGTTATCATTTGCAGGTACCGGTTTGTCCGCCTTTCCATAGTCTCCGTCGTTATATCCTTCATAGTCATACAAGGCATTAGTCAGAGCTGAACCGTCGGCAATGAAAGTTATTCTACCACCTTGAACAAAATTACAGTCTTGCGAGATACAAACCTCGATTGATAAATTGAATTGCCCCCACAAATCAGGCGTCTCTGAGGTTTGTTCAGAACCAACCCAAATCTCTCCATCTCCGTTGACATCGATTGTCGCTTCAGCAGAGGTCATGGCTCTAACTTCAATAGCGCCCATGCCTGTTTTTGCGTTTGGAATAATATCTATTCCTGTTATGTTATTCAGTAGAACCTGATATGAGGAATTGTATTCTATTACCCCGTCTTTCCAATGCTGCTCACATACTCCTGCATCGGATTTTGCCATTGGCCTTCCATTGTAAATTTGGCAGATGTGAGCTCCATTATCTTGGATGGACCATCTATTGTGTGTCTCGAGCGTTGTTGGGTCCAGACTTGTTCCATCCATACCACAAGGTGATTCTTGCACACACATCCAAACGAAGTTGTAATCCAATTCAGTAACGTAAACTGTGTCATATAACTGAACTCCTTTGAAGCGTACTCCAAATGCCTCAGCGATTGATGATGAGTACCCAAAGTCATCCATTACCAAAACATCGCCACCAGCGAAAACGAATTCCTTGATCGCTTCAACTTCTGCAGGCGTGTAACCGTCCTCTGATGCGAAGGTAAGGAATCCATCTGAAGAGAATTGTGGCAGTGATAGTGTGTCTCTCTCTACACCTGCAATAATGAATGTGGTATTTGCTGGGTCTTCAATATCGGCAAGAAGTAGCGGGGACGAGACAAGGGATTTTGTTTCAATTCCCATGTCTTTGATATCCTGACGGAATGCAGACATGTCATCCCAATCATCGCCATACGCAGATTGACCGTCGTTGTTACCGATATTGATCACTTGAGAAATGACGGTTGATAGAAGCATTATGAGCACGAACCAAAACGCGATTTGAAGAAATAATCTTCTTTTGTTAAAGCGCGGTTTTTGGTCCAAATTAACACCTCTAGTACAAGATACAGACAACCGACCCTCACATTGGGTTTAGAAGGTTGTGGACTTATGATATTAAATTGCTCAGCGTCTTAACACGATACGTGCCCCGATTTGGGATATTTCTTGGGCCGGAACATGACAAACAGTACCGTCACTCGGCCAAGGGAGTTTGGTAAGGTCGATTTCTGAAGTTACTTCAACCAAAATCTCTGCTATTTCACCACTTCTAGGCTCGATAACGATATCGACTAGGTGGCCGAATAAATCGCCGTTGATGTCCACAACAGATCGTTTTAGGAACTCTCCGCTGAAACTAGACATGGCAAACCAACCCTCCTTTCATTTGATGCAATGGGCTACGATTCTTCAATGATACGGCGAATTACCGACTTTACATCGATTCCATGCCGTATCCAGTATCTCGTGTCCTCTTGATGTTTGATAATCCAGAAGTCAACCTTTCTTCCATCTTTGAATAATACTCTAACATGTCTGGAGTAACGGTCGGGCGGACTCTAGAAATTGCATCTTCAAAGTGTCCTTTTGTAACCTTTTTCTTTCCAGCACGCATTGCAATAAGTGCTGCTTCTCTGCACACAGCTTCAATGTCAGCACCAGTAAATCCATCCATTCCACCTAGAATGTCTTTCATCGAGAAGGTTGAGAGTGGCATGCCCGAGGAGTGGATACTCATGATGGACTCTCTCGCTGGTTTGTCAGGTGGCGGAACGTGAAGAACACGCTCGAATCTTCCGCTTCTAAGTAGAGCAGGGTCAATCATCTCAGGGCGGTTTGTAGCTGCTACAATAATTACCTCATCCAAACTTTCAACACCGTCCATACTTGCAAGAAGTTGGTTAACCACACGATTTGCAACATCTGAGCCTCCCGATTGGGAATTAGATGACCTCATGCCTGCTATTGATTCGAACTCATCAAGGAAAATAATCGAAGGTGATGATTGCTTTGCCTTCTTGAATATCTCCCTGATCGCTTTTTCTGATTCTCCGACCCATTTCGAAATTAACTCCGGTCCTTTAATTGAGATGAAGTTGGCTTTTGCCTCGTTAGCAATAGCCTTTGCCAGCAGGGTTTTTCCAGTACCAGGCGCACCGAATAATACGATTCCTCTTGGTGGCTTGATGCCAAAGTGTTCGAATAATTCCGGCTTTGTCAATGGCCACTCTACGCTTTCCTTCAAGCGGTCCTTGATTTCGGAAAGGCCACCAACGCTTTCCCAGGAAACATCAGGGATTTCGACGTAAATCTCTCTAAGCGCACTAGGTTCGATTTCTCGGATTGCAAGGCGGAAATCATCCATCCTAACTTCCATCTTTTCGAGTACCTCCGGAGGAATTGTTTCCTCGTCAAGGTCGATTTCTGGAAGGTATCTGCGTAATGCCTTCATTGCTGATTCTCTAACTAGCGCAGCTAAATCAGCACCTACGAATCCGTATGAGTTTTCTAAGACCCAATCTACATCGAAATCATCCGCAATTGGCATTTGTCGAGTATGTACGTCTAGAATTTCCTTGCGTCCTTCTCTGTCAGGAACACCAATCTCGATTTCTCTATCAAACCTGCCTGGTCTTCTGAGTGCGGGGTCCATTGCGTCTCGACGGTTTGTTGCGCCGATTACGATGACATTGTCACGCCCTTGCATTCCATCCATCAAAGTGAGCATTTGCGCAACAACCCTGCGCTCTACTTCACCACTAACGTCCTCGCGCTTAGGACATATCGAGTCGATTTCATCGACGAATACAATTGCGGGTGCGTTGTTTGCAGCCTCATCGAAAATTTCGCGCAGTTGCTTCTCAGATTCACCGTAATACTTGGAGATGATTTCTGGTCCATTAATGGATGTGAAGTGAGCATTTGTTTCGGTTGCAACCGCTTTTGCAATCATTGTTTTTCCAGTACCTGGTGGCCCGTGTAATAGTACACCTTTTGGCGGGTCAATACCTAAGCGACGGAACAACTCTGGATGTTTCAGAGGAAGTTCAATCATCTCTCTAACCTTGAGAAGTTGGCTGCCAATACCTCCGATATCTTCGTAGGTTATCCCCTGAGATTGACCGACGTCTTCATCATCGATTGCTTCATCCTTGATCACAATATCAGTGTCAGAATTGACCTGAACGATACCCTTTGGAGTAGTTTGCAGTACTGCGAAAGGTAGTGCCTCTGCAAACAGTGTCATTCCTGGTATGAAAATTCTGTCTCCTGCGACGACTGGCCTTTTGTTTAATCCTCTACGAGCGAAGCCTTCGATTCCTGGTCCAAACTTCACTTTCTGTTTGTTTGCCATTACTGGTGAAAGGACGAGCTTTGTACAGACTTTAGCATCTACTTTGGAAACTGTTACCCTATCTCCAAGGCTAACGCCAGCGTTCTTTCGAATGATACCATCGACTCTGATTATGTCCATCTTGGAGTCTTCCGGACGGCTACGCCAGTATATTGCTGCCGTGGACCGATTCTCACCTTTTATTTCGATAATATCTCCCGGTTTTAGGTCCAAATCGTTCTCCCCACTGATGCGAGCGCGTCCGTGACCAACGTCGCTTGGTATAGCCTTTGAGACCTTTAGAGAAATAGAATCTTCTTCATTGCCAGACATGGATAAACCCCTCCGAGTAGTATTCGTTCACAATAGGTTGCACTTTAATCCATGGATTTATCCTAAATGCAAGGCTTATGTTCTGAGTCCTTGACGGGTCGCCATGCCGCACATTCTAGAAGCCGGGCTCGAAATGATGAACAACTCAAATCCAGATGGGTTGCCTAAAATCCAAGGCTACAACATCATCAATGGACAGTTAAAACTCGCATCTGACGGATCAACATTCGTTAGCACGAACCCTGCTGCACTTGCTGATGAACTTGGTGAGTTCCCTCTCTCAACAAGAGAAGACGTGCATGATGCAATCGCTGCAGCACGTACCGCTTTGACAGGTTGGGCTGCGACTCCAGCGCCGACCAGAGGTCAAATCATCGGTAACATGGGTCGGCTTTTGATGGAATACAAAGACGATTTGGTGCGATTGCAGGCTCGTGAAATTGGAAAGACTGTAAAAGAATGTGGCGGAGAGATTCAAGAAGCGATCGATACATGCCTTTTCTTCCAATCTGAAGGACGCAGACTATACGGTCAAACAGTAAATTCGGAACTACCTGACAAGGAACTTTTCACTTACCGCAGGCCACTAGGAGTTTGTGGAATCATCAATGCGTGTAATTTCCCATCCGCAGTCCCATTTTGGAAGATGATTCCAGCAATTATCTGTGGTAACACGTGTGTTTGGAAGTCACCTCAAGACTCTCCCCTCCTATCTTTTGCACTTGCACGTGTAATGCACCAAGCCGGGCTACCTGATGGTGTAATCAATTTAGTTCATGGCAAGGGTAGCGGTGCAGGACAGTACATAGTAGACGCTGTTGATGAAGGTTTAATCAACAAAATATCATTTACAGGAAGTACCGAAGTCGGTAAGGCAATCGGTGAGGTATGTGGAAGAAACTTGGTCTCCTGTAGCCTAGAACTTGGTGGAAAGAACCCGCTGGTTGTAATGCCATCAGCAGACATCGACAACGCTGTTGCTGGTGCTTACTGGGGTGGATTCGGTACTGCTGGTCAAAGATGCACAAGCCTTGGCAATCTAATTCTGCACAAGGACATTTACGACGAATTCATGGAGAAATTCATGGCGAAAGTCAGGACCACTAGAATCGGTGACTCACTAAAACACGAAGATGTGTTATACGGTTCAATGCTATCTGAAAAGTATGCAGTAGATTTCCTGAAAGGAATCGAGATGGTAGAAGGGGACGGAGCAAAGAAAGTTTGGGGAGAAGGAAGAATCACTACAGGAAACACTCCAGAGAACTTCCAAGGAAGCCCAGAAGGCGGCGTATTCATGTGGCCTCACGTCTATGTCGACGTTACCGAGGATATGACTTGTTTCCATGAAGAGGTATTCGGGCCGGCCGTGACCGTTGTCAAGGCTGATGACTTCGACCACGCTCTGCACCTAGCAAACGCCTCACCATACGGACTTTCAAGCGCAATTTACACCAACGATCGTCTTGAAGCATACCGATTCAAGACTGGGATTAAAGCAGGTATGACTGGAATCAACAATTCCACTACTGGAGCTGAAGCCCACCTTCCATTCGGCGGTGTAAAGGGCAGTGGAAACGGAACAAGAGAATCCGGAATTTGGGTTATCGAAGCATACTCGTACTGGCACGCTGTAAACGATGAATTATCTGGCAAATTACAGCTCGCACAGATGGACGTCGACGAGATTGAGATGGTAGAAGCTGAAGTTGACTACTCTTCCTTGGCTTGAACAACAGCCGAACAGGTCAAAGACCCCATCGTGACTGGCCCACGATATGCGCCCCCTATAGGGGGCGCGGTTGGTGTACCTAATGGGACAGGGCCTTAAACTACCGATGCTAAATGGAATGGGCAGAACTAACCGAATTGACAACTGGTGGGCACAACCTGCTGTAATGGGATTTGGCTTGATATTGGCCGTTTTGTGGACACTTTGGCGTGTTGTATTTTTCTCAGACCATATCGATTATGACATCAATGGAGCACACGTGATCTCGCCAATGTTCTCTCCCAACGTATTGGAATGGGATATGTTCTCCGGATGGAATCATCCTTCTTGGGTAAATGCAGCAGTTCTGATTCTATGGATACCGTTTTCCTTCAGGGGAACTTGCTACTACATGCGCCGTGTGTATTATCGGACATTTTTCGCAAGTCCTACCGGCTGCTGGGTCGATGAGCCAGAAATCAATAAGAAAATCGGATATAAAGGTGAAAAGAGGCTATTTCTCATCAATAACTTACACCGATACTTCCTCTACATGGTAATACCAATTCTTCTCATCAAATGGTGGGATATCACCCATACCATGTCTTTCTCAAACAATGGATATGGAGTCACAGGTGGAACAATCATTTTGTTCTTAGAAGCAGTATGTTTGACGTTCTACGTTACTTCGTGTCACGCACTAAGGCACCTCGCAGGTGGAATGCTTGACCGTTGGACAACGGGAATAGCGAAAGTAAGAGGCGCCCTATTCTCAAGAGTCAGCATAATCAACCGAGACCACGGCTTCTGGTTCTGGATATCTCTGGTTCTAGTATTCGTTGGAGATGCTTGGACTATTGCTTGCTCAAAGGGAATGATTAGTGACTTCAGTCTTGTAATAATAGGAGGAGTATGATATGTCTGAAGAATTTACATCTCATGAATATGACGTGATTGTAATAGGTGCAGGAGGAGCAGGCCTGCGCGCTGCTATCGAAGCAGCAAGAAGCGGTGCTAAGACCGCCATCATCACAAAATCTCTCCTCGGTAAGGCGCACACTGTAATGGCTGAAGGTGGCTGCGCAGCAGCACTTGAGAACGCAGACCCGCGCGACGGCTGGAAGGTTCACTTCCACGACACAATGAAAGGAAGCAAGTGGCTTGCTAATTGGAGAATGGCAGAATTCCACGCAAAGGAAGCCCCTGATCGTGTGAGAGAGCTAGAGCAATGGGGTGCAGTTTTCGATAGAACTCCAAAGAATCTAATCAATCAGAGAAACTTCGGTGGACACACATTCCCTCGCCTAGCCCACGTTGGAGACGCAACTGGTCTAGAGATCATCAGAACTCTGCAAGAGAGAGGAATCCACGAAGGAATTGACATGTTCACAGAATATACTGTACGCCACCTTCTGAAAGAAGGAGACCGAGTTACCGGCTGCGTCGCATACACGAGAGTAGACGGTGACTTCCACGCATTCTCAGCGAAGTCGGTTGTTCTAGCGACTGGTGGAATCACCAGATGCTGGTCTGTGTGTTCTGGTTCTTGGGAGTACACTGGTGACGGTCACGCACTAGCCCTATGGGCTGGTGCAGAACTTCGAGACATGGAGTTCGTTCAATTCCATCCAACTGGAATGGTTTGGCCACCATCGGTTCGCGGTATTTTGGTTACAGAAGGAGTTCGTGGTGAAGGAGGGCGCTTATTCAATAGTGAGCAAGAGAGATTCATGTTCAATTACGTCCCAGAGATGTTCCAAGGAGACCATGCGGAAACCATTGAAGAATCTGATCAGTGGGTAGAAGAAGTTGTTTCAGGTAAAATTGCAACCGTTAGAAGGCCACCTGAACTGTTGACTCGTGACGTTGTATCGAAAGCGATTAACAGTGAAGTAAAAGCAGGGAGAGGGAGTCCGCACGGCGGTGCATTCCTAGACATCTCACACCGTGGAGAAGCGGCAATCTTAGCAAAACTACCTTCCATGCACCACCAGTTCAAGGAACTAGCAGGAGTTGACATTTCAAAGGAACCAATGGAGGTTGGTCCTACTGCCCATTACGTCATGGGAGGAGTAATTGTTGATGCAGAAACTCAAGAAACCACTGTATCTGGATTGTATGCATGTGGTGAAGTTGCTAGTGGACTACACGGAGCAAATCGCCTTGGTGGAAACTCACTGTCTGACCTAATCGTATTCGGAAAGAGAGCGGGAGAGCATGCAGCAAAGCAAGCAGCAGATTTAGCCCAGCCAAGTATCGATGAATCTCAGGTCAAATCAGCAATCGAGGAAATGTTAGCACCCCTTGAGAGAGGAGATGGCGAAAACCCCGGTATAATCTATGATGAAATGCGTGATATGATGCAACAAAAGGTTGGTATCATTCGCGTTAGAAATGAGTTGGAAGAAGCTCTGGAAGACCTGAAAGAATTTTCAGCCCGTGAAAAGAAATGCTTCCCAGGTACAAGTCGTAAGTATAACTCTGGCTGGCATCAAGCGCTTGATTTGAAAAATATGGTAGACATCTCGATTGTAGCAACATTAGCAGCATTGACTAGAGAAGAAAGTCGCGGCGGACATACCAGAGATGATTTTCCTGGACACGAAGACGAATATTGGGGCAAGACCCTCAATATCTGTTGGATGGAAAAGGGAGAAATCAAGATCAGACAAGAACCTGTAGAAAAAATGCGGGATGATTTGCAAAATGCGATTAAAGAAGTCAAAGCGATGATTGCAGAAAGAGCAGCAGAACAGGGGGGTGACAAATAATGTCACTCAAAGGTAAGAGTCAGAAATTCAAGGTTCTTCGTGGCGAAGGCGATGATGCAGAAATGGAAGACTATGAACTCGAATTGGATGAGGGGATGGTAATTCTTGATTGCATGCACAGAATCCAGTACGAGCAAGAACCGGACCTAGCGGTTAGATGGAACTGTAAGGCTGGTAAGTGTGGTTCGTGTAGTGCAGAGATAAACGGACGTCCACGCTTGATGTGTATGACAAGGATGTCAGATGTTGTTGCAGAAACTCCTGTAGGGCAAGCAATAGAAGTGCGTCCTATGAAGACATTCCCGCACGTCAAAGACTTGGTAACTGATGTATCTTGGAACTATGAGGTTGCTCAAAGAATCAAACCGATTAAAGGTCCTGAGGAACCTAACTGGGAATTCAACCAGCATGAGGCGCACAGAGTTCAGCAATTCAGAGAGTGTATCGAGTGCTTCCTTTGTGTTAACACGTGCCACGTTTTGAGAGACCACCAACTATTCGATGAGTTCGCTGGACCCCGAAATCTAGTTAGACTTGCACAGTATGAAATGCACCCGCTTGATGAAGAGGATAGGATTCCAGAAATTAAGAAAGAGTTTGGTGTCGAGTACTGTAACATCACCAGATGCTGTACCGAGGTTTGTCCAGCTGGAATCCAAATCACAGATGATGCAATTATCCAACTGAAGGAGAGAGTTGTCGACAGATACTACGACCCCTTGCAGCGCATTTGGAGAGTCATCACTGGCAATAAGGTTAGAATGTGAGAATTAGGCGGCGCCTTTCATGGAAGAAGCCGATTCGTCCACTGATAGGTCAGTGGAAACTTCGATTTTCTCTAAGCTTCTCCAACCAGGAAATGATACTCTAGGATACATTCTCTTCCTTTCCTCCCTCATTTTGTGGGCAGAGGGAAACAATCTACGTTCAATTAATGTAATTCTGATAATAATTGCAGTATTTTGGCTTGCAGTCAATCTAATGACCAGAACAAAATTATTCACAAAGAAAGAAAAAAACTTGGCTAAACCAAGCAAAAAACGGAAAGCCAAACTCCTATCCCTAATACTAGCGGTTTTAGTTGCGATTATGGTATTAGCGACAACAATCGTACTAAATTTCTCAGAAGATTTTGGTGGAGACGCACCAGAATACGACTCGCCAAACTACAATGACGGAGTTTTCGAAAATGTTGAAACAACCACATTATCAAATGACGAAACATCGGCTTGGGACACATTAGGTCAATACATGGTTAGTGACAATTGTCGCTCACCTGATGAGGTCCTGCCATCACAAAAATTCGAACTAAAGAATTTGGGAGAAGGGGAATTCAGCGTATCTTGGTTTGGGCATTCAACCGTTTTACTACACACAAATGAATTTTCGATAATAACAGACCCTGTATTCAGTACAGGCGGCGCAGGGCCCCTTTCTCTAGGTCCGAGTCCGTTTCCATATGAGGATGAATATACAGTAGATGACCTTCCAGAAATCGATTACGTTTTCATTTCTCACGACCACTATGACCACCTTGACAAGAATACGGTCAGGGAACTTTCAGATTCGATGTTCTATGTACCACTTGGAGTCAAGTACCATCTAATGGAATGGGGAATTGAGGAAAATAATATCTTAGAGTTTGATTGGTATGATGAGACCAATGTTTCAGATGAATTGTTTGCAGCATTCGCTCCATCACGTCACTTCAGTGGTAGAGGGATTAATGACAATAGTGCAACCCTATGGGGCTCTTGGGTGTTCAAATTCTATGACACAAGCGTCTACTTCAGTGGTGACACTGGATACATGGAGGAATTCAAGAACATTTCAGCAAAGTATGGACCGTTTGATCTAGCATTCCTCGATGCTGGACAATACAACATTGCATGGGAACATGTACACATGCATCCCGACCAGGTAATTCAGGCCGCAATCGACCTCAATGCATCAGTTTCTATCCCAATTCACATTTCAAAATACGAACTAGCATTGCACCACTGGTACGAGCCAATGGAATTGGTTTCCACATACGGAGCCGAGCAAAACGTAACAATCGCCACACCAATGCTCGGTAGCACATTCATATTCGGAGAAGAGGTGCCGCAAGATACGTGGTGGAGAGGAGTTACAAAATGCACAGACCCTTTACTAGATGACCATCCTCTGATAGAATACGCTCTAGTTTATACCAACATCATTGGGGTTCTTTGGGTGGTTGTTCCCAGATTAAAAAATAATTTCAATTACTCAGAAGAAGAGTGAAAATTCATGTCCTCACTTACATTTTATCGGCTGTCCAGCTACAGACTGGGTCTTAGCCTTTCTGAAGATTTTTATAATTGCATTTACAAGTAAAACCAGAATGAAGGTCCATCCAATAACAGCAAATCCAAGGAAGATAATCCCGGGTAGATGGAATGAATCGGAATCTTCGCTCAATGAGTTCGCGTTTTCTGCAATCGCACTTGCCGAGATGAAAGAAGTGATGAAAAACAGTATCAAAACCAATTTAGTTGCGCGCAAATGAATCCCTCCCAGGCCTTTACTGTACCGTTTGCAATTGAAAAAAATACAATTTGCTTAAAAATTTAGGTTTCCCAAAAGAATACAAAAATCGATCGCAAAAATTTTCCGACTCTGCGCTTTTCTTCCTCAATGTGGTCTTTCCAATACTGTACCATCTCTTTAGCAAAGTAAACATCGTAACAGAGTTTGCTCAATTCTATTTAGACATGGTCGGAATTAGATTCTGATTACAACCTGATAAGTTCTAATATTGGCCATCCAAAATTATCAGCCGTGATGAATTATACCAAGGAAACCGCCACTAACATGTTAGCTGACTAAAACTAGATTGATTTCTCGTAGTCAGTATTCCCGAATCCATCTAGAGTACCCCATTCGTATAGGTATTCCAATAGAGCCTATTCATTCCCCCATCTTGTTGCTACAAAGATAGTCAACCCTATTCCTACAACAAGCAATGCCGGCCATCC
>Ga0163109_10002726_pt1 | contig 13691 bp, 12 predicted proteins | sample CRUFie1St13metaG_FD_108704 | JGI IMG/M metagenome (GOLD analysis project Ga0163109, IMG submission 108704) | Marine microbial communities from the Costa Rica Dome - CRUD Field 142mm St13 metaG | ecosystem: Environmental > Aquatic > Marine > Oceanic > Photic zone | place: Costa Rica: the Eastern... | reverse complement strand
TGCTCGTAGAACCAAAACTGCGTCGCAAACGAATTGATAGTCCGTACTGCATTGAACCTAGTCAGCCACATGAGCCAGCTGGGAAGTAAGGAGAGATTGTCTTCGTAGCGAGCGAGCTCGTCTTCTCCGTTCAACAATCGGTTCGGGCCATCCGCATCAACACACAGAGGGCGGCCCAAGCCAATCATGTCGGCACCGCCTGTCTCTAACACGTGATTCATGACTTCTCTGCGACGAAGACCACCCGTCACCATGATGGGTATGGCGAGCTTTTCGCGCATTGCCTTCGCAAAATCAACAAAATAGGCCTCTCGTGCTAGTGAGCTTCTGGCAAGTGACTGCTCCTCGATAGGCTCGACACCATCCAGATTTAGCAATCGCGGCTGCTCGTAGGTGCCACCGGAAATTTCCAATAGATCTACACCCGCATCCACAAGCCAGGTGGCTACCGTCAGTGAGTCATCAAAATCGAAACCACCTTTCTGAAAGTCTGCGCTGTTGAGTTTTACCGAAATAGGAAATTCAGATCCCAGCGCCTCTCTCGCTTTGGTGACGATGGTGATGAGAGCTCGAGCGCGATTTTCGAGTGTGCCGCCCCACTCATCTTCACGTTGATTCGTCAGCGGGCTCAGGAACTGAGAGAGTAGGTATCCGTGTGCGGAGTGAAACTGTACTCCTGTAAAGCCCGCTTCTTTGCAGGTAACCGCGCAACTTATGAAGCGCTCAATCACCGATTCGATCTCTTCGGTGGTCAGGGCAACCGGCACTCCAAACTGACTCTGCGGCAACCGTAATCGAACGGCAGAGGGAGCCTTCGGCGCCGCATTGACGATTTTTTGTGTTTGTCTGCCTGCATGGCTGATTTGAGCCCACAAGTGATTGCCGTTACGTGTTCCAGCGGCTGCCATTCTCTGCAGTGCCTCAAAAGCATTGTCGGATAGCTTGCTGTCAACAATTACATTACCTGGGCGTTCGAGGTGATCACCATCGACCTGAATATTGCCGGAAAGCAGGATACCGGAGCCGCCGTCACTCCAAATACCGTAGAGCCGCTCTAGTTCTTGCGATGCAGTCCCATCGGGATGCGCCAGACCCTCCGTCATGGCCGCTTTGCACATTCGATTATGTACTACCGCGCCGCAGGGCAATATCAGGGGTTGGTCCAGCATTGGCTTACTCCGAGCTCACTTATTTTTCTGCTTCGAGCAGTACGTGGCAGCGCTGGTCATGCAACAGCTCCGCCGACGCCGTATCATATACAAAGTCTTGCCGGTATTTGTCCATAAACTCGTTATCTTGCACTCGGAGGCGCTTGCGCTGTAACGCACTCAAGAACCGGCGTACGTCATCGTGAGATTTTAAAATGAGGGGTGGCACCTCAGCCGTATTGCCGTCGGCGCTTTTAGCAACCATGGTGAAGTAGCAGGTGTTCGTGTGCTTACTGATACCCGCTTGCAGGTTTTCCGCCACCACCTTTATACCTACCACGAGTGACTTGCGGCCAACATAGTTGACGGATCCCATCAGCTTGATAACTTCTCCAACCTCGACGGGTTGAAGGAATTCCACGTTATCCACCGACACGGTCACGCAATAGTTGCCCGCATGCTTGCTCGCACACACGTACGCTACCTTATCCATTAGGGACATCAGTGTGCCACCGTGGACCTTGCCGCCAAAGTTGGCGTAGCTGGGAACCATCAGCTCGATAATGGTGCTCTGAGAATAGGCAACTGTGTGTCCTTCCACGATGGACTCCTTAAGAGGTCGGAGCTGTTTTTACAGGGGCGTTGTAGGGATGGATCAGCGTTCGTCCTTTTGAGCGGTGATGCCGTAGGGCTCGGCCAGTTTCCAAACGTGCTCAGGGATCATGGTGCGCAATCGCTTGGGTGCTGCACGCCGCAAATGTAGGATCGATTCGGCGGCTTTCATCTCAAGTCTGGTCCTCGCGAACTCGAGACCTTTGGGGCCGGTGAGGGGCATAATTTTCCCCACAATGGGCCTCAGCCATTGTGGCATTTTTCGCAGAGGTAACCCACCGGTCGCTCTGCGGGTGTTTTCAATGAAGCCTTTGACGGCAGAGTAACGCTTGCCAGATGATGAGGGTGATGTCAGAGACAACTCTGACCGGATATGCTGTAGCACCGCCTTACCGCGCGCATTTCGGACGAGCAGCCATTGCTCGCCACGCCCGCCCATGTAGCCCACGGTAATGTCTGAGAGCGTATTCACATAATCGACACAGGTGCGACAGGTCAACGGAAAAAAGTCGTCACGCAAGTCGGCAATAGGAAGTTGCAGGAATGGTATGCGCCGCTTTGAGCCGGTTTCAAATCGGAGTTCCACGTGAAAGTCCGGCATAAACTCAAGGTAGTTGATTTGCTCGGGATTATCGTCGAGTAGCGAGAGAAATTCTCGAAAATTCTCCGTCGTGGTGTTGTCGGAGCAGGGTGTGCCAATGACCACAAGATGTTCGATGGCCAACTCTGGCTCGAGGGCTCGAAGCGCATAAATCTGGCAAGGTATGCCAATGACTGCGAGCCGTTTGTGACCAGCTGCAATCGCCGGCTCCAACATTTCTAGCAGGGGTGCATAGCCCATCCGCATACCTCTGCACGTTGCCATGTCCTCCGCGGCTGTAATTAGTCGGGGTACGGGGCGCCACTTGTCTTCTGGATCAGGGCCAACGCAGAGAACCGCCGTTACCTCACCCGAGGCCAACAGTGCTTCTCCGAGGCGCGTTGTAATGCCGGTCCACTGCGCACCTTGGCGCGCAGGTTTTAATGCTGCTTGATGCATCTCCTGAATGACACCAAAAAAGGGCTCAATGTCACCCTCGGTTTCACGAAGACGGCCATGTACTCTTTTTTCTAACCCAGGGTAGTCGGGATTGATAAATTGGCAGGCATATCCGCAACGACCGGGATTATCCGTTCGACTGACACCACAATCGGTGCAAAGCTTTCTGTGCGGCGCTTCCTCTTGCACCGCGATTAAATTCACCCGTCCAGCCCCAGCATGTACTCAGCCACGAGTAGCCTCATTTCTTGCGAGATATGCCCTTGAGGCGGCATATTTGGGAAGTCGGACCGTCGCCGGACAGGCTCAGCAACATAGTCGGCTATCGCTTGTGCGTCGTCACCATACTGTGCCTGAATGACAAGGGCGGGTGGTCCGATCAGTCGCACGTTATAGGCATGGCAGCCAGCGCAAATCCCGTTGTATACCACCTCGGCGCCGTCCGCGTCAGCAGTAATGATTCTAGGATCCGCCGGTGCCTCCAACATTTTTGTGGTGAGCTGTCGTGTCGTACCAATATCGGATGCAGAGGCAACTGCATCGGCTGCTCGCACAGTCGGCGCATCACAGTCTTCCCACTCTTCAAGTCCGTAAGATCGGTAGGCCTCGCGCCGAGAGATACAACTTCCCCGCTCCTTTTTTGTCGCACTTTGATAAGCGAGGATGTCAGGACCTTTGGTACTGAGCTTACTCAGCATCAGCAGTTTCATTTCACCATCAGGGTCATTCCCGTTATCGAACATGACGTTGTTGCGTATTTCGACCTGATCGGAGTGAGGGTCCGAATCCTTGTCGCTGGCAACCTCTGTCACGAAGTCGCCGCTCGTTACGATAATCCCGCCCGTGTTATTACCCGTGATGATATTGTCTTCGATAACGACTTTATCGCCAGACATCACCAGAATACCGGTTCCAGATGGTATGCCTGCTACCAGCGAACCAGGGATGGCGAAGTTGGGTGTGTTATTGTTGGTGACGAAGTTGCGTCTGACAATGGCGTCGTAAGATGACTTGATGGGCAGCCCGGGTGTAATAAATACTAAAATACCTCCAGTGTTGTTTCGTGCCACGTTGCCTTCTACCAATACGTGCCGGCTGTTTTCTACTTCGATGCCTGCAACATTATCGAATACCTGGTTATTTCGAACATCGATGTAATCGGACATGCCGACGTAGATGGCAGCATCCTCGATCTCGCTCAGAATGTTGTTCTCGATAAGCCCGTTGTGACCGAATTCTGGAAAGATGCCATAAAGCCCGGTATCAATGACCCAGTTGTTTCGAATCGAGAAGTTGTTTCCCGACTGCCCCATGATCGCATTGCCCTTGTACTTGGTGATCTTGAACCACTCGATACTGAAACCATTCCCCGAATATAAAATGGCGTCGTTCAGTGTTTTTTGACCATCGAGGTGAGGCCACTCACCATTTTCTACGATGCCGATGAGCGAGATGTCATCTTTGTCGACATAGACAGTCTCGTGATAAGTGCCAGGGAAGACTTTGATTGTGTCACCGGCCTTCGCCGTGATCACGGCCGCCTGGATGGATTCGCCGTCTTTCACCTCGTGAACCGCACCGATCGCTAGGCTGCTAAAAGCGATGCAGGAAACACATAGCCCCCTAAAATACTGCCCCCAAAAGATCGTTTTCCTAATCATTATTCTTACCTCGATGTCAGGTTATTCCTGTTCATTGCGCGGCCCGGAGTTAACCCAGAGGGCAGGCGCTTAGGTATTTCGGGCATAAAGCCTTCATCCGTTAAAGCGTGTAGGAAATCGACGAGTCTGTCGAGTTCTTCCTCGCGTAAGTCTGGTTCCCAAATGTGCCAGTGAATCAATAAATTCTCGTCCTCAGGGACCGCGTGACCTCGCCCGTCGTTGTAAAAGGCAACGGTGTCCCTGAGTGATTGGAAGTTGCCTTGATGCATATAGGGCGCCGTTTTTGCAATATTGCGTAAACTCGGAACCCTAAACCCCCCGCGCTGGCTGGCAATACCAGAGGTTGCTCCAGCACCCGGATCAAAGGGCCTTCCCTCGGGTTCAGGTACCCCGATGATGGCGATTTCCTGATTGCTAAACAGGGGTGGTGTATGGCATTCACCACAGCGAGAAACGAATGAGCGGAACACATTGAGTCCCTCGAGTTCGTTGGGTGAAAGCGCGTTTTGAAGGCCGTGCGCGTAAAAATCGTATCGGCTATTTAACGAGACGAGCGACGATTCAAATGCTGTTATTGCCGTATAGACATCATCGAGTTCAATCTCGCCCGATCCAAAAGCGGCCGCGAATAGGTCTCGGTAGATTGCGTTAGAGCGCAGGTCAGCGATTAGCTGGTCGGGTCGATTACCCATTTCATTGTCAGCGTAAAGCGGGCCAATCAATTGCTCTTCGAGCGAGGATTTACTGCCATCCCAGAGCAGCGTGTCGAAAAAGCCTATATTCCACAAACTGGGCGTCGAGCGGTCGAGCACTGCCTTGTTAATTCCTCGCGCTCGTCCACGACCGTCTGCGAAGCCATAATCGGGATCATGGCAGCTAGAGCAGGCAATGCTGTTATCTGCTGAAAGCAGGGGGTCGAAAAAAAGATAACGGCCGAGATCGATCACTTGCGGTGAGAAGCCATCGCGAATCTCGGGTAGGCCTGCTCGAGGGCCGCCCACACCACTGTCGTGTGGCGATCGATAGTTACTATACAGGCTATTGAGCTCACAGAGGCGCTCTTTGGTGAGTTTGAAGCCGGCGGGACAAGTCGTGGTGAGCTCGAATGAATTGCGTTGTTCGTCAGCTTTTAGTGACAGAGGCTGCCAAAGAAAAAAAATGCAAAGCCCGAGCGCTCTCACTCCAGGGCTATTGATTGCGAATTTACTGAGATAACTGCGCCACATAAGCACTGACGTCATCGATGAGGGATGGTTCCTTGAGCAAGCGCGAGAGCCGGATCATCTGCTTCCCGTAGCGATCATCGGCATGGAAGCCACGACGGCCCTCACTGAAATGACGGTACTGACGCACCAAGTAGCTGGCGTCGAGCCCCAATAAACTGGGTGCACCCAACGCGTCATTGCCACCTGCATTTGTTCCATGACAGGCACCACAGTAGGCGGTGTACAAGTCCGCACCTCGATCCGTGTTTCTTGCTGCAGGTTTGGCTGGCGAGATTTCTCGTGAATCAGGTAGCTTTTCAATCGCGAGGACTGCCTCAGCTACCACACCAGCATCCAAAGCAGCGACTGCTGCACTCATGGCTTGAGTGTAAGGGTCAGTTGTGTCTCGCCATCCCTCCCGGAAGCCCCGCAACTGACGCGTTAGGTATGCGCTGGAGAGGAGCGTCAAGTTTGGCGCACCCAATGAGAGGTTGCCTGCTCCTGCAGCGCCATGACACGAAGCGCAATACGTCTGATATGCGTCACCAGCCAACGAAGGCGCAGAGAACGCGATAATAGCTAGGAGCAATTTGGCGAGCTTTTGGCTTAATTTCATTTGCCAGCTTCTTTTACCTTGGATTTATTCCGACAGTATAAACGGTGATATCCATAGGAAAAGCGCTCCATTGAAAACGTCCGCCCAAGACTGAGTTGAGTCGGGGGGGCAATTCTGATGTTTTCTGCCACTGCATTCCGATCTCAATCTCAAGCGCTTCGTCCTTTGTGGAGCTGCAGAGTGAAATCAAATGCGTTAGGCTAAAAAAGACAGGGGGTAGTATGCAGTTCATGCAACAAGATTGTCGTTTCACCCTGCGCGATGGCCTTGAGGAGTTATATCGGCACGCGCCAGATGTGGCTGTGGTCTCGCAACGTAAAGGCAAGATGTTCATTGATCACGATCTTACTCATGTCCTGTTTGGCTGCGATACATCGCTTCAGGGAGAAATTCTTTTGAAGCCATGGATTGTCTTTGGCACGACAATCAATCGAGAAGAGCTAAAGGCCTACGCAATGGATCCAGACGTGCAGATGCTCAACGAGGAAGCTATTCACTTAATGGGGGGACGACTAAAAGCTTATTCGCTTTTGCTGACCTATTACCTGCCATTATTTTTCTGGATCTGGTTTCGTCGTGTACGGGGTATGTCAGCTAAGTGGCCGCATTCAAATGTCACTGAGGGAATGATGGATACGCCGTTGGACGAGTTGAGGCGCGCCTACGGGATCCGGCTGTATCAATAGTGCGTTAGAAAACGCCCGCCGCTTGACCGACTTAGTCGTCGAGGAAGCTTCTCAGGTAATCAGACCGAGTCGGATGACGAAGCTTACGCAACGCCTTGGCTTCAATCTGACGAATACGCTCCCGAGTCACGTCAAACTGCTTACCAACTTCCTCAAGCGTATGGTCCGTATTCATATCAATGCCGAAACGCATACGGAGTACTTTGGCCTCACGCGCAGTCAGCCCTCCCAGGACTTCACGAGTAGCTTCGGTCAAGCCTTCGTCGGTGGCGGCATCAACGGGACTTGCGATCGTTACGTCCTCAATGAAATCGCCAAGATGCGAATCTTCATCATCGCCGATGGGCGTTTCCATCGAGATAGGCTCTTTAGCGATTTTGAGGACCTTACGCACCTTGTCCTCTGGCATATCCATGCGCTCACCCAGCTCTTCGGGCGTGGGTTCACGACCCATCTCCTGTAGCATTTGACGAGAGATTCGATTGAGCTTGTTTATAGTCTCGATCATGTGTACCGGAATTCGAATCGTGCGCGCCTGGTCGGCAATTGACCGAGTGATCGCCTGTCGAATCCACCATGTTGCATAGGTGGAAAATTTGTACCCGCGTCGATATTCAAATTTATCAACCGCCTTCATAAGACCAATATTGCCCTCTTGGATGAGGTCTAGGAACTGGAGGCCGCGGTTGGTGTATTTCTTCGCAATCGAAATAACCAGTCGAAGGTTGGCTTCTACCATTTCTTTTTTGGCGCGCCGCGCACGCGCTTCGCCCATGCTCATGCGACGGTTTATCTCTTTAATATCAAGAGTAGATAGGCCTACCTCGTCCTCAATAATGGCAATACGTTTTTGAAGTCGGACAATGTCTTCACGATAATTGGCTAAGCGCTCGGCGACGTCTGCCTTTTTTGTGGCGCCGTCTATCCACTCTAGGTCGCTTTCAGATCCCTGGAAACTTTTAATAAACTCTTTTCGATCCATGCGGCACTCACGCACCACAATACGCGTGAGTTCCCGTTCTGACTCTCGAAGAATAGCCAGTACAGCTCTCGGTGTTTCAACCAACGGATCAAATACGCGCGGAGTCAGCTTGAAGAACTTAAAAAGCTCACCCAGTTTGGTCATTTCTTTTTGCGCTTCTTTGCTATCGTAGCCTTTTTGTTCCAGCGTCTTTTCTGTTTTTGTGCACTGGCGTTTCAATGCCGTAAAACGCTTTTTAGCTTCCACTGGATCGGGCCCTGTGTCTGCTGTTTCCTCAGAATCATCGCTGTTGTTGTTTGCGTTTTGCTCCGCAATTTCCTGCGCTGACGGCACATGATCAGCTGGGTCCAGGTAACCTACCAGAATGTCAGCGAGCTTGCGCTCTTCCTTAGCAACCAGGTCGTATTCATCGCAAAGTTTGCGCGCAATGCCCGGGTAAAAGACTAAGGCCGCCATGAGCTCACGAATGCCTTCTTCGATACGCTTGGCAATAACGATTTCGCCTTCACGGGTTAGTAGTTCAACGGTACCCATTTCGCGCATGTACATGCGCACAGGGTCGGTCGTTCTTCCCGCCTCGTTCTCAACGGCCGCCAGTGCGGCGGCAGCCTCAGCAGCAGCAATCTCGTCAGCTGAGCGATCACCCTCGGTTAACAACAGTTCATCGGCATCAGGCGCCTGTTCGAAAACCTGAATACCCATGTCATTAATCATCTGAATGATGTCTTCGACCTGGTCCGGCTCCGAAATATCCTGAGGAAGGTGATCGTTCACCTCGGCATAAGTCAGGTAGCCCTGCTCTTTGCCTTTTGCAATCAGTTGCTTAAGGCGAGATTGTTGTTGTAGCGAATCGGGCATGTATCAGTCCGGAGAAAAAGAGGTCGAAAAAAATCAGCCCGCAATAATAGCGGTCGCAGATGCAATAAGCCATGTCAAAACTTGGACTTTGAGCGTTTTATTCAATTTTTATCAGTATCCAGGCGCCCTAAACGAACAGCGCATTAATTTCGTCCAGAAAGTTGTCTTATCTCAGTCGTCAATGCTATTAGCTCGCGCTTTTGCTCGTTGCTCAAGTCAGTGTAGGCCACAGATTTCAATGTTTCAGCGCGTTTACGCAAAAAAGTGGCATGTCGATCTCTCGAGAGCTTATTTAGGATCGCCATCAGGTGTTCACTGATGTGCTGTTCATCATCGATGACCTCTTTCGCTGCGGCCTCACTGAGGAGTTCGCCTTCTTCGGTGCCCATCCAGTAGCCGAGTAGGGCGGCGGTGCTCAGTTCAGGTGTTTCACGCACCTGTTTGACAACGTCTTGAAGCAAGTTGCTAAGCATCCCGCTTCTCTCGGGCAGCAGTTCATCCGTTATCGCGCTTGCAGATGATGGCTGCAGCACAAGCAAGCCCAGCGCTCGCAAGAGGACAGCACTGTGAGGCTCCGTCTGCGCCGCGGCTCCGTAGTGATCCTCACTGTTCGAACGCAGCTCATATCCCTCGAGATAATCAAAGGGCGCATCAGCTGTGTTTTGCGGCTCGCCGGGCTCTGTACCGGGATCGGAGTCGTAGCCTGGTGTGAAGGGTTTTTCGATTTCTCTTAGTCGCCGCAAGCTCTCGACGTCCATATCCGTGCGATTGGCGAGCGCCTTGAACAAGAGCGTCTTAAACACGCCATCAGGAATGAGGTTGATGTAGGGCGCGACCAACTTCGAGAGTCGCGCTTTACCATCCATGGTTTCGAGATCGATTCCGTGTGCCATCTGATCGAACAGGAAGGTTTCTAGAGGATCAGCGTTATCGAATAAATGCTCGAGGTGTTGGGAGCCTTTATTACGTACCACACTGTCCGGATCCTCGTCCTCCGGGAGGAAGAGGAATTTCACTTGGCGTCCATCTTCCATCATGGGTAGGGCGGCTTCCATACCTCGGAACGCAGCTTTCCTGCCGGCCTCATCACCATCGAAGCAGAATACGACTTGGTCTACGCGGCGGAAAAGAGTCTCTAGATGTGGCTTACCCACTGACGTTCCCAAGGTCGCGACCGCGTAGTGAATGCCAAATTGCGCTAGCGCAATAACGTCCATGTAGCCCTCTACGACGACGATGCGCGAGAGGTTCTTTGCAAACTTACGGATGTGGTGGAGTCCGTAAAGCTCATGCGATTTTGAAAAGAGCGGCGTCTCCGGCGAATTAAGGTACTTGGGTTTTCCATCTCCTAGCACTCGGCCACCCATGGCGATAACTCTTCCCCGTTGATTCACGATCGGGAAAGTAACGCGATCCCTAAAGCGATCGTATTTTCGCCCCGAGTCATTCTCGATTAGCAGCCCTGCTGTGAGTGCATGGCCAACGTCTTCCTCTGAGGACAGGGTGGTCATGAGGTTATCCCATCCTTCAGGAGCGAAACCCAGCCGGAAGTCTCGCGCAATTTCACCTGACAAACCGCGCTGCTTTAGGTAATCGACTACACGCCCGCGAGTGGGATGTTTTCGTAGTAGCGACTCATACAATCGTGTCGCTTTCTCCATGGCCTCGTAGAGGGGTTGTTGATGATCAACTCTAGGACCAGCATCAGCCTCTTCTACTGGTAACTCCATACCGGCTGCGTGCGCTAGGGACTCAATGGCCTCGCGAAAATCCATCCGCTCGTAATCCATGACAAAGCCCAGCGCATTGCCACCCGCACCACAACCGAAGCAGTAGTAGAATTGCTTTTCAGGGTTGACGGAGAAGGAGGGAGTTTTTTCCTGGTGGAATGGGCAGCAGGCTGAATAGTTCTTACCCGTTTTCTTTAGTTTTACCCGGCGATCGACCACATCAACGATATCGGTCCGGTCAAGGACTTGGTCGATAAATGCCTGTGGAAGTCGGGCCATTTTGGATGACCTTAGCTGGTGATTAAGACGTCAGTTTAGCCTTAACTAGCTTGGATACGGCACCCATGTCGGCGCGACCCTGCAATTTGGGCTTGATGACACCCATGAGCGGCCCCATAGCAGCCATGCCTATTGCATCGATGCCATTTAGCGCGTCATCGATAATAGCGAGAATTTCATTTTCGCTGAGTTGCTGCGGGAGAAATTCTTGAATGACGCTGATTTCGGCTCGTTCAATAGCCGCTAATTCGTCACGACCAGCACTCTCAAACTGGCTAATGGAATCCCGACGCTGCTTGACCATCTTATCCATGATCGCAAGCGCTCTTGTGTCATCGATTTCGATTCGCTCATCAACTTCAACTCGTTTGAATTCGGCCTGAATCAGCCGGATGGTGGCGAGACGCTCTTTTGCGCGTGCCTTCATGGCCTCCTTCATTGAGGCCTTGATTCGGGCGACTAAATTTTCGGGATTAGTCATCGCACTAGTCAGTGGGGTCTCAGTACAAACGCTGACGCTTGCGGTTTTCCCGAGACATTTTTTTGAGGTGACGCTTCACAGCTGCTGCAGCGGCACGCTTGCGAACCGTGGTTGGCTTTTCGTAGTGCTCGCGCTTGCGAACTTCGGCCAGAAGACCGGCTTTTTCGCACGAACGCTTAAATCGGCGCAAAGCAACGTCAAAGGGCTCGTTTTCTTTTACCTTTACTGAAGGCATTAACCTAATCCTGTTGTTTCCTGATGAGCGGGTGGTCGCCGCATCAAATTTGAGGCCGCGCAGTATAGGTAGGCCAGCGACGTTTTGCAAAGGCTAACATCGTGCTACCTTCCGCATTTTTCGAGAGATACTGAATTTTGGTTGTTTTGGGCTTAGAAACCAGTTGCGACGAGACAGGTGTTGCGCTGTATGACACTCAGCGGGGTTTATTATCCGAGGCACTCCATTCACAAGTGGCAGTGCACGCAGAGTACGGTGGCGTGGTACCGGAACTGGCGTCCCGAGACCATATTCGAAAGACCTTGCCGCTCATCGACCACGTTCTGTCTGATGCAGGGCTTGATAAGACTGATATCGGTGCGGTTGCTTACACGTCGGGCCCAGGGTTGCTCGGTGCGCTTATTGTTGGTGCAACTGTCGCTCGATCCATTGCCGCGGGATTGGGGGTGCCCTCATTAGGTGTTCATCACATGGAGGGGCATTTAATGGCACCTCTTTTATCCGATGAACCGCCCGACTATCCCTTCGTGGCGCTGCTGGTGTCAGGTGGTCACACGCAGCTTGTTAAAGCAGATGTGTTTGGAAATTATCAGCTTTTAGGCGAGTCTGTTGACGATGCGGCAGGGGAGGCCTTCGACAAGACGGCTAAATTGCTAGACCTGCCCTATCCGGGTGGTCCGCATGTGGCAGCGTTGGCTCAAACAGGCAATCCGGCGCGCTTCGATTTCCCCCGACCTATGGTGAAGCACCCTGGGCTGGACTTTAGTTTTTCGGGGTTAAAAACCCATGTAGGTACCTGCATCAAGCAGCTATCGGATGCCGGCTCACTCGATGAGCAGGCCAGAGCTGATATCGCCCGCTGCTTTGAGGAAGCGGTTGTGGACACATTACTGATTAAGTGCAGAAGGGCACTCAAGCAGGAGGGGTTATCCACTCTCGTCATGGCAGGCGGCGTCAGTGCAAACCGGCGGTTGCGTGAGCGTCTGGCAGAAGCACTGGGTAAAGACGGCGCGCAGGTGGTATACCCCGCCCCCAGTTTCTGCACGGATAACGGCGCTATGATCGCCTACGCTGGGGCCCTACGCCTTGCTCGCGGTGAGTGTGATTCGGAGTCACCATCGGTTCGTGCGCGCTGGCCAATCACTGAGCTGGCACCACCGGTTGATGGTGAGGCCGCATGAATGGCGTAGTTAGGATCTGCGGATTGCAGCCCGAGACAATTATTGGCTGCTATGACTGGGAACGAACCATGAGGCAGCGCCTCGAAATCGACTTGGAGTTGACAGCAGATTTCGGTTTGGCTGCTCAAACCGATGATCTGTGTCACGCGCTCGACTACGCCGCAATATCTGAACATGTGATGTCGTTCGTCGACGCCTCGCAATTCGAGTTACTCGAGGCCTTGTCCAAGGCAATCATCGATGAGCTTTTTGATCGTTGGCCGGTAAGTAAGGTAACTGTGCATATCAATAAGCCGGGCGCTGTTCCAGCCGCTTCATGCGTTGGAGTATCACTGACGCTTGCTCGCAGTCTTTAGTGGACAGGATTAGTCAATAAGCAGCGCGTCCAACTGACGAAGACGCGCTGCTGATATTGCTGCCTTTATATCAGGCCCACTTAAACCCTGCTTAGTGAATTGCTCGCCGCGAATATTCGCCGCCAACTGCTTTCCTTTTTCAATACGTGCCACCTGTGTCTCGTGGAAGGTTTCATCGATGGAGCCAAGTACTACGAGCCCATCGGCTAGTTGCGAGCCCTGCCTAAATGCATCGAAATGCTCAAGAAATTCGAGCGTATCTTCAGCGGTTTGCGGAGGGCTGCCTCGATAAAGTTGAACTCGAGCGGCCAATTGATCATAGCGTTTTGGAATGTTAATGGCCGGTGTGATTGCTTGCTCATTCGTTGCCGCAGACGACGCAAGCCCAGCCCACCGGTGAAGACTATTCGGAGCGAGAGAAGCCAATGAGTCGAGTGCATCGAGCGAGTTGTCAGTGATTATAAAGGGGAGAACGATATTGTCCGCGCCCAGTGTCCGCAGCAGCGAAAAATAAGTCCGAGGGGTTTTCTCGTTAAGCGCTTTCTCTGTCTCGCGCCATACTCGATCTGGAGCCAGCGCCGACAACTCGCCGCTTATGACAATATCGCGCATTAGCTGCATG
>Ga0163109_10002725_pt1 | contig 13695 bp, 20 predicted proteins | sample CRUFie1St13metaG_FD_108704 | JGI IMG/M metagenome (GOLD analysis project Ga0163109, IMG submission 108704) | Marine microbial communities from the Costa Rica Dome - CRUD Field 142mm St13 metaG | ecosystem: Environmental > Aquatic > Marine > Oceanic > Photic zone | place: Costa Rica: the Eastern... | reverse complement strand
TTTACTTCCTGAGAGAGTTACCATAGTGTCTTTACCTTGTTTCTTCATGGATACTTTCAACCCAAACCTAGATGCTTGTTTGAATTTAGTTTCTTCGGGTTTCTGTATATCTCTAACTCTATAAACAATCTGTTCTTCTGTAATAGCATCTTCCCACATTGATCTGTAGGCATCTTCTACTCTCATTTGTTTTTTCAATTGAGAAGGTGTTAATGCAGGTTTTCTGAAGTCTTTCATCTTCTGAGGCATAGTTTCGCCTTCGAAACCTTTATGTGGGTGTTGAGAAAAACTTAACGCTTTCCACTTATCTTTTGGTGGTCCGTCTACATCTGCAACTCTTTTCTCAGCAATAGACTCTTTTTCTCTTTCATGTTTCTTTGCAAGAGCTTCTTTTTCTCTTGTTTGTTTGAGTGCTAATTCTGCTTTCTTTTCTGCATCTTCTGTATGGATGTAATTTGGTTTCAGCATATCTTTTGCTTTCTTTCTATCAAGATATTTCAATACATGTTTCTTACCTTTACTATCTTTGACAAGATAACCTGTATTAGTCTTCTGTAAGATTTTACCAAAATGTTTGTTGCCTTTTGAATCATAGAAATCTAACTCTAGACCGACTCTAGCACTTTTAGAAGTTTCAGTACCCATGCCATACTTTGCAAGAGTTCTAAAGTTTTCTGATAAATCAGTATCTTCTTTGACTACTTCTTCGTTTGCATATTGTAAAGCAGCTTGTACTTCTTTTGATTTAAGAACTTTATCGCCGTAGAACTTTTTGATCTCTCTTCTAGCGATTGAATCTGCACCACCAAGATCAAGTGCAACTTCTACTGCCTTTTTGATCTTAGCATCTTTAACTTTGTTTCTACGGAAGTAAGTAGACATTTCACGACCAGTCAACTTCTGTCTACCATATGGACCTAAGGCATTGACTTTGCCGTCTTTGTCTAAAATATTTTTTGATTCCTGAAATAAGTTCATGAGACTCCTACTTCTTCTTATATTTCTTTGACATATACTGTTCGATTTCTTTCTTAGCCTTTTTAAACTCTTTTGAACCATGTTTATGTTTCATCATAGCGTTCATCATATCTATGAAAGTATCATCCATTTCGAACAATGTTTCTTCCTTGACATCTTTTTTCTTTTCGATTTCTTTGATGTCTTTTTTGTTTTTGTCTTTTTCAAGTTCTTCTACTTCTTTAACTTGAAACTTTTTACCTGCAACTACAAACTCTTTGTCACCATTTTTCTTTGCCTGCATTAGGGCAGCTGAGAAGGCATTACCTTCGTCTTTCATGGCTTGACCAATTGCTTTTCTTCTTTTGTGTAGATACTTATCTGAACTGTCTACATCACCATCGTTGTCGATGTCTTTGTCTTTTCTATCGTCAAATTTCTTTGCGGCTGCTTTTGGATTTACTTTGTCGAGATTGCCTTCGAGTATATTCTTAGCGTCTTCAACAAGTTTTTTAGTTAGATCATCAATCATTGTTGTAATTCCCCTTTCTCGAAGTAATCGAATAACTTTTGTTTACCTGTTTGATTTAGTCGTAAGGACTTGGCAAGTCTACCTAACATGTTTTTCTCTGCGAGTTTCTCTACTGATTTCTCTACAGGTTCTTCGACTAGTTCGTTGATCTGTTGATCAATTTGTGCAAGTTCTTCTTGCAGTTCTAATCTTCGTGCCTGTAATGATTCTACTGTAACTGTTTCTTCACTTGATTCTGCTTTCTCAGCATCATCCATGTCGTTAAGTAGTTGACCGATCTCTTCAATTAAAGAGTCTTCTTCAGTCTGAGTTTCTTCTACAATCTCTTCCACGGTCTCGTTTTTTGATTCAACGAGTTCACCACGGACTCTTGCTAGACTTTCTTTCCAAGTTTCTTGTTGCTTACTCATAATAGTTATTTATATTTCTTTAAACCTTACTACCAACTTTCCATACCCTTTTATTACTCTATGATATGTGTTTCTTGTAATAAGATACTCTTTTCCTTCTTTTAATTCTTCTGGTAACTGGTCGTCCATCTGTAATTTCCAACCACTTGCCTTCAAAACACTTAATTTGCGAGTCTTCTTGTCTCGATGCCAGACTAGTTCGTCTTCATTGACATCTTCAGAAAACTCACGAATGGTATAAACTTCGTCTGTACCATGTTGTATCTGTATAGATTCTTTATACGGTTTTGTCATTTACCCGACACTAAAACAATTTTACAAATATGTTCTAATCTTTCGATATGTTCAAATGCCTGCCAAGGAGTTTCTGCAATCGCAACTACACCATGACCATCAATACCTACTATATCATATTTAGTAGCGCCAGAGATATCATCTAGACCCATAGCCCTATGTGTTGCATCTGCTAACTCTTGACTAATTGGTGCGACTTCATGAACATTTGGCCCGACCTGTGTATATCGACCCAATTCAGGAAACTTTTCAGTAAGTGAAGCAAGTTCTATACCACGATGCATAGCAGCCACAGTATATGTTGGATGTAAATGCATTACGATTCTTGTCTTTACTGGTAATCGTTTCAGTAAACCATAGTGTAATGGTTTTTCACCTGAAGATTTGAGACCTACGCTTTCATCTGTATATTCCATTTCAAGGTTTGATACGATATCAACCTTTTTGAAATGTGTATATTGTAGATTTTGTTTACGAACACCTGATGGTGTAATGTAGTAATGTCCATCTTTAGAATGTCTTAAAGATGCATTACCATCACGAGTTGATATCAGTCCCTTATCATAAGCATGACTCATGACTGAACAAATTGTTTCTAACATTATATAATTCCTTGACACCAGTTTTCAGCAAGATCATCTGCATACGCCTCTGAATGTTCGTAAACAGTTCTTGTTTCAACTAGTTCATTCCCCTTATATAGTTCTACTAGAAAACCTTTTTCGGTTAGGGCTACGATAGCCGAGCGGTCGTTGTTGTCGCCCACATATTCACTAATAAAGTGCATTTTTTTCTCCTCATTACCAAAAGAATGACCCACCACCTGACAGACCTAACTGTTTCGCATAGTAGGGCAATCTACAACTCCAATACGATGCCTTTGTTTTATCATTGGCTGTATCACAATTGTGTCTGGCGACATATGACTTTCTAGCACCTGCATCATCGAATTTTACACTTAGTCCTGTTGTGTCACCAAATGTAACTTTCTTAGTCTTATCGCCATCTTTCACATAAACATAGAACTTCTTAGGCCCACCTCTTTTTGGTTTATTCAGTGGTTTATCTTCCTCTTCTTTGATCTCTTGCATTGGACAATCAAGAGGTACGAGTTCACCTTCGTAAACTTCATATTCACCTAGATCGGTTTCTAATATGTTTTTGTCGATTTCTGTTAATCTGTATTTCTGTTCTGATACTTGTTTTCTGAATTCTTTGATGACTTCAAAATACATCATAGACCCTAATCTAAATGGATTATCCAAGATATTAGTATTTGTTTCTTGTAAATCTTCTAAGACTTGATCTATTGAAATCTCTTTAAATGTTTTCATGAGTTCTTTGCTCTTTGCATTTGTGCTCGTGTTGGTGCACCTTTATCTCCAACTTTTCTCATCTTTTCACCAGAGCCTTGTTTTATTCTTTGTCTCTTCTTATGTATGTTTGCCCACAAACTCTCGTTTTTCTCTTTGGTCTTTTCTTTCATCTTATTGATGTACTTTCTATAGACAGCTGCCTCTGATCTTTTACCCATAACTTTTGCTCTTTGTTCCATAGCAATAGCGGCTTGTATTTTGTGAGCGTGTGATTTACCAGAGTTCTCTATCTTTTTGACACTTGCTTCGGCAGTTGCAACATCTTTAAATCCTAGACCGTGTATAGTGCCTTTTGGATTTTCATCTGTATAAAGATCGGAATGTTTTTTAGAATTAGCAGGCTGTCCCTTCTTTCTAGGGATTCTAGGATTATCCTCTTCTGTAAATTCTAAAAAGGTTTTCATTAACCGCCTCTAACTTTTGCAGCTAAATCTTTATCTGCGCCACCCCATGTGCCTTTTGACTTTGTTACAAAGCTGTTCACTCTGGCATGTCCCCATTGGGTCGGGTTTGTGCCAGGTCTATGACCTGTTCTCCAAGCGGCAACACCTCTTTTGAATACTTGTTTCAAAATACCAAGAGGCATACCTGTCTTTTCTGCTTTCTTCTTTAGCGATGCATCTGCATCACCTTCTTCTAGGTCTTCTTCTGTTAGTTCTGCAATTGCTTCTTCTGTTACAACTTCTTTGACCATAAACTCTTCATTATATGGAAAACCTTTGAGTGGATTACCAAACACTTGACCGAAATGTTTCTTAGAATTTTCTTTCTTAACTTTAGAGTCTTTCTTCATGAACTGATCTACTTGTTGACCAGGTGTTTGCAACTCTAAGTTCTTTCTGGCCTCGTCTGTACCATATTCGTAAACTTTCTCTTTCATTTTTTCTCCTTTGAATCAAGATAAGCTGCTATGGCCATATCTCTAATCTTTTTATCTGACTTACCCTTAAACTGAGGCGCATCTGACTTTCTAAAATCATCAATGTAATCACCTGCATCGGCATCTTTACCTAACTTCTCACTCATCATAAGTGTAGATAGTTGATTGATGACTGTCTGTAATGTTACAGGTGGCATTGCCAATAACATCTGTAACTGATCTTTTGTTAGACCTTTGATCTTACTTAATTTCTGTTTAAGTTTCTTGTTCTCTTCTATCTCTTCGTACTTAGGCGATTTCTTTTTAGTACCATCTGCTCTTGGTATTAGACCTTTTGCTTTCAGATGTGCCTTATCTGTAAATCCTGCCTTGCCTGCTTTATATCTCTTCATCGCATCGGCAGTATCAGGTGCCTTCTCTTCTAAATCCATTTTTAAGAACAGTCTATTTTTTTGTTGTTTCTTGTCTGTTGCTTTTGCACCAATCATTGCACCAAATCTATTGATATATGCTAGACCTTTTTCTGGATTACTTTGATACATTTTACCTGCTTCTTTCTTGAACTTATTTGTCATAGCATTTAAAATGTCACCAAAGTTTGCAACGAGTTTACCCTCATCTAACTCTGGTATATTTAAGTCTTCGATGTCAGGTAGATTATCTTCTTCATTCAAAGGGTCTTCTAAAACATCTTCTAGAGCAAATCTTGCCTTCTGTAATAATTTTTGTGCTTCATTTGTTCCTTTTGCACCTCTCATACGAATGAGTTTGTCTTCGAGTTGATCAATCATCTTAACTCTTTTCTCAATGTATGATCTATCTGAACCCTTGAGTTCTTCACCAAACATTTGTTGATATTTCTTAGTGTGTTTAGAGACTTTAGTTTTCTTAGGTTTGCCGTCTTTGTCTAGATCGCCTGGTGCATATTTGTATGCATTAGGATTATCATCATCCATTTTTGCACCTTTCTTAAAGTGTGCATCTCTAGCGTCTTTTTTCTTTTTATCCACGCCTGAATAGTACTTCTTAGGTTGAGTACCTTTCTTATCATCGACATCTTTATCTTGAGCGACTCTTCTAATCTTTTCTCTAAGTTCTGATAATCTATCCATGTTACTATTTATGTTGCTTTCTTCTTTAGCAACTCGGTTTCTCTCCATGTTTGGGCTTTAGTATTGCCAGGAAATTGTGATGTCCAAGTCAACATCTTAGAATATAGTTTACCTGCCTTTTTCTTTAATGCTTGAAAAGTATCATCGTTTCTAATCTCTACAAAATCTTTTTTAAATGTTCTCTTAAACTCTGCCATATTTTTCTGTACATTGTGCCAATCGTTTGATACTATATCGTCTCGAAGTTTTCTTGGTCTTGCTCTATTTCTTTCTAATGCAGTCTCTAATGATGTGTTTACGAATATCATTTTATATTCATAACCTAACTTATCTAACATTTCTTTATACTGAATAATCTTTTTCTTGTTTGCGGCTGTAGTATCAAAGATCATACCTAGACGACCATTGATATATCCTTCCATGCCTTTTGCAGTTATATCTTTTGCTTTCTTTCGAATGTGAGCATACTCATCATCTGATTTACCTCTCAAGTCTAATGATAATCCTGCTTTCTTGAGACCGATCTCAAATGCCCTATCTGTATTGACCATTTTCAGACCAAGATTTTTGAGTGCGAGTTCATCTACAACTGTAGATTTACCAGAACCTGGACCACCCATTAAGAATACTGCTTTGAAAATACCTGGATCATATACACCTTCTGTAATAAGGTCTTGTATCATATAATCAGGTAGCCTCTCTTCTACAATACCCATACCTTTTCTGATATCGTTGTATAATGACTCTGCATCTCTGGCGTTTCTTGATGGTACGCCTTGTTTGAACGAATCAAAGTCACCTTTCTCTGCAAAGGCTCTCATCTTTGATGCACTCATACCTGTGACATCGTCTGCATCTGGATCACGCTCACCTGCTGATAAGATATTGATCTCTTCGAACTTGTAGAAACCATGTCTTGCTTTGACACCATTGTATTTCTTGAGTAAGTTCTCGAACTCTTTTACTCTATCTGAACCTACGACCATATTTACATGAGTATAGTTTCTTTTATGTAATTCGTTAGCGATCTCGAATACAGTTCTTACATTTGCATCGACTACGATCTTACCAAAGAATCTACGGAGATATTTTACTTTGATTTTATGTGGTAATGGATTCTTTATGTTATCTCTAGAATGAGAAGAGAATAGAAGAACATCACCACCTCTACCAAGACCTTTTAACTTCTTAACTAGAAGTGCATGGCCTGTTGTAGGCGGATTAAATCTTCCAAATGTAAATGTTACTTTCTTCATCTATTTCTCACATTTCCTATTGCATCACTATATGCAAGTGTCATTGGTAACAATTCGTTGATTGGTAGATCAATCTCTAAACATGTTACATTAATTCTTGGGTCAACTAATACAGCAGATAAAAATCTGTGGTGACCATCTATAATTCTATTATCTTTTGATACAATGTAAAAATTATTCTTTGACTTTGCAAAGTCTTTAGTACCTTTGGCACCAAACTCTGATACATTTCTAATTGATTTATCAAAATATATTTGTTCTTGTATGGGTACTAGTTTACCTACTGCAACTGATTTTAGTTTGACATTTACTATATCGTCTTTCGCATCACCATCATTCTTTGCAAGACCGCCAGATACCCATTGTTTTGCCTGATCTCCTGACAATCCTTGTGGATATGGATCATCGACAACATCATTTTGTGCAAATGGTTTACTGACATCAATTGCACCTGCTTGTAATCTCTTCTGTAATAATCTAACATCTTTGTTGTTGATTACAGGCATATCTTTTCTTTTTGTAGAACCCATTTTTGCAAGTCTTTGAGCGAAGATATAATTCTTATCAAAGTCTGGTACTTCTACATCTAATTCTCTGCCATTCTTTTGCATTTCTAACTCTGCATACTTTCTGGCATTTTTGACATCTGTTTTGGTGATCTCAAGTTTACCTGCCTTGGCACCACCTGCTTCTTGTATAAAATATCTAAAAGTTTGCATACTACTATTTATCCCAATTCTTAGCAACTGTAAAGTTGTTAAGACTGAACTCCATTCTGTCTACAAGTTTTACTGCTTTACCTTCTTGGTCGATTGCAACATAACCCTCAGGATTTACAACTTTATATCCTGTACTTGTCTTGACAAAAGTACCAATTGCTTTTACTCTGTTGAGAGAATCAATGATAATCTTTTTAGCACCAATCAATTCTTTTTGAAAGTTTGTAAGTGCAATGATCAATCTTTTTAATCTTCTTAACTCTGAGATAGATTGTTCTTTGATCTCTCTTTTAATTTGTTTTGTTTTTTCCATTTTAACTTTGGCGATTACTTTTGTTTCAAAGTATTTGTCGACATGTTTAAGAAAACCTTCATAAGTTGGGTTGAACTTACCTGCTCTGATCTGAGCATTTGCATATGTTTTGTACGAAGCACCAACGGCACCTTTATCTGCAAACATTTTATTGATTTTCTGGAAGTTTCTTAGATCGTTTTTCTTTATGTTTCTAAACTCTTTACCTACATTTGTTAGATGTGTAGATAGACTTACTGCCTCTTTTGCTAACATTGATGCATTACCTTGAACATCTTTGTATGATGCATCGTCCATCCAAACATCTTTGTTGGCGCCCAAGGATGAGATATCAGCACCAAAACTGGCAGACAAATCCTCAATGGAAGTTCCAGTATAAGTAGTGTGAAATACGATGCCTAGTTTAGCAGTCATGATGGCGCCAGCCAATGGCGAACCTGTGACAGCGGCATATTTAATTGTGTTAGGTTGAAATGTTACATACTCTAGATTACCGATAGTTTCTGTTTGTTTATCTGTATCAGTAAACATTAAGTCACCTTGAAGTATCTTATCACCCCATGATAACTTAGATAGATATTTGAATGATTCTAAGAATTTAGTTTCGAGATCACCTGAGAGTTCAGATGCATCTTTGATTTCTTGTTCTGAAGTATAGAACAATGGTGTTTTATTGAATAAAGACTTCTTCGCAATAAAGAAACGACCATCTTCTGGATGTTTACCTGCCCATATAGCAGGTGCACCGTCCCATTTAACAGTCATGTTGACTCTTTTCTTTGCATGACCCTTTAACATATCCCTTAGTTCTCTAAGGAAGTTTATTGATGCACGACCGCCATCAATACCATTGTTAATGATCTCGTCTTCTAAGTGTTCTAAATGTAAATTCTTAATAGCCATTGTGTCCAGCCTAACAAATCCACAGAAAAAGTCAAGCACTTTCGAGCCTTTTTTTTGCTAGGTGATACTATTTATGCTAGATTGGAGTGCGACTTAACCGCCATCTCCGTCTACTTCGCCGTTTCCTGCATCGATATGTGTTTGACAGGTAGCGAGTAGACCTTCTTGAAGTGCTGTGATCTCAGCGTTTTGATTTGCAACTAAGTCTGACCAGTTCCAAGATACATCGTCTTGTTGAACATTGCCTTGAGTGAAGTTATACCAGTGTTCATACCAAACTATTTCTGCATCTGTACCTGTGCCATCTAAATCTGGATTTGCACTTCTCCATGCATTCCAATATGCAGTTGCACCACCAGAACCAGTCCATGCAAACTGTACACCTTCGATAGTAAAAGACCATGTCATGGAGTCAGATGTATCTCCATAGAATTTTACCATGTTTTGTTTTTTTGCGATTAAAGCTTCACAATCTGCTTTCTTTTGATTCCAAGTTGCCATGAATACTCCCGATATATGCTATTATTTAGTTTTTTGAGAGCGGGGACGAATGAAGTTTTTCTTCTAATTGATCTATTTTAAGAGATATCATTTGTGCTTGACGATCTCTACCCTCTTTCTTTGCCAGTCTGAGGTCTTTCTTTAGTTGAACTTTAGTACTGATAATATCAATAACTTCTGTACTTTTCAAATTTTTCATTGCCTTACCATAATACTATGTTTGCTGTATTTATGCAAGGGGGATTTGGCCTCCTCGGCAGGACTCGAACCTGCAACCTACGGTTTAGAAGACCGTTGTTCTATCCAGTTGAACTACGAGGAGAGTAAAGATTAACTGTTGATAAGTTTATCTAACTCATCATCAGGAATTTTTTCTCCTCGTAAGATTTTAAGTTGAGCGTGTAGCAGATTTAGATTTTTCTGCTGAATCTTTTGATTCTCAAGTAAACCTGAGATCATGTTATTCATTTCTTTCATGATCTCTAATAATTCTTCTGTTGTTCTAGTCATTTTCAAACTCCACTTCCATAACTTTCCAATCCTGGGCTGTATAACCAGTCATGATAAACTCCCTTTCGACCTCTGATAGATCATGGAAGATATCTTGAATTAATCTCTTCCTCTTAGGATTATTCCACTCATCAATCTGAGCTTGGGTTGTCTCAACAACCATGTAATTTATTTTGCCTGTTAAAGGGCTTGTTCTTTCAATCTCTACCATCATATTAAAAATCTCCTTCTGCGACTTGAACAACTGTTGTACCTCTTTGTCTCCACATTTGTACAACTTTGTCTCTATCATCAAATACTAAATCAATCTTACCACCCATTTTCTCAAAAGCGTCAGCAAGATCAGCCTTAAACTCTTCGTCTGGTCTGTAATCACCATTAGGTCTTAAGAATACGCCTTTGTGACCATCACCAATCCAATCTCTAATTTGTTTCTCTGTAATCTCTCTTTCTGATTCGTTTCTAGCACTGAAGAAGGCGACATGATCACCTTGTTTAATATATCTTTTTGCAATATCACAAACCCATTGCATTGGTGTATCATCGACAGTTGCTAATCTAAAATTCTTCCAATCTTTATTGTCACCAGATACAAGATGTCTTCTATGCTCTACATCAGCAATAGTGCCGTCAACATCAAAAATAATATTTCTCTTTATCATGTATCCATCCTACAATAAAAAGGGGCTCATTGTCAAGCGTTTAGTGGAAAACTCTCGCTTCACCATCAACATACATGTATTCTATGTTGATCTTCCCTCGTGGGTCAAAATCACCAATCGCATCACAAAATTTGTCCCATGATTCATTGATAGAATCAGGATTCTTATCAACCATGAGTGCGACTAATTCGGGATTATCACCGACATTTACAAATACTCTCGAGCTGCCATCAACTCGAACACCAGAAAAACCGTTTTTAATTTTATTACTTATTACATTTTTCATACTTATATCCTACTAAAAAATAGCACCTATTGTCAACCCTTAGTAGTGGCGGAGGGGGTGGGATTCGAACCCACGGTACCGTTAAGTACGCTGGTTTTCAAGACCAGTCCATTCGACCGCTCTGGCACCCCTCCGTTATGCTTCCACCCAACATCGTTGAATGTATGGTAAATGTAATAGTTCTGTAGGTTTTGGTTCGCCACCACAATCTACGATCTTACAGTCATTGGGTAAAGATGTACAAAAACTCCATGCACCACCTTGATTCCAACCTTTGCCGACATATTCGCCAAGATGATATTTTAGATTGAGTTTGAGATTACGATGAAATTCATCCATCCAATATATCGAATAGCCTGAATTTATCCATTCTTTGAGTCGATGACCTGTGTACACCTGATCACCACCTTCATATTCAAAGTTATCGTAACTTACTTGAACTTCTAATTCAAAATCATCCCATATCTTTTGCATGTTACCACTCTTAAGTACCATCATAGATGAACTGAAATGATTATGATGAAACCCTATTGCATCACTGACACAGGCAATCTTACATTTTTCATCTTCTAATGCTGACAAGGCTACTAGTATTTCATCGTCAAAGTTTTTTATCAATACATTATCTATGTCTAGATATAAGGCGTCACCTTCATAGAATGAATCATATACTTTCATCTTATTCCACCACCCTCTGCCTTTGAAAGGTGGTTCTATAGGTGTTGCTAAGTCTTGAATTTGATCTGGTCGATCAGTGATACACCAATTCTTTACTTGAAAATTGGTCATTTCATTAAATCTTCTATGTATCTTTCTGGCGTAATACATCGGATATACATCTGTACATACCGTTATTAGATTTAACATTATCTTCCTACTTCTGATAAGTATTTTTCTTTACATTCATCCCATGTTAGATAACAAAGTTCATCGTAGAACAATGTCTCGTTGAGATTTGTTCTGTCATTGTTGACAAGATTGGTGATTCTTTTTCTGGCGTATCTTTCTTTCCAAAGTTCTGATAAGGCCTCTGTACTTGTATCAATAGATTTAACAAGTTTACTTTCATCTATTTCGCCTCTTAAAAATTCTCTAGAGTTATCATATAAACTAGCCCAATAAATGCCTCTTTGATGATCACTCTTAATTATATCTTTTGGTATATCGAGTTTAGAATAAATGAATTGTCGCATACGATTACGATGATCTCGTTTAAGTGTTTGACCATTTTCTCTCTTTGCAACATAGAGTAGGAAGTATCTATCGTTGTAATGTTTCTCTGCATACTTCAACATTTCCTTTTCTGTTTCTTTTGTAAGTTCGTATGATAAAGAGCCTTTACTATAACCACATTTCTTCCAATGTTTGAGTCTATCGTATTGTGATAGACCACCTGTCTTTGCTTTACCATACAATGATGTAGTTGTCACTGAGACCAAAACATCGCCATAGTTTTCTTTCCATTGGCGTTGAATATCATCGGATAAACATAGAAGTGCCAGTAGTTTTCCACCTGTATAATTAAAACCAAGCGGCTGAAGGGGAACAATCGTTGAACCTATGGCACTATTATTCAGTTTACCACTATTTGTTTTAAACTCTCTTTCCCAACCAATGTGTTCGTCTCTAGGTGTGAGATCAATGAAGTCGCCTGTAATACAAATGACACCAAGATATTTGCCTGATACTTTGTCTCTTACTAGATAGTGTAAGTTACGGCCTATGTTCGAACTGTTCTTCATAGTTGAAGTCATAGTTCTTACACAATTCCATTTCTCTATTAATGTACCTGCTGATTGTGTAGACTTAATGTTATCTGTATAAACAAGTTCAGGTTCTAACTTCTCAAAGTCCATTGGGTCTTCTGGAAACCAAATGTTATTCTTTGATTCTGTAATCAACTTATCATGATCTGGATTTGTAAGTTGCTGTTCTACGCCGAACAATGTAGAAACTTCTTGAGTAGGATATTTCATTTGAATTTCTAACCACTTCTGATAAAGTGTGTACTCTTCAACACCCATTTTTGAAACATACGATAAATCTTTGATGATCAGATCACGAAGTTCATCTTTCGAAAGAACATCTTGCTCTACATAGTTCGCTTGATATTCATCGTATTGTTTTTGTACAAATGGTTCCATTATATTTTAAAGTCGCTGTATTTTTTGTTTTGTCCTTTATCAAAGATCGGTGTATCATCGTTCACATCAGCACTATCAATTAGTTCTTCCTGTGCTTCTTGTTCTACATCATAGAACTTCATTCTACTTCTATCAACACCAATCACAAATCGTTTGAAGATTGTTGGATCGTTGTATCTGTTCTTTAACTGTTTGACGACCATTTGATCTAGGTCTTCGAGTTCATCTGAAGTGATCAAGGCAAACATAAGATCGGCAGTTGCAGGTAGACCAAAGGACTCGGAAGTATCTTCGAGACCGATATCTGTAGAACCATATCCTGATCTTGTAGTTTGTGTTGCACTTACGATTGGCACATCAAACTCTACTGCAAGACCTCTAAGTTCTTCTGCAATACTTTTTACTAGTGTGTAAGAGTTTGCACCAGCACCAGGTCTGATACGATATGATGCACAAATGTTTAGATAGTCAATGAAGATAATATCTGGTTGAAAGTCTTTCTTGATATCAAGTTCTTGTAATAGATGTCTGAAATGACCAACATGAGCTGATGCAGTTGGATATTCTTTGACAATTAATTTACCTGTTGTCTTGTTCTTGAGTCTATCGATCTTGGTTGTATATTGTTTCTTTGATAGATCAGGAATCTCTTTGATTGGAATGTTCAGAACATTCGCATCAATTCTTTCTGCAATCTTTTCTTCACTCATTTCCATAGTGAGATACAATACATTCTTACCCATGAGTAAACAAGATGAGGCTTGATGACACATGAACATAGATTTACCAACACCTGTACCTGCAAGACAAATGTTAAGTGTTTTGTTTGGTAGACCACCT
>Ga0163109_10002724_pt1 | contig 13696 bp, 14 predicted proteins | sample CRUFie1St13metaG_FD_108704 | JGI IMG/M metagenome (GOLD analysis project Ga0163109, IMG submission 108704) | Marine microbial communities from the Costa Rica Dome - CRUD Field 142mm St13 metaG | ecosystem: Environmental > Aquatic > Marine > Oceanic > Photic zone | place: Costa Rica: the Eastern... | reverse complement strand
TCTAATTTAAAATCTTTAGAATAATATCCAAAACTTAAAATAGCAATTAACAGGACAATAAATGTAAGTTTTGGATTTTTAAGAATTGTTTTTTGATAAAATTGAATAAACATCCTGTCTTTTATATTGGATATTAATTGTTTTGAGTATCTTTAAATTTGGTAAACATTGCCTCAAACTCAAGAAATATATTTCCTGTTGGGCCATGTCTTTGTTTACCAATGATTAATTCTGCTAAATTTGAAACTTCATTCATTTTTGCTTGCCATTCCGCATGTTCTACAGTTGCTGGAGTAGGTTCTTTATTTTCTAGATAGTAGGCTTCTCTATATACAAACATCACAACATCTGCATCTTGTTCTATTGAACCCGACTCTCTTAGATCTGATAATTGAGGTTTCTTATTATCTCTTTGTTCAACTTGTCTGGATAATTGTGAAAGAGCCACCACTGGGATAGATAGTTCTTTGGCGATTGCTTTTAGACCCTGAGTAATTTCTGATACCTCTTGAACCCGTCCATCTTTATAATTTAAAGATCCACGCATAAGCTGTATATAATCTACAATTATCATATCAAGACCATATATACGCTTAATTCTTCTTGCTCTGTTACTCATAGCAGCAATATTTATCGCTGGTGTTTCATCTATATATAGAGGTAACTCAGAAATATTTTTTGAAGTTTCTATAAATTTATCAAATTGTTCGTCAGAAATTTTTCCTCGTCTAATATCATTAGATTTTATTCTTGATTGTTCAGCTAATATCCTTGTTGATAGTTGTTCTGATGACATTTCTAATGAAAAAAAAACTATAGAAGATTTTCTTCCACTATCTTGTAATTTTTGAGCTGCATTAAATGCAATATTGGTTGCTAAAGCAGTTTTACCCATTCCTGGTCTACCAGCAATTATAATAAGGTCTGATTGATGAAGACCCCCAAGTCTATCATCTAAATCTCTTAGTCCGGTAGGCACACCAACAATACCTTCCTCATTTTTATAAGCAGCTGAAGCCATGTCAATAGTTTGCTTCATAGCTTCATCAAATTTAATTAATGATGAATTAAAAGACCCTTTTTCTGCAAGATCAAATAACAATCTCTCTGAATTTTCGATTATGTTTTGACCATTTGTATTTAAATCATTTAACTTTGCAGTATCGATAGTTTGCTCAGAAATCTTAATTAACTCTCTTCTAACAAACATATCATATATAATTTTTGAATATTCAGTGGCTTGCCTCGTTGAAGTAGAAAATTTTGTAATTTTCACTAAATATTCAGGAATATTTATTTCATCTTTTTCATCTTCAAAATAATTTTTTAAGGTGATAGGGTTTGCAAGCATACCTTTGTAAATTAATTTTTCTATAGCACTAAAAATTTTTTGATGCATAGGATCAAAGAAATTATTACTTGAGATGATAGTGTTTATTTCATCGAAAATTTCGTTGGTTACTAAAATAGAGCCAATAACGGCTTGTTCTGCCTCTACATTGTTTGGTAACTCTTTGAAATTGTCCTTAACAATACTTAAATTGCTTTCCATAAACTTATTCTATAACAAATATTTTGAATAGAAATTTAAAAAAAATATTGGGGAAAAGATTGTATAATTATTGGATACTGTCCGCTGACTCTACAATAATTGTTATCTCAGCATCAACTTCAGAGTGTAATGAAATCCTTACTTTAAATTCACCTATCGATTTTATATCCTTAACAGGTTGTATCATTGATGGTTTTATATCTAAATTATCATTTTGAAGAATAAGTTTAGATATTTCTGTAGGTTTGACAGAGCCATATAACTCTTTATTTTCAGTACTAAGTTTTTTTATACTATATTTTTTTTTATTTATTTGTTCAGAAATTTTCTTTGCTTCTTTTTTCTTTTCATTGTCTTTTTTGGCTAAATCAGCTTTTATTTTTTCAACTTGTGAAACATTTTCTTTTGAAGCATATAAAGCTTTCTTATTTGCTATCAAATAATTTCTAGCAAAACCTCTCTTAACATCAATTATTTCACCAATTGAGCCAACGCGTTTTAAGTTTTCTAATAAAATTACTTTCATTTATAATAATGCTAGGTTTCTTGCCCTTTTAATTGACAATGATAATTCTCTCTGTTTCTTCTGACTTACATTTGTAATTCTAGAAGGTAAAATTTTTCCATTTTCTGACATATATTTTTTTAAAAGTTTAATATTTTTGTAATCAATCTTAGGTGCTCCTTTTACAGAAAGTGGACAGCTTTTTTTAAATCTATATTTGTTAGGTTGAAAAATGCTTAATTTTGCGAAATTACTCTGTTTATTTTTTTTATTTCCACTTTGTCTTTTAGGCATAATTAAGTTTTATTAACACCTTTCTTTTCAGTATCTTCTTTTTTTGAAAAATAGTTTATATTCAAATCAAACTCTTTTACTTTAATTGTTAAATATCTTAAAAGTTTTTTATCAATAGCCTCGTTTTTTTCTAGTTCATCTATCATATTTCCATTTCCTTTTATTTTAAAATGGATGTAACTCCCTTTTTTGTTTTTTTTAATAAGGTACGAGAGATTTAGAAGTCCCCAGTTTTCTGTTTTAACTATTTCACCATCATTTTTTTCAACTATTTTGGAATATTTTTCTGTTAATTGCTTAATTTCACTTGGTGAAGTGTCTTGTCTAGCTATAATTGTATGTTCGTATAAATTCATTTAAGTTCTTTAATAAAAACGAGGATATACTATTATAAATCTTCAATATCAATAGCAAAAAGGACAAAAAGAATAGATTTTTTAGATGTTTTCGGTAATTTTTCCAGGTCAAGGTTCTCAAATAGTTGGAATGGGAAAAGAGTTTTATAATAAATTTGATCTAGTAAAAAATTTATTTAAGGAAGCTGACGAAGTTCTTAATTTGCCATTATCAAAAACCGTATTAGAAGGACCTAGTGAAAAACTTAATCTAACAGTAAATACACAGCCAGCGATATATTTGATTAGTTTTGCAATATACAATTTGGTTAAAAAAGAATTTAATATAAATTTAGATAAAGCAGAATACTTTGCTGGACACTCATTAGGAGAATATTCTGCTTTATCATCTGCAGGATACCTTAATTTTTCAGAGACAATCAAACTTTTAAGAATTAGAGGAGACGCAATGCAAAATTCTGTTCCTGAGGGAAAAGGTGGAATGATAGCTGTTTTAGGAACAACAGTAGAGATAATTGAAAAAATTTTACAAGAAAATCAAAATAATTTATTTGTAGAGATAGCTAATGATAATTCAGTAGGACAAATTGTGTTAAGTGGTCTAATAGAGGATTTAGAAAAATTAACAAAGGTTTTAAAAAAAAATAATATTAAAAATATTAGACTTCCTGTTAGTGCTCCTTTTCATTGTAAATTAATGAACAAAGCTTCAAAAATAATGAAAAATGAAATTGAAAAAGTAAATTTTGAAGACTGTAATAATAAACTTATATCAAATGTCACTGCTAATGAGATTTTGAATAAAGAAGAATTAAAAAAATTACTGATTGATCAAATAGAAAATAGAGTAAGATGGAGGGAAAGTGTTATATATATGATAAATAAGGGTATTAATCAGTTTATCGAAATAGGACCTGGAAAAGTTTTATCTGGTTTAGTAAAAAGAATAAACAAAGATGTTAAAATTAATACAATTAATAGTGAGAATGATATAAAAGATTTAAAAATATGAGTGATCTAACAAATAAGAATATTATTATTACAGGTGCTTCTGGTGGAATAGGAAATGCAATTGTAAAAAAATTAAATGAAAGTAACGCAAACATATTAGCTACGGGTACAAAAATAGAAAAACTGAACGAATTAAAAACAAAGTTTGATAAAATTAAGATTTTAAAATTTGATATTTCGCAAAATGACAAAATTGAAGAATTTATTGAAAATGCTACGAATGACCTAGGAGGAAATTTAGATTGTATTGTAAACAATGCTGGAATTACTCAAGATAATTTGGCAATTAGAATGAATTTAGATGAATGGAAAAAAGTAATAGATATAAATCTTACTTCGTCTTTTTTATTAAGTAAATTTGCAATAAAAAAAATGTTAAAAAATAAATCAGGTAAAATAATCAATATCACATCAGTGGTTGGACACACTGGTAATTTAGGTCAAGCGAACTATACAGCTTCAAAAGCAGGAATAGTTGCAATGTCTAAAAGTTTAGCTTTAGAATATGCAAAGAAAAATATTAATATCAATTGTATATCCCCAGGCTTTATTAAAACAACCATGACCGATAAAATTGATGATAAATTTAAAGAAACTATCATATCAAAAATACCATCTGCTAGATTAGGAGAAGCTGAAGATATAGCAAATGCAGTTCTTTTTTTAGCTTCAAATCAATCAGATTATATAAATGGAGAGACATTACATGTAAACGGAGGCATGTATATGGCTTGACAAAATATGTTTTTAAACTAATAAGAATTTAAAACAAAAGGATCAATATGTCAGAAGATGTTTCAAGCAAAGTAAAAAAAATAGTAGCAGATCACCTTGGTATAGATGAGGCAAAAGTTACAGAAGAGTCTAGTTTTATAGATGATTTGGGTGCAGATAGTTTAGACACAGTAGAATTAGTAATGGCTTTCGAAGAGGAGTTCGGATCTGAAATTTCTGATAGTGAAGCTGAAAAAATTTTAACAGTTGGTGATGCTGTAAAATTTATTGAAGGAAAAGCTAACTAATTTTAAATGCCCACTTCAAATGATGGGGTAATGATTATTTTATCTTCTCCTTCTGGAGCTGGGAAAACAACTTTAGTTAGTTTACTCTCAAAATTAGATAATTTCGAAATTTCAATTTCACACACTACAAGACAACCTAGAATTAATGAAATACCTAATAAAGATTATTATTTTGTAAACGAGGAAGAATTTCAAAGATTAATTCAAAATCAAGAATTTTTAGAATATGCAAAAGTTTTTAATAATCTTTATGGCACTACTAGAACACCGATTATAGACAAACTCAATAAAGGCACAAATGTTCTATTTGATATAGACTGGCAGGGAGCAGACCAAATTAAAAACAAAGGTTTAGATTATAAATTAATTACATTTTTTATACTACCTCCAAGCAAAGAAGTATTATTCGATAGATTATCCAAAAGACATATGAGAGATGAATTTATTGTGGAGGAGAGAATGAAACAATTTAGTAGAGATGTTCTGCATTGGATTAATTATGATTATGTAGTAATTAATGAGGATCTCAATCAATGTTACTCAAAAATTTTAAATTTAATAAATGCAGAAATTAATAATGGATCAAAAGATTATGACATCGAATATATTAGAAAACATGTTGAAAAACTAACTAATTAATTTTTCATATTCATATGCAAGCTTATAATATGTTTCAAAGCTTAGATTCTGTGGTCTTAAATTTAAATTAATATTTAATTCATTACTTAGATTTAAATTATGAGAAAATAATTGTTTGAAGGGTTTTTTTATCATTTTTCTTCTATGAGAAAAAAAAATTCTTGTTATTTTTTCTAAAGCTAGAGGATTTTTAAGTCTCAAAAAATTTTTTTTTGGAGTAAAAATTAATAGAGTACTGTCTATTTTAGGCTTAGGTGAAAAGCAACTAGGTTTTATATCAAAAACTTTTTTCACATTAAGTTTCCAATTTGTTAATATTGATAAACGACCATAATCTGAAGTATCAAAATTGGAGATTATTCTATCAGCAACTTCTTTTTGGAACATCAAAATTAAGCTTTTAAACCATATTTTTTTATCATTTAAATTTAGAATCCATTTACATAAAATTTCTGTTGAAATATTATAAGGCAGGTTCCCAAAAACAATTAATTTTTCTTTACTTAATAAATTTTCATTTATTTTAAGTATATCACTATTAATTATAGTAATTTCCTTACTAAAATTTTCCTCAAGTCTTTTTGCAAGTTGATCATCTTTTTCAACAACAAGTATTTTTTTTGGTTTTTTTTTGAGTATGGATGAAGTTAAATTTCCAGTTCCAGGACCAATTTCTAATATAGATCTATTCTTTATTTCAACAATATTAGTAATTTTATCAATTATATTTCTATCAATTAGAAAATTTTGTCCTAAACTTTTCTTTGCTTTTATCACTTTTGGTCTAAAAATTTTAATGCTTGAGATAAACTTAATGGATTTGATAAATTCTTATTCATCATGCTTATATTAGGACCGTGATCAGGAGAAACTCTATAGAAAGGTAATCCTAAAGTAATATTTATTGCATCATACTCTTTAATTGTTTTGATTGGTGCTAAAACTTGATCATGATACATACCTAATATAACATCAAATTCTTTCCTATTTTGATTTAAAAAGATTGTATCAGAGGGGTAAGGACCATTAATTTTATAACCTTTCTTTTTTAAAAATTTTATAGCAGGAAGAATAATCTTATTATCTTCATTAAATTCATCAATGCTTTCACAATGCGGATTTAACCCAGTAACTCCTATTTTTGGTTTAAAACCAATATTTTTAATATAAAAATCATTTATTAAAATTATTTTTTCTTTTATTAGGTCTTTGCTAATTTTTTTTGACACAAATTTAAGCGGCAAATGAGTTGTAATAGGGCAAACAGATAATTCTTTGTTATAAATTAACATTGCATTTTTCTTAATATTAAACTTATGAGATATATATTCAGTAATACCTAAAAATTTTTTATCCAAAAAACTCGATTTATTAACGGGTCCATTAATAAATTTGTTTGAAATTTTTTTTTTTAATAGGTTAAATGCAATATCAAAACATTCTTTAATATAGATCTTTGTCTTATTTTTATTTTTTTTTGAATTTTTGAAATTATCATAATTTACATCTATAATATTGATATTTTTTTGAAGCTTTAATGTATTTAAATTTTTTTTATTAAGAATATTAATTTTACCTTTGAATTTATACTTTTTCATTTGTGATTTAAATAATTTAACTGAAGTAATCAATATTAATGGACTTTTGAAATTATTTTTTTTTAATGATTTGAAAAAAATTTCATAAAAAATACTTTTTGGCTCACCACTTACAACTATAATTGGTTTAGTTTTCATTAATCGTATAATTAATTTTAGATTTTTCAAAATAAATTCTTGAAAATTGATTTAATTGTTTATTAGTTTCATATTTGATCATTCTATTTAGTTCACTTTGTTTATTAATAGAAATTTCTTTAAGTCTTATTTTTTCAATCTTTAAAATCATAAAATTATTTCGTATATTGATCACATTTGTAATCTCACCTTCACCAATTTTATTCAATTCTTCGGATATTAATTGAGATAAATTATTTTCGTCAATCCATCCTAATTTTCCTCCTAATTTAGAGCTTTCTGCAATACTATAAATGTTTGCAGTATTGTTAAATCCAATTTCAAATATACTACTAACAATCTTTTTTACAAATTTATCAAAATTTTCATCATTTGGTTTCATAAAAATAATTTCAGACAACAAATATTCTTTTCGAGTTTTATTTACCAAATTATTCATTTTTTTTTCTAATAAATCTTTATCAATCTTTATTTGACTCACATATTTTGAATAGATTAATTCATTCCATAGTATTTCTATTTTTATTTTCTTTTTGATTTCATTTAATGAGTAGTTTTCATATTTGGAAAGCATTTTTTCAAAATCCCTTTCATTATTTATATCTAATTTCATATATAAATCTTTTAAATATTGTTCTACAAATAAATTTTCATCTTCAAAATTAAATATTTTTACAATTTCTTTTTTTTTAATTATTTCATTAATCAATGAATTTTTAGCAATTTTATTTTTTTTTGATTCATCAAGATTCATTAAATCGTTATTTAAAATTTGTAGATATCTAATCTCTTTTTGAATATCATAATTAGTGATTATTTCATTATCAACTGAGGCTTCAATGTATATCTTTGTTTCTGAGAATGATGACGTAATTAAAGATAAAAGTATAGCGTAAATAAAAATGATTTTTTTTAACATCAATTTTTAAGGTTTGGACTACTAGTCTCCCCAAATGGAATAATTGTTAATTTGAAAAAAATATTTTCTTCAGGTTTAATATCTCTGTCATCATAATAATCTTTATTATATTCAATTGATGCTGCTAAACAATCATTTTTATATTGATAAATAAAATTATAATATTCTGTTAAGTCTGTTGTTTTATTCTTTCTTGTTGAAAACATAATACTATTACTATCATCAAATGAATATTTTGTTTTATTTACTAAATAAGAATTTTTTGATGTACTATTATTTTCATTTAAATAATCAAATGTTGTCACAAAATTATTTAAACTTATTTCAGTTGAGAAATTCTCGTAGCTGATATCGCTTAAATTATTCTTAATTGATGCATTATATTTTGTTGTAAAAATTTGGCTAGGGCTGTAAGAGATTTCTCCAAAAAAATCAGATGTTTTTTGACCAATTTGGTTATTTACCGGTAAGTCTTTATTTTCTTCTAATCTTAAATTATTAGCTAACTTAAGGTTAAATGTTTCTCTTGATTTACTTTTATCAAAAAAAGTGAAATCACTACCATATGTAATTGAGGCACCTCCCTCAGTTGTGTTAACAGATGACAATCTATCTAGATTATAAATGTTATTTACATCCATCCTGACATACTCATTTCTTATATCTTTAGTGCTATTAGGACTTAGCTTAAAGGAAATTTTAGGCTTGAGAATCTTTCTAAAAAAATCATTTTCTTTTAAAAGTGGGAGTGAAGAATTATATTGAAGCAGTCCTGAAAAGTAAAAATTATCATTTTCTTTATATGATGATGAATTTTGAGTATCAGAATTTATATTTTTTAATTTAAAATCATAACTATTGACGATACCACCATTTGTAATCTTAGAGTTAGAATTAAATATTAATTCATTAATATTTGTTTTTTCAAAAATATTTGTTTCATAATTTCTAATTAAATTATTAGATTTAAATAAAAAATTTCCATCTAAATTCGTTTTATTATCAATTTTTTTTGTAATATCTATACGCGGAAGAATAAATTCATATCTATCACTATGATTTTTATTCAAATCTTCGTATATCGTTAATTCAGATCTCAATGAAAAATCTTCAGAGTATAAATCAATATTTATTGATGACTCTAAAAACTCTTTGTTATCAATAATTGGTGACTTTAATTTTTTTGCTCTAAGATATGTATCATTTGAAGTTTTTTGAATTTTGAAATCGATATCTCCATCTTCAAAATTTAGATAATTTATTTTTTTGTTAAGTTGATAAAAAAAATGATTTTTGGAATCTTCACCACTTTCTTTAAAAAAGCTAAAATCACTTATATGAAAACTTTTTGAGTTTTTTTGCCTATACTCAGTTTGAAGTAATATTTTATTATTATTATAAAGTCTTGGTGAAAAAGTAAAATCTTTGTTATCACTAATTACTTGAAAATAGGGTATATTTAAAAAACTATTTTTATTTGAACTTTGAATAGAAGGTATTAAAAAACCAGATTTTCTTTTAACAGTTGGGTCTGGATGAAAAAATCTTGGAAAATAAACAACTGGAATATCATATAAGTCTAACCAAGCATTTTTGTACTCAATAATTTTTTTTTGCTTATTGTGAGTAATTTTTTCTGCAGATAATTGCCATGGCGGACATTTTCCAGTTTTTTTACAAGTTGTAAAAATTCCTTTATTTATTTCAGTTATTTCATTATTGTACTCAATACTCTTTCCTTTAAGCCTTGGTTCGTTACCCGAATTAAAAGATGTGTTATTAAAATCAATTAATACGTCTTTTCCTACGAATTTGTTTGAATTTGTATCTATAAAAGCCAAATCTATTTGAAAGTTATTGCCCTGATTATCTTTTAATTTTGCATTCTCTATTTTTAAAAGATTTTTAGGAATATCATAAAAAAATTTTTCAGTGATGAATTCATTATTAAATTTGTCTTTAAAAAAGGAGTTTGATTGTGATTGAATAAAACTATTCTTACGGTCATAAATCATCATGTCTGTTTCTATAATCATTTCTTTCTTGCTATCATAAATTTTTACTTCGTCTTTAGCAGTGATGATTAAATCTATTTGATCAAATTCTATTTCTCCAAATTCTATTTTTAAATTATCAGATTTTATTATTGCATTTCCTTTGAAAGCTTTTAGCTTATTTAATTCTCTAGAATACTCGAAATTATTTGCCTCTATTATCAAATTCTTATCAGCTGAGATAGCTTTGCCATCAGAAGCATAGATATATTTTCCTCCTTCTGTTATGTCAATTTTTGAGGTTTCAAATAAAAATTGATCTGCAGAAGTATTTTGACATAATGACAGAAATATAAAAAAAAATATTAATAAATTATTTTTCATTAACTCTAATTAAACCAATGGTTGCAATTAATGAAATAAATAATAATGGCATAAAAATTGAGTATATTATTGGTATTTTTCCCGTATTTCCTAAAGAAGTGAACATAAAATTTAAATAATAGATCATAACGGACATAAAAATTCCTAATATTATGTGAAAAACGATTGATTTTTCTCTCTTAAAATTGAACATAATTATTGAAGATAGAACTGTCAAAATCCCATAAAGAAGAGGAGTTGAAAAAAGTTTTAACAGATGAATCATTATTTCATCTGATGAGTACCCAAGTTTCTCATAATCTTTTTTTAGATCAAAAAGTTCTAACAGGTTTAATGTTGAAATATTTGAAAATAAACTGTTTATCTTTTCTTGATCAAAGTTTGTTTTAAGAATTATATTTTCACTTTTTTTTTGTGTAATATTATCTTTAGTGATAATTGCACTTTTTATTACCCAATTTTTATCTATTATATCTACTTCATTAGCTTGGATTGTATCAATTAAATTAAAGTTATCGTCGAATTTATTAACTATAACATCTATTAAAAAATTATCTTTTATGTAATTAGCTTTTACAATTAGGGTGTTATTATTAACCTCGTCTTTTAGCCACAAACCACTATCAGTAACAACTGCAAGATATTTGTTATCATTTGAAAAATTATTTTTAATATCAGTGTAATAAAATTTAAGCTTTGATGCTAAAGAGTAATATAAAGAAACAGTCAAAATACCCATTAGCATTGATGAAATAAACAGTATTTTTATAATTTTTAAATTACTCAATCCATTGCTTTTTAAAAGCATAAGTTCATCTTTTTTAAAAAGGTCATAAAATAAAAATTGTGTGGATAATAAAAATATAAAAGGAAATATTTCAAATAATGTAATTGGAGCACCCAATAAAGTCAAAAAATATGGAAAAAGAAAACTTGTTCCTAAATTTTTAAAAAACGAGATCTCTTCTAAAATACTTAAAATTATTATCAAACTTAAAAAAACAAAACTTATTAAAAAAAATTTTCCTAAGAAATTTTTAATCAGATATTTTTCGTAAATTTTAAACATTTTTAGATCTTTTAAAGAAAAAAATATAAACTAAAGCAAAACTAATCCAAGGTATAAAGAGATATATATATGTCGAAGTTATGGAAATTGATGAATACCTTAAGGATGCTTCAGAAAAAATTATTACAAACAATGTAAATAAAAAAATAATTTTTTTGTTTTTGGAATACTTAAAACTATTTTTTGGAACTAATATTAAAAAACAACACAACAAAGCAATTATAGGAATATAAAGTGGCTTATAAAATCTTTTAAATAATTCTTGATTAATTTCTTTTGATAATGATTTATCACATTTTATATCACTTTTAAATTCTGAAATTTTTTTTTTAAAAATGAGTAAGCACGTTAAAAGATTTTTTGATGATTTCTCTTGAATCTTTGGAACAAGTATAGAATTAGACGAATAATCAGCTAAGTTAAAATCAATTTGCTCAAAGCCAAAAACATTGATTTTTTTCTTTTCATTATTAATTACTTTTCCATTAAATAATTGAAATGATTTTCTCTGATTATTATCAATGATAACCCCATCTTTTGCATAAATCATTTTTGAATTATTTTTGGTCGAATCATCTATAAAAATATTTGAAAAAGTTTGATCTGTATTTTTTTCTTTAATAAAAATAGTTAGACCCTCTACAGCGTTAATAAATTTTCCTTCTTTAATCAAAGAGGTAAAAAAATCAACGTTAGAATCTTTGAGAGACTCTCTAGCTTTGAATTGCGAATAAGGAGAAAATAGACTTCCTAAAAATATTTGAAATACAGTTAATATGACCGATAAAAATATAATCTTATGAGTAAAGTCGAGTTTGCTCACACCATTTATCCAAAAAATTGAAAGCTCATTTTTCTGCTCATAATTAGTTAATAGATAAAAAAGGGTAATGAAGAAAATAAATGGAATTATTCTATGAACAATTTTTGGGAAATTCAAAATAGTATAAGTAAAATAGGTTTTTAAACCATGGCCATCCTGAGTTACAAAATCAAAGTAATTCACAGCTTGAAGCGTCCAAACAATTAAGCCAATACTTAGACACATTATCATGAAGAAAATTAGTGTATCTTTGGCAAATTTACGAAATATTAATTTTTTCATTGAAAATAATTAATTACTTTATATATACCATTCATCTTACACAGAGTGTAATTAAAATTTATGACTGTTCAAATTTATTACAAAAATGGGGCTTCAAAAAAGATTTTAGGTAATTCGATCTTATTCGTTAATGAAAAATTCGACATTAGGGGTTTTAAAGGCCATATCTCTACATCGGAGATTTCATATATATCAGATTTGTTAAAAACTTATGATTTGAAAAAAAATATTCTTGTTTTTGAATTAAATTCAAAAAAAAAAATAATTTTAGTATCAATTAAAAAAGAATATAAAAACTCAAAAATAGAAAATTTAGGAGCTGAGCTTTATGGAGTAATAAGTAATAGCAAAAATAGTGAGTATTCAATTAGTTCAAAAAATATAAATACAAAATATCCAAATTTTATTTCTCATTTTCTTCATGGATTAAAACTAAAGTCTTATACTTTTGATAAATATAAAACAAAAAAAAAGGTAAACAATATTAAGATTAATGTTATCGGAAAAATTGATAAGTCCTCAACTCAAAGTAGATTTAAGTTTAATGCAATTGAAAAAGGAACGTTTTATACAAGAGATCTAGTTTCTGAGCCAGGGAACATTTTACATCCAGATGAATATGCTAAGAGATTAAAAACTTTAAAAAAATATGGCTTAAAAGTAAATATTTATGACACCAAACAAATGAAAAAATTAGGTATGAACGCTTTAATTGGTGTTGGACAAGGAAGTATTAGAGGATCATATTTAGTTACAATGGAATGGAAAGGATTAAAAAATAATTCTAAGCCTCTAGCATTTGTAGGCAAAGGAGTGTGTTTCGATACAGGTGGGTATTCTTTAAAACCTGCAAAATTTATGGAAGACATGACCTATGATATGGCTGGGTCTGCTACTGTAGTAGGTTTAATGATGAGTCTTGCTTTACGAAAGGCAAAAGTAAATGCAATAGGTGTTGTGGGACTTGTAGAAAATATGGTCAGTGGAAATGCTCAAAGACCTGGAGACATAGTTAAATCTTATAGTGGAAAAACTATAGAAATATTAAACACTGATGCAGAAGGTAGATTAGTTTTAGCAGATGCTTTAACATTTACTGAAAAAAGATTT
>Ga0163109_10002723_pt1 | contig 13698 bp, 10 predicted proteins | sample CRUFie1St13metaG_FD_108704 | JGI IMG/M metagenome (GOLD analysis project Ga0163109, IMG submission 108704) | Marine microbial communities from the Costa Rica Dome - CRUD Field 142mm St13 metaG | ecosystem: Environmental > Aquatic > Marine > Oceanic > Photic zone | place: Costa Rica: the Eastern... | reverse complement strand
TCGATCGGGTAGGCCTTGATGGAATGGCATACAGGTCGGTATCGCCGCATGATGATGCGCCCGTACGTGTTCAATTCCTCTAAAAATTCGGACGCCAACACATCGTGATGTTCTGCAGGGATGTAGCGGAGCGCATTGCGAAGAGCAAGCTTCTTTTCCTTTGCCGTCAGGATTTGCCGGCGGTTTGGGGCATGGTCCACCGTCGGGTCATGACCGGGATGCGGTGGCAAGGTCGCGGGTATGCCTTCGAGCACGGACAACTGCATGCAACGCACTTCATCGTCCATGGGCCACCCACCATAGCGGATGTCCTTGAGGATTGTTCTTGAAACGCCGAGACGCCGCCGGTGCATAACATCAAAAACAAGCCCGAGCGACCATCATCCCGAGCCGCATGACCGTCGACGAGGCATCCCCCATCGATTCGGTTGAACCGTCCACCTCCACCGTCACCAAGGAATTCAACGTCGTGATCGGCGCAACCATCGCCATCGCCCTCGCCTTTTTGTTCATATCAGCTCTGCACGAAGACGCGCTCTCGAATCTGATGGCAAGTGGAGATGGAGACGGGTCGGTTCGCGTCCCTGTGTGGGAACGCTATACACTCCCCTACGAAACATCGGGAGAGTACGGCGTTGCGTTGGAAGTTGGACCCTATGAAATCCTTCCCACAGACAACGCCTGGAATTCAACCCATCACTTTGTTGAATACACGCTGCCGATGGAAGAGGGCGGGGCTGCACCAAACGGACTGATCAGTCTTGCTGTGTGGCGTCCAAATGTTCCAGAGGGTGTCCAAGTCCCCGTCATCGCTGAAAGCGGCCCATACTTCCAAGAAGCCAGTGTGGACACACCGTCCATTGAAGTTCCCGGCAGTTGGCTGGGTCAAATGTTCATTGACCAAATCCTGCCCCACGGATATGCGTTTGCCCAGATTTCTGTATCGGGGACCGGGCGCAGCAATCATTGCATGGACTTGATGGGCAATGCTGAACAACTTGGGAACGACGCCGCTGTGCGATGGCTTGGAGAACAATCGTGGTCCAACGGGGCGGTTGCGCTCATCGGCAAATCCTATGACGGCAGCACACCTTGGCAGGCCGCCATGTTTGGTTCAGAACACGACTATCTCAAAACCATCGTCCCGATTTCGGGATTGATCGGTGTCAAGGAACTGATGTGGAAAAACGGGTCATCGGAAGCACGAGCGCCAATCATGCACAACGGCGTTTACGGTTCTTATGGACTGGACGGTGATGAAGAAGACTACCAAAACATCTGTCCAGACTACCTCATTGGACCCGGCACCGGTGTTAGTGCCTATCTGTTTGGTTCAGAGGTTGCGGGTACCTACTGGGAAGAACGCTATTTCTTGGACCGTGTGTTGGAGAACTACAAGGGCAGTGTGTATTTGATCCAAGGCATGCACGATTGGAACGTCGACCCGCACATGGCCGTTCCGACCATCAATCGATTGATCGATGCCGGCATAGAAGCCCGTGGGTTGTTTGGACAGTGGGACCACGATTACCCTGACCGGCCGGTGCAACTGGACGACCGCTCTGACCTTGGCGGCCGTGGCGGCGAAGCGTTTCCCGAGATGATTCGCTTTGACTGGATGCAGGACATGCTCGAATGGTTCGACTACTACCTGAAGGGGGTTGGTGAACAACCTGGGCAGTGGATTGAAATCCAATCCAACCAAGGTTCGTGGCGCATTGAGGACCGCTATCCGCCAGCAGACGTCGAGGTGCTCACGCTTGAGTTGGGCACTGACATGGCCAACATCGGCGGTTCAACCACCGTGCTCCCCGATGCATCATCTGGCCCAGTATGGGAGTCTGCCCCCCTGTCAGAGGACCTCTACTTTGGTGGTATGCCCCGCGTCCACGTTGATGTCACCACCGCAACGCTGGGCGGTCAGCTGTACGCCCTGTTGGAGGATTGTGACGACCAAGGCATGTGCATCCATTTGGGTCACGCCATCATGGATTTGCGGTATCACGCAGGTGGCGATGACATTCAAACATGGACGCCCATCGTCGAAACCATCAATGCCAAAATGGAATTCTTTGCCATGGATGCTGAGGTACAAGCAGGCCATGTACTTCGCCTATCGCTTCTTTCTACCGGTGAAGACTATCTTCCTGCAAGTACGTCTTCAGCGGTGTTTGTGCAAGAAGGTGCGACTTCAACGCTGCAGTTGGATACATTTGACCCCGATGAACGGCTTTACTTCTCGCCACCTGCCTGCACGCACGAGCGTTGTCTTTAGGTCAAGGCGGGGTTTGAGGTCGCCTCCATGGGCTTCCACATGGAGAAGACGAGACCCGATAACACCATGATCGACGAGAACAGCATTATGCCGTTTTGTATCCCGAGGGATGTGTTTTCCATCAAGTAACCTGCCACCGTTGTTGATGTGGAAAAGGCGATGGATAAAATCATCATGTCCACTGAAAAGACACGCCCCCGAACCTCATCCTCAACCCACTGTTGCATCATAACCGTGGAAAGGACCCAATTCGCACCGCTGGCGCTGTGTGCGAGGATGACCAGGACCACCGTGATCCACAACGCATAGGGTACGCTTAGACCCACACAGAAGTAGATGAGGCCGGACAAGACAATGAGATAGCCCACCAGCGACGGCCATTTTTCTTCGTCGGTGAAGAAGGCTCGAGCCAAAATGGGGCCCAACCCCGTCCCAACACCGCGAGCAAAAAAGAACAGGCCAAAACCAAACGCCGCACCAAAACCTTGGACGTCGGCTCCCATAAGAACAAGATAAACACCCGCCAAACCTCCACCGGCAACGTTCCAAGAGGCCTTTGCAAAAACGATACGGAAAAGGGGAGGGTGGCTGCGAATGCGCCTCCATCCTCGCTTAATGTTGGCAAAGGCGGTGGAGAACCAAGGTCCCTTCATGGATTCGTCAATCGTTTGCGGCAGGGTCAATCGAAGAAGAAAGAGTGTTCCAAACAGGAAGGTGATCGAGTCGACAACGAAGGCGGCATTGGTCCCCCAAATTGAGACGACAACACCCCCAAGCATGGCGCCGATGCACAAGGCGGTTGACCATGATGCAGCATCGAGTGCGTTGGCCGTGGCCAAGTCCTCCTCGGATACGACGTTTGGCAGAGATGCTCGCTCGGCGGTCATGTAAACGCCGTGAAGTATCATCATCACCCCGGATAGGCCGATCATCCACACGATGTCGCTTGAATCGTTCACAAAGAGGAACACCAAGGCCAATCCGGCTTGCAAGAGGTTTGACACAATCATCAACATCTTTCGGTTGTACCGGTCGGCCATCAGGCCGATAAGCGGCTGAAGAATGGCGAAACCAACCATGCGGACGGTAAACAGAAGGCCCAGCAAAAACTCGCTACCGGTGTACTCGAGGATGAGAAAAAACAGAGCAATGGTGTTGAACCATTCGCCGAGCATGGAGATGACAGCGGCAATCCAAAGCCGCCGAAATTCTCGGTTCTCGCGGATCAACTGCGTGTACGTACGCGAAGTCATTCCTCTTCCTCCCCATTCTGAGAACCATCGGTAATCGTACAGACGATCCATTTTGAGGTCGGGGTATTGGAAATGTTTGAGGTTGAATGGAGCGGAACCAAGCTGTTGGCTTCTGGAAAGTAAGCGGCGAGGTTCCCTCGAGGGATGTCATAAGGCACAAGATGCCAATCTGGAGAATGCCGTTTTTCGCCGTTAAAGTGGCTCGTGATGTCAACCACCTGTCGCGATTTCCAACCACGTTCGACCATGTCATCAGCGTTCATGAACAGGACACGACGGCGACCGTGAACACCTCGATATCGGTCGTTGAGACCGTAGATGGTGGTGTTGTACTGATCGTGGCTTCGAACCGTCATCAAGACAAATTCGTCCGCATCAACGGTGACGTTGGGAAGGGCGTGGGCCATAAATTGAGCTCGGCCGTTGGGCGTATCGAACGCTTGGCGGTCCCTTGGTGGATTCGGGAGAGCAAAGCCAGCAGGCGCCCGTACGCGCTCGTTGTAGCCCTCGAAACCGTCCAAGCAAGTTTCCATCAAGTCACGAATCTTATCGTAATCAGAGGCCAGTTCCGTCCAGTTCAAATGACGTCGACCGACGGTAGCCTCGGCGAGTTGGGCCACAATCCACGGTTCGCTGCGCAAATGGGCTGAGGCGGGAGGAAGTTTGCCTTGAGAGCGGTGAACTTGCCCCATTGAATTTTCAACGGAGACGAACTGCAAGCCTGCGGATTGTTCGTCGGCTTCCGTGCGACCGAGGCAAGGCAAAATGAGAGCTTCACGTCCGGTGACGAGGTGAGATCGGTTCAACTTGGTTGAAACTTGGACGGTGAGTCCGATGTTGCGGAGCCCGCTGGCTGTTACATCGGTATCCGGCGTCGCTGAAAGAAAATTACCGCCCATGCAGAAAAACACGTCAACTTCCCCACGTTGCATGGCATCGATGGCACGGACAACATCAAGCCCGTGTTTTCTTGGTAGTTCAAATCCAAGTCCCGCTTCCATGCGGTCAAGAAATCGCTCGGTTGGCGATTCCCAAATGCCGACGGTACGGTCGCCCTGAACGTTGGAATGTCCGCGCACCGGGCAGAAGCCAGCACCCTGCCGACCAACATGACCGTTCATGAGCAAGAGGTTGACGACCTCCTGAATGACTTCGACGCCGTTGCGGTGTTGCGTGAGCCCCATGGCCCAACAGGCGATGGTGGCTTTGGACTCCGCCAGCATTGCTCCAGCCTCGGCAATCTGTTCGCGGGTCAATCCGGAATCACGAACAACAACGTCCCAGGATACCGATTTTGCCGCTTCTACCATGGCGTCGAAGTTGTCCGTCTTCGCGTCGATGAATTCACGGTCAATGGCGTTGGCCTCAAGTTGCAACTTGATCAGTCCTTTGAACAGGGCTGCGTCGCCGCCAATACGCACCTGAAGGTGAAGGTCCGCGAGTTTCGTGGTCCGTAGGTCGCCCTTCATGTAGTCCTGTGGATGTTTAAATCGAGACAGCCCCGCCTCTGGCAGTGGATTTACGTGAATGATGCGTGCGCCGCGATGCTTTGCATCGCGTAAGGCCGTGAGCATGCGTGGATGGTTGGTACCCGGGTTTTGTCCAATGATCAATATTGTGTGAGCGTGTTTGAAATCCTGAAGCGACACCGTTCCTTTACCAATGCCAATGGACTGACCGAGCCCTTTCCCACTGGATTCGTGGCACATGTTTGAGCAATCGGGAAGGTTGTTTGTCCCAAACGCTCGGACAAAGGCTTGGTAGAGAAAGGCAGCTTCGTTACTGGTTCGACCTGAGGTGTAGAAGACGGCGCGCTCAGGCGATGCACAGGCGTTCAGAGCGGTGGCGATCTTAGCAAAGGCATCCGGCCATGATATGGATTGATAGTGGGATCCGTCTTCAGGGAGGTAAACCGGGTGGGAGATCCTCCCGAGACTGTTGAGTTCATAATCGCTGAACTCTGCAAGTTCGTGAACGGCATGTCGGCTAAGGTAATCGGGCGTGACGTTGGCTTTCATGGCCTCGTCAGAAACCGCTTTTGCCCCGTTTTCGCAAAATTCGAAGACGGTGCGGTGTTCAGGATCTGGCCAAGCGCAACCCGGGCAATCAAACCCTTCGTGCTGGTTGACCATTCGAAGCGCTTTGATGGTTCTTCCAGGACCCATTTTACGAACGCCATGGGAGAGCGAGGACGCTACAGCCGGTATGCCGGCGGCCTTGGCCTTGGGTTTCTTGAGTTTCAACGAGACCCGGTCGGGAGGGGTTCGTGCGCGTGAATTCGGACGAATGACGATGCCTCCGATTCGTTGGCGTGTGCACCCCTTCTCAATGGTTCCGCTGAATCCGACCTTCAAGAGGCCCAATAACGACCGCTCGTCCAGCCTTGGCGAAGGAGACCAAGGTCATGTTCGATGACCGTGCCGTTTTGACGGCAAGGCTTGATGCTGCACCGATGGAGGCGATGATGGGTATGTTCATGCTCGCAGCCTTGGCAACGATGTCCCATCCACATCTTCCGGACAGGAGCAAAGCTGCTGGTGGTGCAGATGAAGCTGATTGTTGATACGCACCAATGACCTTGTCAACGGCGTTATGGCGGCCGATGTCTTCGCGCACCAAGAGTCCATCTGGAGATGAAAAGAGGAGCCCTGCGGCGTGCATGCCACCCGTTATTGCAAACCCGTGCTGTTGAGAACGCATCTGTTCCAAAGCATCAAGAAGACGATCAATCGGAACTTCAACCGCCTCGCATGTGACGGTGGGGGTTTGTTCCACCAATTCGGTTAACCGGTCCTGTTCACATCCACCGCACGAGGTCGTCACTACCTTCGACCGAGAAGTAAGTTCTGCGAGACCATCGACGTCCAAATGAAGGACGTGCGTACCGTTTTGCTCGTCCTCGCGCACGGCATGACCTCCAAGCGGCATGTCGACGCCGTATTCGGTCCGAAGGTGTCCGGTGGCCAAGTCCCGGAGGTTTTCGGGAGAGGCCAGCAAACTTGTGAGGTGACGGTTGTTGACATAGAGGTGGACGAGGCATTCTGAGGCGAGGTCTTCTGCATCCAACCCCAAGGAACCGTCCTGGAATCGATGGACAGGTATCCGCGTGATGTCCTTCATGCGCCTTCACCGTCATCTCGCAAGTGATCGAGGTCAAAAAATTCGAATTGCAGGGCGACCAACTCGCTGCTTGTTTTCGCAGATGCATAGGCGTCAAGTGGTTCTCGGTTCAATTCAAAAAACCGCTGCCCCCACCTGAACGAACCAAGGGTTTCCATGGCTTGTTCCTCCCGGCCGAGAAGGGAAAGAACGGTGGCCAATGCCTCGGCAGTCGTGAGGCGCCCTGGCTTGCCCCAGTTGACAGGGTTTGCAGCGAGGAGCAACGGGAGCATCCTGGGTTTCAGCCGGGTTTGCTTCATGACGCGTTCAACCGAAGATTCAATCTGCGCCCAACTGCAATCAAGTCCGACGAGCGCACCGCGTTGTTCAAGCAACAGTGTGTGGTCCTCGGGACCGAGCACCTTGCCGCAGAGCGGTTCCAGAATAATCCCACGTTTGGGCAGCGTTCGAATCGATTTGTGAAGCCGCAAATCGCCTCGTTTTGACGCCAAGACGGCCGTGTTTTTTTTCGGGTCGTCCTGGGCCAACCACAAAGCATGAACGTCGACAGGGCGCAAGCCCTCACCTCAAGTCGTTCAGGTAGTCACCGAAGGTCATGCCGCGGGAGGGACCGGCGTTCACATGGCGTGATTCTTCGGCTGTCCGCTCAACCATGAGTTTGATGTTCAAGACCCGTTCAAATTTTTTGACGACGTTATCGGTGGGTTGTTTGCCCGATTCGGCAGCTTTGACGATGTTCACGGTCTCGGCCATTTTTTTGGCCAATTGTTGCTGACTCCACTGACGGTCGCTACGGGCTTTTGCGATACGCTTGTGAAAATCGGGAGCCAATTCTTTTGGGGACCGGCTCATGATGTCGTTTTTCTTTTTTCGAGGCGATGGGGCGGAGGCAAAGGATCGGGATCGTTGCAAACCGGGCGCCTCGGCTTTCGGTGCCAAATTCATTTTGTCCACACATCGTGCGCACGCCGCAACTTCTGTTTTTCCCGTTCGAACGCGCTTAACACCCACCTTAACGGCACCGCAGAGTTCACATTCGCCCATGGCCCATAACCCCCGGTCACGCTCTTTGAACCCTTTGGAGTCCAGTAAAGCGAACGGCGATTCACACAGACCTTATACACAGTCGGCTTTTGGTAGAGTTGATTCTCATGGGGACCGATGTGGAACGCACCGATGGTAACCTGCCCACCAATTCGGAGGAAGAACTTCGAAATTTGGAACAAGCCTATACGGATTTGAGGGAAGAGACCCAACAGTTGATCAACGAAAGGACCTCGCTCGAAGCCGATTTGCGAACGCTTCGAAAAAGGGTTGAACGGCTTGATGAGAACGTCAACCTTCTGAAGATGCCTCCGCTGATCGTCGGCCACATCCAAGATGTGCTGGACCATGAACGCGCCATTGTGCGGTCATCAAACGGCACCGTGTTTCAGGTCTCGCTCAACCAACGACTTGACCCAGAGAAACTCAAGCCCGGCACTCGAGTGGCCTTGAATCAAGACAGCCTTTCCGTGGTCGAGTTGCTCCATGAAGCATGGGACCCCATGGTGAGTGGCGCCGAAATGGTCGAGAAACCAACCATATCCTACGCAGATGTTGCCGGGCTCGACGAGCAGGTGGAATCCGTCCGAGAGGCCATTGAATTACCCCTCATCAAACCAGAATTGTTTGAGAAAGTCGGTATTGTCCCGCCAAAAGGCGTGTTGCTCGTGGGTCCGCCCGGATGCGGTAAAACTCTCCTCGCAAAAGCAGTGGCCAACCACACCGAAGCCACCTTTATTCGCATGGTAGGGAGTGAACTCGCACAGAAATACATCGGTGAAGGCGGTCGAATGGTCAGGGAATTGTTTTCGCTGGCGAAGGAAAAAGCGCCCAGCGTCATCTTCCTCGATGAAATCGATGCCATCGGCGCCAAGCGACTTGACGGGTCGACAAGCGGTGATCGGGAAGTCCAACGTACGTTGATGCAATTGCTCGCAGAACTGGACGGTTTTGATGCGCTCCAAGATGTCAAGATCATCGCCGCCACCAACCGCCCGGACATCCTTGACGACGCACTTTTGCGTCCGGGCCGGTTTGACAGGGTCATCGAAATACCGATACCTGATGATGCCTCTCGAAAAGCCATCCTCAACGTGCATCTGAACAGCATGAACACAAAGAAAATCACCATTGGACGCATCGTTGAGCGCACCAAAGGCTACTCCGGTGCAGAACTCAAAGCAACCTGCGTTGAGGCGGGGATGATTGCTATTCGAGATGGACGTTCTTCGGTGTCGAATCAAGACATGTTGGATGCCATCTCACGATTGGACAAAAAGAGGTCCCAAGGAACGACCGTTCGTTCCCCTGAGGCTTTGTACTCCTGAGGAAGTGCGAAGAACATTCAAAGACCCAACGCCCAGCCAAACGGCATGGTTTCACAATTGGTGGAGTGCGTTCCAAACATTTCCGAAGGTCGCGATTTGGACAAAATCAATCAAATCGTTGAAGCGGTTCGAAGGGTTAAGGGGTGCACGGTTCTTGGCGTCGAACCCGATCCTGATTACCATCGTACCGTCATCACATTTGCCGGTTCGCCGCAGGATGTTGCAGCGGGTGCGGTTGCGCTCATCAAAGCGAGTATCGAGCACCTGAACATGGAGGACCACCAAGGAGAACACCCACGTCTCGGCGTCGTGGATGTCTGTCCTTTCGTACCGTTGCAAAATATCAGCATGGACGAGTGTGCTGAACTTGCTCGAAACGTTGTCAAGGAAGTGGCCGAGTCGTACGATGTCCCCCTGTTCCTCTACGGGGCTGCGGCTACCTCCAAACAACGAACCATGCTTTCGGACCTACGAAGGGGTGAGTACGAGGGTCTTCGAGCCAGGCTGGACGGGGGAGAAACCACGCATACCGAAGCAACGCGATTTCCTGATGCAGGCGCAAGCGAATGGTCGAAGTTGGTGGCCCGGACCGGCGGCATTACGGTCGGTGCTCGTTCCATTCTTGTAGCCTATAACGTGAACCTGCGAGAACGCGGAGCAAAGGTGGCAAAAAAGGTAGGTTCCATTGTTCGCAGCAGCGGTCGTCTCCTCAAATCAGAACACGGTGGTAAAATACGGTCCAGTGGCATGCTTCCAAAGGTCCAGGGCATGGGCGTGCCGGTTGATGAACTGGGTATTTCACAGGTTTCGATGAACCTTCTTGATGTGAAGGCTTGTCCGCTCCACTTGGCGTTCAAGACGTGCGAGAGCCTTGCTGCGGACCACGATGTTGCCCTTTGTGGAAGTGAAATTGTCGGATTGGTCCCGCTCGGTGCGATGTTGGATGCAGGACGTTATTTCAATCCGGAAGGGGTGACGGACGAAGAGCTGGTGGCCTCAGCGATCGAGTCGCTTGGTCTGAACGAACATCACGAATTCCACCCGAACCAACACATCATCGAGTGGGCCCTCAAAAAGGAGGTCGCCCAATGAATTGGATGGATTTGAGTTTGCGGGATTTCCAAGGAGCGATCGCATCTTCCTCACCCACGCCGGGCGGTGGAACCGCTGCCGCGGTTGCACTCGGTCAAGCAGCATCCCTTGCGGTGATGGTATCCGACCTGACCGTTGGGAAAGAAAAATGGCGGGCGGGTTGGGAACATGCCGAAACCACTCGCTCGATGGCAACGCCCATGATGGATGCAGCTGGAACGCTTGCCACAGAAGACAGTGACGCCTTTGACGATGTCATGAAGGGTTTTGGTATGCCAAAGCATACGGAAGACGAGAAGTCAGCGCGTCGTACGGCGATTCGTGAGGCGACGCTTAGGGCGGCGGAGGTGCCGCATCAAACCGCAACCTTGGCGCTTGAACTTCTGAACCACCTCCCTGAGTTGGCTCGTACAGGAAACGCCAACGCTGTGACGGACGTGGGCGTATCGGGGTTGTTGGCCAGCGCAGCCGCCAAAGGAGCGATATTCAATGTCGAAATCAACTTGGCCGGGCTCCCTGAAGCCTACGGACAAGACATCAGAGCACAACTGGATGAACTGAAAGAAAACATACGATTGAAATCTCGTGAAGTGATGGATGCCGTTCGTGAACGAATGGAATCGTGATCACCGAACTTCGCTTCCCGGTTGGATCTCACCATCGACGGTGATCAAACGAACGACGCCTTCGCCGTTGTCGGCAGCCAGCATCATGCCTTCAGAAACAACGCCCCGAAGCGGCCGAGGCTTCAGGTTCTCGACAAACACGACCAGTTTTCCTTCCATTTCGTCGGGTCGGTAGAAGGCTTTCAAACCGGCGCAGATGGTTCGTCCTTTCTGCGTGCCATCGTCCAGGCGAACAACATAGAGTTTGTCTGCGTCGGGATGGTCCTCTACGCTCACGATTCGGCCGACGCGTAGGTTGACTTTCATGAACGTATCAAAATCGAGATACGTTATGCCTTCTGTCTCTGTCTTCATGTTTTTACCACCTTTTTTCTTTTTTCCACCTTTTACGGCGTGGACGACGTTGCCTTCTTCAGACTCGTCAATCAATTCCTTTTCGGTTGCGAGAATCTCGGCGAGGTCAAGCCGGTCAAAGAGCGGTGTGGGGGGCTGTTCGCTCCACGCGAGGGGTGCATTCCAGTCAATCGCATCGTGCCATGGTCGGTCAGCAACGGCGTCATCATGGCCGAGATTGGTCCACAATTGCTGAGCACTGTTGGGCATGAAGGGTTGGGTCGTCACGGCCAAGAAGCGTGCGATGCGCCAACAGAAGGCGAGGTGGGCAAGGCTTTCTTCGTGTCCTTCATTTCGCTCTTTGAGATGCTTCCAGGGTGCGGCGGTTTGGAGCGTTTGATTACCCAATTGGGAAACCGCCATGATGCCGGAGAGTGCGTCTCGGTACCGATGGGATTGCAAATGCTGGGTGATCGCCTCAAATGCTGCCTCTACTTCTTGCTTGATGAAGTCGGTGGATGGGTGACCATCATGGTCCGCAAAGGGTGAGCGCCCGGCTTCGAAGGGCAGCCGCGCACCAAGCGTAAGGACGCGGTGAACAAAATTCCCGTAATTCGCGTTCAGGACGTTGTTGATTTTTGCCACAAATTCATCCCAAGTAAAGTCTGAATCTTTCTCTTCTGGCATTTGTGCACTCAAGAAATAACGCAGGGTATCCGCAGGAAATCGCTCCAGAAAGGACGGAAGCCAAATGGCATGCTTCCTGGATTTGGAAAATTGACCACCCGCCAGCATCAGGTATTCCATCGCCGGAACATTGCTTTCAAGCGCAAATTCACCGGGCCCGGGAAGTTCAATGGGGTCTGAAGCCGTCAATCCCTTGTTGACTTGATTGAGACCGAGGATGAGCGCAGGCCATATCACGGTGTGAAACGGAATGTTGTCCTTGCCGAGGAAATAGAGATGACGAGGTTTGGTGCCGTCTGCTGCAACGTTCCACCACCGCTTCCATGTATCTGCGCCGTCGGGGAGCAGGTCCGCATGACGAGCCGACCAAATACGGGCGCATGTTGAATAGCCTTGCACCGCTTCAAACCAGACGTAGACGCATTTCCCGCTCCAGTCATCGCCGTCCAGCGGAACGGGGATACCCCACTCCAAATCTCGGGTGACGGCCCTCGGTTGGAGACCCATGTCCAGCCAATTTTTTGTCATGGATTTGACGTTGGATTTCCAATTTCCCTGTTGAGCATTGGCATGCTGTTCCAACACACTCTGGAAGAGGTCAAGGCGATAGAACAGGTGATCGGTCTCTCGAATTTCGATGCGAGCAGAGGGGTTCATCTTCGACACGGGATTTTTGAGTTCAACCGCTTCGTAAGTTGCGCCACATGCATCGCACTGATCGCCACGTGCGCCTTCTGCTGAACAAACCGGGCATGTCCCCTCAACGTACCTGTCAGGAAGAAAGCGCCCCGTTCCGTCGCTGTTAACCTCGTAATACTGTTCGGTCGTCTTCCGTTCAAAGAAGCCTCCGGCCTCCAAGGCGCTGAAATTTTCCTGAACCATCCGTTTGTGTTCAGCATCGCTCGTTCGATTGAACAAGGCACCGCCGTATTCGGGTCCGCGACGGTCGATGGAATCGGCCCAACCGCATCCGAGGGCAACGAGAGCTTCTTTGTTGATCGCGTGGTATTGGTCCACGACCTGCTGTGGCGTGATGCCTTGACTCTCTGCCGTGACGGTGATGGGGGTTCCGTGTTCATCCGAACCAGATACCATCAGAACTTTGTTGCCCATGGCCCGCTCGAACCGGTATTGAATGTCTGGCGGAAGGTAGCAACCTGCTACATGGCCCAAGTGAAGCGGGCCGTTGGCGTAGGGCCATGCGACACAAATCAGCACGTGTTCACCTGCCATGACGACCCACTCAAAACCACCCAGTGGACGAGGCTTCTTGAGGTTCACCCTGTCAGGCAGACGGCGCCACCGCGTATCGTATGTACAGGCGTCATTTTCAAGAACCCTCCACGCGTCGGACAGACTACGCCCGGAAGGGTAGGGGTCTGCGAGACAACATGCCCAGTGACCTAATTGCTACAGCCACCGTTGCTGTAAATGCTACCGGCGAAGGGGATATGACGCTCCTGATTTTTTACATTACGCTGGCCCTTGGCGTGTCGTTCCTGTGTTCCATTCTCGAAGCGGTCGTGCTATCGACGCCACAAACCTACGTCAACATTCTCCAAAACGAAGGCAAGCGTACCGCCGGCATGTGGGCGCACCTCAAAGACGATGATTCTGTACGCCCGTTAACCGCCATTTTGACACTGAACACGATCGCCCATACCATGGGCGCTGCCGGTGTTGGCTCACAAGTTCAGCAAATATGGGGTGTTGAGGTGTTAACCGTTGCGTCAGCCATCCTCACCTTGGCCGTACTGTTCCTGTCAGAGATCATCCCGAAGACACTCGGCGCCGCTTATTGGAAGCGCCTGTCTACTCCCTCTGCCTACTTGCTTACATGGTTTACAAAAGCCCTCTTTTTCCTCATCGGCCCCATCCAATTCATCAAATCGGTCCTGCCGAAATCAAAGAACGCCATGGTGACACGAGACGATGTCGCC
>Ga0163109_10002722_pt1 | contig 13699 bp, 11 predicted proteins | sample CRUFie1St13metaG_FD_108704 | JGI IMG/M metagenome (GOLD analysis project Ga0163109, IMG submission 108704) | Marine microbial communities from the Costa Rica Dome - CRUD Field 142mm St13 metaG | ecosystem: Environmental > Aquatic > Marine > Oceanic > Photic zone | place: Costa Rica: the Eastern... | reverse complement strand
TGCGTAAAGCACAAGATATAGGTAACAGAATGTTTGATCAATTTATACAATGGAAAGCAAGGAACTATCCAGGACAAAGTATAGAAGATCAAACAGGTGAAGAAATTTTACAATATATTGAAAGTGAATTAGGTATGGAAAAATTTAAACAGTGGCCTGGTTCTAAAAAAGTATTACCTTATCTACAAAATTTTAAAAACAAATATTTGCCAAGAGGCGGAGAAAAAACAGTATTCAGTAGATTAGCATTGGCTTATAATCAAGATGAAATAGGTGATGCAGGTATTAAGCATTTAAATAAGAAAAATGAAAACACAAAAGATCCAGCACCTGAAGGTGAAGATTGTATGAAATGCGATGGCACAGGTTACAAAGATGGAGATATGAAATCTAATAAGTCATGTGAGGAATGTGACGGCGAAGGAAAAGATGACGGATATTTCGGTGGCGTAAAAAGTTCAGACAAAATGATGTCTTATAATGAAGAAGAAGAAATAGACGAATGGGTAAGTGTAGCCGCAAGAGGTGGACTAAAAGTATTAGGTCAAATTTTTAAACAAGGAGCAAAACGTCCAATTACTACAACCATAGCCGTTGATGCCGTAGATGATGGTGAATTAGATACAACAGCAAATGCAATTAAATGGTTGACAGGTAAAGTAGGAGATGTAATGGTACCAGATGCAATTAAAAAAGCAGGTCCTATTATAGCAAAATATGGCATTCCTGCGGCAGGTGTTGTTGCGGCAATCTACGGTGGTAAGAAATTAATTGATTATATGAAAGGTTCAGAAAATAACCAAACTGTATCACAAAATAATGCACAAATGATTAATGCAGATTATGAAGATGTTGGAATTGAAGAAGCAGTTGATAAAGAAGGCATGCCTTTAAATCCAGATGGAAGTCCTTTAAGACATGCTGAATTTTATGATTGGGCTAGAAAGCAAGGACTTGAAAGAGACATTACTATTAATACTATGTATAGTCAATATGTTGCAAGAAACAAAAAGAAGGAAGAATCTAAAAAACCAGCAGTACCATACAGTAAAAGTGTTGAAAAAGATTTAGCAGATAAGATGCTAAAAAGCAAAGGACCTAAACATAAGGTAGATAAAAAATTAAAAGATGAAACACCATATGATAGATATATGAGGCATATGGATTCATTGAAAAACGAAGCAGATATTGATGATAGACCTAGTTTAGATACAGATTTGCCACGTAACTATTTTGATAAATTAAGAGCAGTTAAGAAAACAGTCTTTAAAAAATATGGAGATACAGAAAGAGTAAGAAATATTTTAAGTAGACTTAACGATGAAGAAAAGATTAATGGTGCAAAAGCAGACCCAAATAATATTATGACAAAAGTACAATTACATTTAGGTGAGTCTATTACAGAAGCAAGTCTAGGTAAAATGACAGGTAGTAGAAAATCCAGTTATCAGCCACTAGCAGATAGTGTTAAAATAATTGTAAGACATAATAAAGAAGTAAACGAAGAAGTTCGTGGTGCTAGAAGCAGAAATATTCACAGTATCTTAATACAACGTGGTGAAGAAAAATTTAAAATGGCAGAAAACAATCTGTCAGCCGCAAGAGCAATGGCAAGACATTTGCACAATGGCGGTGAAACTTTTGATGAAATAGGTGAAGCAATCACTGAAATGTCAAGAGAGTTTAAAAAATTAAAAGAATTTGTACAATATGTAAGAAAAGCAAAATTAGTTAATGAAACAAATGAAGAGTTTGTTACTATGGCTTTGGAAAACATAAACAACATTAAAGTAAATTTCAAAAGATTAAGTGGTGTTAAAACTTATGCGAATGCAGTAGAAAATGTTAAAGCATATAACAATGTTGAAATGCTACAAGATAATTTAGATTTAGAAAGTAAATTTACTGAAACACATTTTGATGATAAAGTTGCAAATGTTATGGACAGTTTAAAAGCAATGGCGAGTAGAAAACAAAGTTTTGAAAATAAAATTGTTAAAGCAATAGAATCTGAAACTTTTGCAAACATCAAAGATTTATTAAGTGAAAATGATATTGTTGATTTTGATACACCTCATGGTAAACTTGGACACCAGGTTAGTCAGTTAGGTTATTCAGCACAAGATCATACACTTTCTAATTATTTACATAGCATTAGTAATAAAATTAATGCTGGTGGACAACTTAACCAATTTGAATATGGTACTATTAAGAGTTGTTTACTAAGTGCAGGTCAGCACAATGTATCAAATGCTCCTATGAACGTAGAAGAGTCATATGAAGCATTTATGGACCAGTTTGTAGAGTAAAATACTACTTTATAGATAAATAAATTTGTTGGTAGAAGGTTTTACCAATAGTTGTAAAAAGGTGTTGACTTTTTTACATCTCGGCATTATAATAGAAAAATAGTAATACCCTAAACACAGAAGGTATTACGAACATGGCAAATATAGGAGAAATATCATGGCCTCATTAGCAGAAATAAGAGCAAAGTTACAATCAATGGAAAACAATTCCAAAGGTAACTCCCAAGCTCAAAGCGATAACGCAATATACCCATTTTGGAACATAGACGAAGGAAGTAGTACTGTACTAAGATTCCTGCCTGACAGTGATCCAAATAACACGTTCTTTTGGGTTGAACGACAAATGATCAGACTTACATTCCCAGGAGTAGTAGGTGGAGATCAAAAACCAACAACTGTACAAGTTCCTTGTATGGAAATGTTTGGTGAAAATTGTCCAGTATTAACTGAGGTAAGACCTTGGTTTAAAGATCCAAGTCTCGAAGACATGGGCAGAAAATATTGGAAAAAAAGAAGTTACATTTTCCAAGGATTTGTAAATGAAAATCCTTTAGATGAAACTGCACCAGAGAATCCAATTAGAAGATTTGTAATTGGTCCTCAAATATTCAACATAATCAAATCAGCACTTATGGACCCAGAAATGGAAAACCTTCCAACAGACTATGTTGCAGGTACTGATTTCAGATTATCTAAAACAACCAAAGGTCAATACGCAGATTATTCTACAAGTAAGTGGGCTAGAAAAGAAAGTGGTCTTACTGAAGAACAATTGGCGGCAATTGATACACATGGATTGTATAATTTAAACGACTTCCTTCCTGCTAAACCAACGGCAGAAGGTGTACAAGCGATAGCAGAGATGTTCCAAGCAAGTGTTGACGGAGAACTTTATGACCCTGAAAAATGGGGTAACTTTTTCAAACCCTATGGACTTGATACTGGAACAAAAACACAGGCAACTGTGGCTCCAGCTCAAAACGTACAAGCGACTACAACAGAGAGTGTGGCACCTGTAGCCGAGACTGTAGTAGAGACTCCTGCACCAGCAGTAGAGACTCCTGCTCCAGCACCAGCGGCTGAAACAGTTGCAACTGCTCCAGCAGAAGATACAGGTAAGAAATCAGCAGATGATATTCTTAATATGATCAGAAACAGACAGTCGTAAGGAGAAATTATGCAAAAGCCATTTGACTTAACAAAGTTCAGAACTGGATTGACAAAAAGCATAACTGGTATTAGTGCTGGTTTCCATGACCCAAAGGATTGGATCAGCACTGGTAACAAAACACTTGATTACCTAATTAGTGGGGACTTCAATGGAGGTATCCCACTAGGTAAAGTGAGTGTATTTGCAGGTGAATCAGGTTCTGGTAAATCGTTTATATGTTCTGGAAACATTGTTAAAAATGCACAAGATCAAGGATGTCAAGTAGTATTATTTGACTCTGAGAACGCATTAGATGAACAATGGTTACAGGCATTAGATGTTGATACAAGTCCAGAAAAACTATTAAAAATTAGTGTTAGCATGATTGACGATGTTGCAAAAGCAATATCTGAATTTATGAAAGACTATAAAAACAATTATGGTGATTTAGAGTATGATGATATGCCTAAGTTACTATTTGTTATAGATAGTTTAGGAATGTTATTAACACCTACAGACGTGACACAATTTGAGAAAGGTGATATGAAAGGTGATATGGGTAGAAAACCAAAGGCATTGGCGTCTTTAGTTAGAAATACTGTAAACCAAATAGCACCCTTCCCAATTGGTATCGTAGCAACTAACCATACTTATGCATCACAAGATATGTTTGATCCAGATGATAAAATATCAGGTGGACAAGGATTTATCTATGCAAGTAGTATAGTTGTTGCAATTAAAAAACTAAAATTAAAAGAAGATGAATCAGGAAATAAAACTTCAACAGTACAAGGTATAAGAGCCGCCTGTAAAGTTATGAAGTCTAGATATAGCAAACCTTTTGAAGGTGTGCAAATCAAGATTCCATATGAGACAGGAATGGACCCTTATAGTGGTATGTTAGAAATGTTAGAAGCAAAAGGCATTGTGGTTAAAGTCGGCAATAAACTTTCTTATGTATCGCCTGTAACTGGTGAAGAAATCAAAGAGTTCAGAAAAGGCTGGACTGATGACAAACTTCAAGTAATTTTAGATGAATGGGGTCAAAATCCTATGGCACAAGATGATGTTGTAGAAGATATTGATCCAGAAGAACTAGAACCTAATATGGAGGATTATACAGATGAATCCTGAAATAGAGTTACTATATAATATATGGGATAGTGTTAAACCATATGTGTCAGTAAAAGAACGACTTCATGTTGCTGAAGAGATTGTAAGAGTTTTTGATGATCAACTGGATATATCACAAGTAGAAGACAATCTAAATATGTTTGATTCAGTAATGAAGGCGGCACTAATTAGTCATTATGAATTCGGATTAGACGATGATGATGACAATGAGGATTGGGAATAATAAATGGCTACCCATTATAATAACATTGTTCAAGACTTAGGTAATATAGTTCCGGCAATCGAGTATTACGAAAAAGAACTGAACGAAGCAAGATGGGAAGTAAAGATCAAAGGGAGTCTGGAGAAAGCCTCCGCCTCCCTACCCGGTCTGACAGAGTTTCGCTTCAATCAACTCCAAGAGATTGAAGCAATTCTCGAACATCTAAATATAGAACTTCGCAAAGAACGTTCTAAAACATTCCGTAAATATTTAGAAAACTACAATAGAACTTTGAGCAGTAGAGATGCTGATAAGTTTGTAGATGGTGAACAATCAGTTATAGATCTAACTCACCTTGTAAACCAATTCAGCCTTTTACGAAATAAATACTTAGGCATAATGAAAGGATTGGACACAAAGCAATGGCAGATAGGACACATAACGAGATTGAGAACAGCAGGAATGGAAGACATAGTAATAGAATAGTTTATAACTATAATTTACAGGACTGTGAAGAACGAAACAGATCTGATTTTGAAGATTTTACTGTAACACTTACAAAAGATCTTGTAAGCAAATTAGAAGCAGACCCAACTTATTCAAAACAAATAGATATAATTTTTAGGTACACTAGTGAAGGTACCTTGTGGTTAGTAAATGGTGAGTATTGGGCAGGAACAATACATAAATTTGCAAAAAAATATGATATACCATTACAAAATATAACATTTTTATCAGGTAGTGGTACTGTTCAATCTTCATACGATAAATGGCACGAAATCTATGCTCCTAACGAAGACAAGTTTAAATGTGATTATGAACATTTTGGCTTTTATCTTTACGGAAAAAATAAACGATATTATGATCATTTACAATTTACAACTGAACCTCCTACAGAATTAAGAAAACATAAATTTAATTGTTTTAATAGAAATATGTTAGCACATAGACAGAGATTTATGTTATCTATGTGGGAAAAGGGATTGATAGAAACAGATAAATTAACCAGTTTTCATTACTACAATAATGTAGACACTATGGAACAGTTTCCTGTTCCAGAAGAATTACAAAAACTTTTACCTATACAATGCGATATAAAAGGTGATTGGCAAACAGCATTTGATACATTATTTGAAGTTATAGAATGGACTGGCGATGATGGTGGAGATTGGAATAAAGTAGGTGATTATAGATATGTATATGAAAATTGCTACTTTACAGTTACAACTGAAAGTTCAGAATGTTTTACTTTAGCAGATCAATTCCATGAAGAACACATAAACGATTATTTTAGACCTTTTCATACAGAAATGTTTATAACAGAAAAAACAACTCGTCCTATGCTAAACTTACACCCACAACTAATTTATTGTTGTACGGGCACCTTAGACCATCTTAAAGGTATGGGTTATAAAACATTTAGTAATTACTGGAACGAAGATTACGACAATGAAACAGACCCTATAAAGAAAGTAGATATGCTTACAGATGTTATTAAAGAACTTAATAATAAACCCATACAAGAACTACATGAAATGTATTGGGACATGATGCCTATACTAAAACACAACCAATCTCTCCTAATAAATCAATAAAAAAAGGTTGACAATCCTCCAAAAAATGCTATACTATATATAGTTAATTAGGAAATAGGAGTAAAAATATATGATATCTTTTTTAGCAACCGTTGGCGTAATAGGCTCAATAGTATGGACAATATCTACACTTTGGGACAATGCAATGGAAGATGGCTTGATTAGTATCATCGGTACTTTAATTGGTATTTGGATATTTTTTAGTTTTATTTCTTGGTTAATAGGTTGACAAAAACTAAAAATTTGTTATACTAATATAGTAAGTTTAATTAATCCGTGGGAGGAAATATGCAAAACTTTGTAAAAATTAAAAAAGGTACTTACCGTAATGCACCTATTAAAGATGCGGTATTCCCAGTAGTAAAACCCTTAACCTTTGGAAAGAAAGGTGCTTTTGTTACTGTTGATGGAACTTCATTAATGGGTCCAAATGCTAAAAGAGTTAGAATTTTAGTTGACTCACCACTTAGTGTTGAACCTGCTAGTAAAGAAGATTACATTTCTGTAATGCCAGTCAAGAAGACTAAAAAGAAAAAAGAAACGCAACAACAGGCAATGGACAGAATTGCAGGTAGATTTGCTGTTTTAGATCAAATGACTGACGCAGTAGCAAATGGTACTGTTAGAGGACTAATTGTAAGTGGCCCTCCAGGAGTAGGTAAAAGTTTTGGTGTAGAAACTATACTTGATGAGTATGACTCAATGACTAAACTTGCTGGGCAACCTCCTAGAACTGAAGTTGTTAAAGGTTCTATGACACCAATTGGTTTGTATCAAACATTGTTTAACAATTCAAACAAAGGTGATATCCTAGTGTTTGATGACTGTGATAGCATTTTGTTTGATGAAGTATGTTTGAATATGTTGAAGGCTGTTTTGGACTCTGGTAAGAAGAGAACAATTAGTTGGAAAGCAGAATCACAGGCTTTAAGAAGAGAAGGCATTCCTGATAGATTTGAATTCTCAGGTGGCGTAATTTTTATTACTAATGTGAACTTTGAAAATGTTAGAAGTAAGAAAATACAAGATCACTTAGAAGCATTAATGAGTAGATGTCACTATATAGATCTTGGAATGGATACTACTAGTGATAAGTTTATTAGAATAAATCAAATTATTAGAGACGGTATGCTTAAAGAGTATGGCTTTAGTAAAGAGTTTGAAAAAGAAATAGTAGACTTCATGGTCCTAAAGAGTGCTAGACTTAGGGAACTTAGTTTGAGAATGGTACTCAAAATTGCTGACTTGGCTAAGATGGATTTCGATAAGTGGAAAGAATTGGCGGAGTCAACTTGCATGAGGAGACTGATCGATAAGTAGGTCTCTCATGTTCCCCCTAGTGTTCAAAACCCTCCCACTTTGAACACTTTTAGAAACCCTCAATTAATTGGGGGTTTCTTCTTTTTTATGCTTGACAAAACATACTCTTCGTGTATAATTATTACTAAAACTATTATGACTAAATGGTCACGGAGATTTTAAAATGGAAGAATTTTTTCACAAACATTTATTTAAAATTACATTTATTATTTGTTTACCTCTGTTAAGTGCATGGGCATTTGCAGATGAGATAGAAGAGATTGTTGTTACTGCTCAGCAAGAAAAAGTGGTTAAAGCAGACCCAATAGAAAACAGCAGTTTAATGAATGCAATTATGCCAGTCTTTACATGGAACCCAGGAGGCTATGGAGGCTTTGTTGGTTACAATGAACGCGGAGCTCAAACATCACATACATCAGTTTATGTAAATGGTATTCCAGCAAACGACCCTGGAGCAAGTTGGTATGACTTTGGACATGACTTTGCTAGTGGGCAAACTGTAAAAGTTATTACAGGTGCAAACGGTGTTATATATGGCTCAGGCAGTATAGCAGGAACAGTATTAATACAAGACACTATAGAACGTGGTGTTACATATAGAGGAGAGGCAATAGACCCTGCTTATGTTAGAGTTGCTCCTATTGAACAGTTAGAGTTTAGTATGGTTAAAGAAGGCATGGATAGTGTTCGTAATGACAATGATGAAGAAGACAATTACGAAAACAAAACAGCAAGGTTTAATGTTGACGCAGGAGATTTTAGTATTGTAGGTAAGTTTACTGAATACGAATACGACTATGACAACTGTTTTAATTATGACTTTGAAAGCAGTAATGATTGTGTTCAGGACGGCCAAAGATATAATGTAGCAATAAGAAACGATTACATTACTATAGGTAGAAACTATAATACAGCAGAATACTTTACAGAATTAGATCCTACTTACACAAATGAAAGTTATAGAGATTACTTTAGAATAGGAAATCAAGTAGAACTTAGTAAAAATCTTAATATTGCATTTGGCGTAGATGTAGAAAAACAATATTACAATACAAGCAGTTGGCAAAATGTTGAAGGTACAGAAACTGTTACTGTAACACCAACTGTACCAGGTTCTTATACAGATGAAAATTTAGTATATAATGATGGTACATTGTTGCCACTATGGGACGGCACTGAGCAACCTGATCTTGATAATGCCTATGAAGTGATTCAAGGAAATGGTGTCTTTACATTAACGCAACTGGACGAAAAGTATTCAGATGAAAACGGTGCTATATATTTTCAAGCCAATGCTAATTTTATACTTAATTATAACTTTGGTATTAGATTAGGAAATGACGATCAAAATGCTCTTAGATTAGGTATAGAAAAAGGAGACTGGTTCTTTAATTTAGGAAACAGTTTTAGAAAGCCTAATTTATATGAAAAGTTTGGTGACGGATATGTGCAAGGTAATGAAGAATTAGAACCTGAAAAAGGTGTAGGTATTGAATTAGGATACGGTGTACTTAGTGTGTTTATGTATGATTTTGAAGAGTCTATTGAGTATGTGCCAGGCTTTAATACAGATAATATTACAGCATCTTTACAAGTTGATTATGAAGCATCTGTAAATGAAGATGGTACATATGGTGGTTGTGTATTAGATCCTAATTATACAGCATCAGAAGGAATGCCATTAGGTTGCGTCTACACAATGGTAGAAGAAAACAATCCAGTTTACACTATGCCTACTTATGCAAATACAGGAGAATACACTACAGCAGGTATAAGATATGCTAATAACTTTGGACCTCTTTTTGTAATGTTAAAATATACTGATACAGATCAAACTAGAGTACCTAAATTTGCTGGAGTATTACAATACAGCGAAGACTTTTTTGATGTAAACTTTAGATTAAAGTACGCATTTAATTTAGATAGAGAACCTGGACCTTATGATATTTTAGCAGAAGGGCAAGAATATTTGGAAGATTTAAACAAATTAAATCTTTATGTAACAAAAGAGTTTGTAAATGGTATTACTGTTTCCTTAAAAGCAGAAAACATTACAGATGAAATTGTAGAAGTTGTTCCTTTTTATAATACAGAAGGTAGAGAAGTTTACTTGACTTTAGACTATAAGTGGTAGTATAATAAATTATGGCGAAATGTGTTTTAGAAATTAGAGACGAAGTTAATGTTCGTTTTAAAGGACTTGATGTAAAAGCAAGAAGAAAGATTTCTGATGCCTGTAAATACTTTTTACCTTATGCATATCATATGCCTGCATATAAATTAGGCAGGTGGGACGGTTGTGTAAGGTACTGTGATATTGGAGGTAGAACATATTTCCATTTACTAGATAAACTTGTTCCTATCATTACTGCAGAAGGTTATGAAATTGAAATAAATGATTTGCGTAAGCCTTGGAGTTTTGAATTTGATCAAGTTTCTCAATCTAGTTATGAACATGTAAAGTGGCCAAAGAAACATCCTGCAGAAGGACAACCTATTATATTAAGAGATTATCAAGTAGATATTGTTAATAGATTTTTAGAAAATACACAATGTTTACAAGAGATTGCCACAGGTGCAGGTAAAACACTTATAACTGCCGTACTTAGTCATAAGTGTGAACCTTATGGAAGGACTATTGTTATTGTTCCTAATAAAGATTTAGTTGTACAAACAGAAAAAGATTATAAAAATTTAGGTTTAGATGTGGGTGTTTTGTATGGAGACAGAAAAGAATATGATAAAACACATACAATTTGCACATGGCAAAGTCTCAGTATATTAGAAAAGAAAAGCAAAAATTACGAAGCAGACTTCCCTATAGATGAATTTTTAGATGATGTTGCCTGTGTAATGGTTGATGAAGTACATAAAGCAAAAGCAGATGTACTAAGGAATTTATTAAGTGGAGTATTTGCAAATGTTCCTATACGTTGGGGACTTACAGGAACAATACCTAAAGATGAACATGAAGCAGTAGGTTGTACTTGTAGTTTAGGTCCTGTTATAGGAAAAATGAGCAGTAAAGAGTTGCAAGACATGGGTGTTCTAGCAGACTTAGATATTAGCATTTTACAATTACAAGATGGTATGATTGAGTTTGGAGGCTATGCACAAGAATTAAAATGGTTAGTTACAGACCCCACAAGAATAGCACAATTATCTGAGATAATAAATGGATTTGCTGAGAACGGCAATACATTAGTTCTTATAGACAGAATAAAAACAGGAGAAATGTTAGAAGAAATAAATCCAGATTGGGTTTTTGTATCAGGCTCTATGAAGCAAAAAGATAGGCAAGATAATTATGATGACGTTTCAGAAATGAACAATAAAGTTATTGTAGCAACATATGGTGTTGCCGCAGTAGGAATAAACATTCCTAGGATATTTAATTTAATATTAATTGAACCAGGAAAAAGTTTTGTGAGAGTAATACAAAGTATTGGAAGAGGTATTAGAAAGGCACAGGACAAAGATTACGTTAATGTTGTAGACATTACAAGTAATTTAAAATACAGTAAAAGGCATTTAACAAAAAGAAAGGCTTTTTACCGAGAGCAGAATTTTAGACATTCAGTAACTAAGGTGGAATATAAATGAAAATACTTACAGTAGAAAATAATACATACGATATAGATTGCGTACCTGATGAAATAGATGATATTAGGTATTGTGTTTTAGATGGAGCAGACCCAGAGTGGGTAGACTTCTATTTCTTACCTTTAATTTTTTTAGAGAGTTTTCATGCTCCTGCTATTTGTTTGCAGATTGGAGAATTTAATATCCAGATGCCAATGGATTGGAGTGTGTTGTTATGTGATGAAGATTTTGATAGTGTAGAAACACTACCATTAGCAAGTCTTAATAATAGAGAATTTAGAGCATTAGTAATGAATCCTCTAACAAGTAGACTACCTAATAGTGAATCTATACAAATTACAAATGTTTATCAAGATGTTAAATGGTTTTTTCCAAAACTTAAAAACGGACACTTATTATCAGTGCCCTTAGAGTCAGGGGATAATCCACAATGTGCATTTTTTGTAAAAGATGCAAATAAAGTAAAAGATATTGAAGTTGCTGATTTAATTAGTTAGGAGGATAACATGGCAAAACACAGATATAGAATAGAAGGCGGTAGATACGGAGGAGAACTTGTTTTAGGAGAAGTAAATCCAGCATTCGCTAGTTATTATGCAGACAAAAACGATGAACTTGTTGATGCAGTATTAGAAGCAGAAGATTGGGAACCTACTGAAGAGGCAAATTCAGATGAATTGCTAGATCCAGAAGGAGTACCACATCCTGCAGTACCAGGTGAAGATTTTTATATGTGGGAAAATGATGAATTTGAACACATTAATAGTGCCTATGCAGACGGCGGATTTTATGTATATGAAGTTCCAGTAGACGGTTCTGATGATTGGTCATATGATGAAGAAGTATATGAAGGAGAAGCCATTCATGTATATGGTAGAGAAGGTGGATACTTTAGCACAGAAGATGAGCCAGAAGTATTAAACGAAGAAGATGCAGACGGCAACAAATATGTTCCTGTATTAGCATTTCACAGTTCAGAAAAAGGGTCTTTTGGTGCTTGGTTTGTAGATACTAAAGAACCATTTGATGAATTCAAATTAGGATATGGTGTTGTAGAAACTAATTTAGCAGAATTCGTTGATGCTGTTTACTATGACAAACAAGAATTAGATTGTGATTATGATTACAATGACACCACCGGTAAAAGTTATGATGCACAAGTAGGTTGGTTAAATACTAAGTGGCATGACAGTATGGAAAATGTTTCAGAAAACATGGAAGACTACTGGATTGAGTTCGACGAAAATGTGGAATGGGAACGTGAAAATAGGGAATAAATGAAACGAATTTTAATATGTGGCCTGCCAGGTTCAGGCAAAACGACTCTAGCCAAAAGATTATGTGAAATTTTACATGATTCTGATTGGTATAATGCTGATGATATCAGAGAAAAATTTAACGATTGGGACTTCTCACCTGAAGGTAGAGAACGCCAAATGAAACGTATGCAGGACTATGTGAGAAAAAGTTGTGCAAAAGGTAGATATGGTATTGCAGATTTTGTATGTCCAACACATAAATTACAAGAAGCATTTATGCCTGAGTATGTAATATTTATGGACACTATAAAAGAAGGTAGATTTGAGGATACTAACAAAATGTTTGAAAGTCCTATGGATCAAGCATCTTTTGAAGTTGACGCACACATTACAGAAGACGAATGGTGGACAGAGGACTCTGTAGATCAATGGGCTAGATTAATTGCTGTTGATATTAGAGATCATGAGTTTCAACCAAAGCAACCTGTTACACAAATGTTAGGAAGATTTCAACCATGGCATGAAGGACATCAAAAATTGTTTGAAAGAGCATTAGCAAAGCATGGACAAGTTGCAGTAATGGTTAGAGATATGCCTGTTACACAAGATAATCCTTGGCAAGTAGATGATATTTGTAAAAATATAGAAATTGAACTGGCTGAATTTGCAGGTAAGTTTAGAGTGTATAGTGTTCCTAACATAATGAATATTACATATGGCAGAGGTGTAGGTTATAAAATTGAAGAGGAAGTTCTTGATGAGGAAACACAAAAAATAAGTGCAACAAAAATCAGAGAACAAATGAGAAAGGATGGCAAACTATAAAGTCTATGAAATAAAATTTAAAGACGGTATGGTTTATTATGGTTATACAGCAAAACCTTTTGAAATGAGAATGTCAGAACATTTAAAAGCAAGTCAAAAAGGTAAAAGTTTATTGTATAAAAAAATGCGAAATGTAGAATACGATTGTGATGCAAGGGTAATTCAACACTTTCCTATAATGCAAGAAGCATTGGATTGGGAAAAGAAATTAATTAGTAAAACACCTCATAATCTCAAACTTAATACAAGTTGGGGAGGTGAAAACGGAGAAAACAATTTTAGAAGATGGAAACAGCAGGATA
>Ga0163109_10002721_pt1 | contig 13700 bp, 24 predicted proteins | sample CRUFie1St13metaG_FD_108704 | JGI IMG/M metagenome (GOLD analysis project Ga0163109, IMG submission 108704) | Marine microbial communities from the Costa Rica Dome - CRUD Field 142mm St13 metaG | ecosystem: Environmental > Aquatic > Marine > Oceanic > Photic zone | place: Costa Rica: the Eastern... | reverse complement strand
CTAAAAGACCAAAATAATTATGTCTAGAAGAAGAGCAGCTGAAAAAAGAACTATACTTCCTGACCATAAATTTAAGGACTTGGTGTTAGCTAAATTTATGAACAGAATAATGCTTGATGGTAAAAAATCTACCTCAGAAAAAATTGTTTACGGTGCTTTTGATTTAGTATCAAAAAAAACAGATAAAGAAGCTATCGAATTTTTTCACGAAGCACTAAATAACGTAAAACCATCTTTAGAGGTTAGATCTAGAAGAGTTGGTGGAGCAACATATCAAGTACCAATGGAAGTTAGGCCAAAAAGAGCGCAAACTCTTGCAATGAAATGGATAGTTGACTCTGCAATAAAAAGAAATGAAAAAACTATGAAAGAAAGAGTTGCAAATGAAATAATCGATGCATTCAATAACAAAGGAAATGCTGTAAAAAAAAGAGAAGAGACTCACAAAATGGCAGATGCTAATAGGGCATTCTCCCATTTTAGATGGTAAGATAATATGACTAGATCTCATCCATTATCAAAATATAGAAACATTGGTATCATGGCCCATATTGATGCTGGCAAAACAACAACCACTGAAAGAATTTTATACTATACTGGTAAATCTCACAAAATTGGTGAAGTGCATGATGGTGCTGCAACAATGGATTGGATGGAGCAAGAACAAGAAAGAGGTATAACTATTACCTCTGCTGCTACAACATGTTTTTGGAAAGACCATAGAATAAACATAATTGATACTCCAGGTCATGTAGATTTTACTATCGAAGTTGAAAGATCTCTTAAAGTATTAGATGGAGCTGTAGCTGTTTTTGACGGAGTTGCAGGCGTTGAGCCTCAATCTGAAACTGTCTGGAGACAAGCAGATAAATATAAAGTTCCTAGAATGTGTTTTGTAAACAAGCTAGACAGAACAGGCGCTAATTTTTTTATGTGCGTAGATATGATTTCAGATCGTTTGGGATCTTATCCTTTAGTTACACAATTACCTATTGGAATTGAAAGTAACTTAAAGGGTGTTGTTGATTTGGTATCAAACAATGCTATCGTTTGGCAAGACGAAAGCTTGGGAGCTAAATTTGATGTTGTAGAAATACCTGATGATCTCAAAGAACAATCTGCGGAATATAGATTAAAATTAATTGAAAAAGCTGTAGAGGAAGATGATTCAATAATGGAGAATTATCTTGAAGGTAACGAACCAACAGTTGAAGAGCTAAAGTTGTGCATTAGAAAAGGCACTCTAAAGGGATCATTTGTTCCCGTTTTAACTGGATCAGCATTTAAAAATAAAGGTGTTCAACCCCTTTTAGATGCAGTTATTGACTATATGCCATCACCTACAGACGTTGCAAATGTAAAGGGTGTTGACGTTAATGATGACACTAAAGAATTAACTAGAAAATGTGAAGATAAAGAACCTTTTAGTGCATTAGCTTTTAAAATAATGACGGATCCATTTGTTGGAAGCTTAACGTTTGCTAGAATTTATTCAGGTTCAATAAATACCAAAGACAGTGTTTTAAATTCTAATTCAGGAAAAAAAGAAAATATTGGTAGAATGCTTTTAATGCATGCAAATAATAGGGAAGAAATAAAAACAGCTAACGCTGGTGATATAGTTGCCTTAGTTGGACTCAAAGATGTTACAACAGGTGAGACTTTATGTGCATCCGATAAACCAATAGTCTTAGAAAAAATGGATTTTCCTGATCCTGTAATTGAAGTTGCTGTAGAACCTAAAACTAAGGTTGATCATGAAAAAATGGGTCAAGCTTTAGGAAGATTAGCTCAAGAGGATCCTAGCTTTAGAGTTACAACTGATCATGAAAGTGGTCAAACCATAATTAAGGGCATGGGTGAACTTCATCTTGAAATTCTTGTTGATAGGATGAAAAGAGAATTTAAAGTTGAAGCTAACGTTGGAGCTCCTCAAGTTGCATATCGTGAAACAATATCAAGTTCATACGACGTCGATTATACTCATAAAAAACAATCTGGTGGTGCCGGTCAGTTTGCAAGAGTTAAAATTAAATTTGAACCTGGAGTTCCGGGAAGTGGTTATGAATTTATAAACCAAATTAAAGGTGGAAATATACCTACCGAGCACATTCCTGGAGTTGAAAAAGGTCTTAAAGCTCAACAACAAACAGGTGTGATTGCTGGTTTCCCATGTATAGACTTTAAAGCTACTCTCTATGACGGTGCTTATCACGATGTAGATTCAAGTGTACTTGCTTTTGAAATTGCTTCGAGAGCTGCTTTCAGAGAAGGTATCGCTAAAGCCAAACCAGTTTTACTAGAACCGATGATGAAAGTTGAGGTTGTTACTCCTGAAGAGTATATGGGAGATGTTATTGGAGATTTAAACAGTCGAAGAGGTCAAGTTCAAGAGATGTCGACTAGAGGTAATGCAAATGTCGTAGATGCAATGGTCCCTCTAGCAAATATGTTTGGCTATGTAAATAATCTAAGATCTTTGTCTCAAGGAAGAGCAAACTATACAATGCAATTTGATCACTATGAAGAAGTTCCTTCAAATGTTGCAGAGGAAGTAAAGGCAAAGTTAGCATAATGGAAAATCAAAATATAAGAATACGACTTAGGGGATATGATAACTCTTTATTAGATACAAGTACACAAGACATAATTAATACTGCGAAGAGGACTGGAGCAAAAGTCAAAGGTCCTATACCTCTTCCTACAAGATTTGAGAGATTTACTGTAAATAAATCACCACACATTGATAAAAAAAGTAGAGACCAATTAGAAATTAGAACTCATAATCGTCTTTTAGACATAATAGATCCAACACCTCAGACCGTTGATGCTTTGATGAAGCTTGACTTATCTGCAGGAGTAGAAGTTGATATAAAAATTTAAAATGCGCAGATCAGGTTTAATAGCTACTAAAATCGGAAACAGTTCATACTATCATGAGGACGGTAAAAATACCCATGTTACAGTTTTGAAAGTTGATGAATGTATTGTAGCTAGTGTTAAAACTTCAGACAAAGACGGCTATAATGCTGTTCAGCTAGTTTCGGTTGATACTAAGAAAGACGTATCACACATAAATAAACCACAAAGAAAAATGTTTTCAACAATTAATATTAAACCTAAAAAAATTGTAAAAGAATTTAGAGTTGATAATGACAATATTTTAGAGGTTGGATCTAAACTTGACGTAAGTCATTTTAAAGTCGATCAATTTGTTGATGCAAGCAGTATCTCTATAGGTAAGGGGTTTGCAGGTGTAATGAAAAGGCATAATTTTGGCGGACTTAGAGCATCACATGGTGTGTCTATTTCTCATAGATCCCATGGATCAACTGGTCAAAACCAAGATCCAGGCAGAGTTTTTAAGGGAAAGAAGATGGCTGGCAGAATGGGAAATAAAAAAGTAACTAAACAAAACCTAAAAGTCATTGATATCGATAGTGAAAATAACCTTTTAATGGTTAAAGGTTCAGTACCAGGTAAAAAAAATTCAATTGTATATCTAAAAGACTCAGTTAAAAAATTAAAATGAAAATATCAGTTCTTAATTTAAAAAATAAATCTGTTGGAGATATTGACTTAGATTCAAATATATTTGGAGTAAAAACTTTTCCTGATTTAATTCATCAATACATCAGGTATCAAAATGCAAACTCAAGACAAGGCTCACACAAAACAAAGACTAGATCTGAAGTAAGTGGTCGAAGTAAAAAACCTTTCTCACAAAAAGGTACTGGTAATGCAAGACAGGGTAGTAATAAACCACCTAACTTTAGGGGTGGAGCTGTTTCAATGGGTCCTCAAAACAGAGATCATTCTTTCAATTTAAATAAAAAAGAAAAAAAGTTAGCGTTAAAGTCTGCTCTATCTTCAAAATTTACAGACCAAAAAGTTGTAATTATTGATACATTTGAAATTAAAAGTTTTAAAACTAAAGAACTGCACTCAGATTTAAAACTATTTGATTATAAATCTGCTTTGTTCATTCATTCTGAAAATGGTGTAGATAAAAACTTTAAATTAGCATCTGCCAACATACCCAAGGTATCAGTACTGAATCAAAAAGGTATAAATGTTAAAGATTTAATTAGTTTTGATAAAATATTTATTGAACAAAAATCTATAAACGAAATAACAAAGAGGCTTTCATGAAAAACAAACTCAAACAAATTTCTCTTGAAAAAGCTTACAATATTATAAAAAGACCAATTACAACTGAAAAATCAACTAACTTACAACAGTTCAACCAATATTCTTTTATTGTGTCTAAAAATTCAAATATCTTTGAAATTAAAAAAGCAATTGAAGCTATATTCAAAGTTAAAGTAAGCAAAGTAAATACTTCAATTTTAAGAGGTAAAGGTAAAACATTTAAGGGTCAATATGGATTTAGAAAAGATACTAAAAGAGCAATTGTGACACTAAATGAAGGTAATACAATAGATTCATCATTGGAGATTAAATAATGTTATTAAAATTTAAACCAACAACTCCAGGATTAAGAGGTACAGTTCTTGTTTCAAAAAAAGAACTCTCTAGAGAGAAACCTCATAAACCTCTCACAAAAAAATTTAAGTCTACAGGAGGAAGAAATAACCAGGGCAGAATTACGTCAAGAAGAATGGGTGGTGGCGTAAAAAGAAAATATAGAGTTATAGACTTTAAAAGGTCGAAAACCGATATTACCGCTGAAGTTATTAGAAATGAATACGACCCTAACAGATCGGCTTTTATATCTTTATTAAAATATGAAGACGGAGAACATAGTTATATTATTTCTCCTAAAAATATTAAAATAGGTGAAAAAATAATTTCGGGTGAAAATGTTGCTATTAAAAATGGAAATGCTTTACCTTTAAATAATATACCAATTGGCACTAGTATCCATAATATAGAACTAAAACCTGGAGCAGGAGGTCAGTTAATTAGATCTGCCGGTTCTTCTGCGCAGATTGTATCTAAAGAACCTCCTTACGTTCAAATTAAATTAATTTCAGGTGAAATAAGACATATTAATAAAAACTGTAGAGCTACAATAGGTGAAGTATCAAATTCCGATCAAAAAAACATCAAACTTGGTAAGGCTGGTAGAAAAAGATATTTAGGATTTAGACCAAAAGTAAGGGGTGTTGTAATGAATCCTGTTGACCATCCACATGGTGGAGGAGAAGGAAGAACATCTGGAGGTAGAGATCCTGTTACTCCTTGGGGTGTTTCAACAAAAGGTAAAAAGACAAGAAATAATAAAAAAACAGATATGTTTATAATTAAAAGGAAAAAGAAATAATGACAAGATCAGTTTGGAAAGGACCTTTTGTAGATATTACACTGATGAAGAAAGCTGAAAAATTATCTCAATCTGGGAGAAAAGAAGTTTTAAAAACTTGGTCAAGAAGATCGACTATTCTTCCTCAGTTCGTAGGGCTAACTATTGGCGTTTATAATGGGCAAAAGTTTGTTCCAGTAACAATTAATGAGCAAATGGTAGGTCACAAATTAGGTGAATTTTCTCCCACGAGATCATTTAAAGGTCATACAGCTGCAGATAAGAAAGCGGAACAGAAATGAACGAAAATCTAACAGCCATAGCTAAAGATAATATGGTAAGAATAAGCCCTACAAAATTATCTATTTTAGTTAATAGTATAGTAAATATGAAAGTTAGTAATGCAATCAATCAACTAAAGTTCTCTTCTAAAAGAGTATCTGGAACAATATTAAAAGTACTTAATGCTGCCGTTGCAAATGCAGAAAACAACAAGCAATTAGATATTGATAAACTTTTCATCAAAGAGGCTTTTGTAGGAAAAAGTTTAAGAATGAAAAGATGGCGACCGCGCGCTAAAGGCAGAGCTGCTTCTATTATTAAACCATTTAGTAAGGTGACAATTGTTGTAGAAGAAAGATCAGAGAAACAAAAGGATAAAAAATAATGGGACAAAAAGTAAATCCTTACGGCATCAGACTCGGTATTAATAAAACGTGGTCATCAAGATGGTTTTCTAAAAATGAATATACAAAATTATTACATCAAGATCTGAAAATCAAAAAATATGTAGAAAAAAAATTAAAGAATGCAAGTATATCCAAAATAAACATTGAAAGAGCGGCTAAAAAATTAAGAGTTTCTATTTATAGTTCAAGGCCTGGTATTATTATTGGAAAAAAAGGTGCAGACATTGAAACACTTAAAAATGATCTTTCGAAAATGTCAAATCTTGAAGTATTTCTTGATATAAAAGAAGTTAGAAAGCCAGAAGTAGAAGCAAGATTAGTTGCAGAAAATATTGCAACTCAGTTAGAAAAAAGAATATCATTTAGAAGAGCAATGAAGAAAGCTGTGCAATCAGCAATGCGATTGGGTGCTAAGGGAGTAAAAGTTGTTTGCAGTGGAAGATTAGGTGGTGCAGAAATTGCTAGAACTGAAAAGTATCATGAAGGCAGTGTTCCATTACATACACTAAGAGGTGATATAGATTATGCAACTGCTGAAGCAGAAACAACCTACGGTATATGTGGAATAAAAGTCTGGATTAACAAAGGGGAAATATTATTAAAAGATCCATATGCAAGTGAAAAAAAACAGATTGACCAAGGGAGTGTTAGATAATGAACATGTTATCACCTAAAAAAACTAAATTTAGAAAACAATTTAAAGGTAGAATCCATGGTAATGCTAAAGGCAACTACGCTCTTAATTACGGTAGTTTTGGTTTAAAGGCTATGGAGCCTGAAAGAGTTACTTCAAGACAAATCGAAGCTGCTAGAAAAGCAATAACTAGATACTTGAAAAGAGCGGGTAGAATGTGGATTAGAATATTTCCAGACGTTCCAGTATCAAAGAAACCAGCTGAAGTTAGAATGGGTAAAGGAAAAGGCTCAAATGAATACTGGGCTTGCAGAGTTAAGCCTGGAAGAATTATGTTTGAGGTTGATGGTGTAAATATCAATGATGCAAGAAAAGCTATGACTCTAGCTGCTGCAAAACTTCCTATTAAATGTAAATTTGTTGAAAGAAATATCTAATGAATAAAAAAATTAATATAGATGATAAAAAAATTAAGGATGAAATTCTGAACTTAAAAAAGACACTTATGAATTTAAATTTTCAAAAATCTTCTGGTCAGTTAGAAAAAACATCTAAGATTAAAGATACAAAAAAGCAAATTGCTAGATTAAATACAAAATTATCTAACGTAAATGGAGAGAAAAATGCCTAAAAGAATTTTATCAGGTGTAGTCGTTTCTTCAAATTCAAATAAAACTATTACTGTAGATGTAACTAGAAGAATTAAACACAAACTCTATAAAAAAATAATTAGACAAACAAAAAAATATCATGCTCACGATGAAAATAATGAATTCAATGTTGGGGACACTGTATCAATAATAGAATCTAAACCAATTTCTAGATTAAAAAAATGGAGAGTAATCTCAAACTCAGGAGAAAAATTGTGATTCAAATGCAATCAAAGTTATTTGTAGCAGACAATTCAGGTGCAAGAACTATACAATGCATAAAAGTCTTAGGGGGTTCTAAAAGAAGATCTGCTTCAATTGGAGACATAATTGTTGTTTCAATTAAAGATGCCTTACCTAGAGCAAAAGTAAAAAAGGGTGATGTGTATAAAGCAGTAATAGTTAGAACTTCAAAAGATTTTAAAAGACGTGATGGTTCTGCAATTAGATTTGATAAGAATGCAGCAGTTTTACTTGATAAACAAGAAGAGCCAATAGCAACAAGAATTTTTGGACCAGTAACAAGAGAACTAAGAAGTAAAAAATTTATGAAAATAATCAGTTTAGCTCCTGAGGTAATTTAATGAACAAAAAATTTAAATTAAAAAAAGGAGATGAAGTAATAGTGCTTGCCGGTAAAGATAAAGGTAAAACAGGAAAAATTGTAAAGATGGTTCCTAAACAAATGAAAGCTGTTGTCTCAGAAATCAATAAAGTTAAAAAGAATCAAAAACCAGACAATAATCAACCTGGGGGAATTATTGACAAAGAAATGCCTATTCATATTTCAAATCTTTCATTTTATGATCCCGAATTAAAAAAAGGGATAAAAATAGGTTATAAATTAGATAAAAATAAGAGAACACGAATTAATAAATCTTCAGGTAAGGAAATATAATGAGTAGACTTTTAGAAGAATATAACAATCAAATAAAGCTAGAATTAAAGTCTAAACTTGGCCTAAGAAACATATTTGAAGTGCCAAAAATAAAAAAGATCATTTTGAATATAGGTGTGGGAGAAGGAAAAGATGACTCAAAGCTTATTGATAAGGCTTTAGATGACTTAACTCTTATATCAGGTCAAAAAGCAGTTAAAACAATTTCAAAGAAAGCAATCTCAGGATTTAAAATAAGAGCTGGAATGCCTTTAGGAGTGAAAGTAACACTGCGAAATAAAATTATGTATGAATTTCTTGATAGATTAGTAAATATTGCAATACCAAGAATAAGAGATTTTAGAGGTTTAAATTTGAAAAGCTTTGATGGAAATGGCAATTTTTCAATGGGAATTAAGGAACATATAATATTTCCAGAGATAAATTTTGATAAGGTAGATAAAGTTAGAGGTATGGATATTACTATTTGTACTTCTGCAAAAAATAATAATGAGGCTTTAGAACTTCTAAAAAGTTTTAATATGCCTTTTACAGACAAACAGGTTAATTAAGGAGTAACATGGCGAAACTCAGCTCAGTTCAGAAAAATCTTTTTAGACAAAAATTAATTAAAAAATATAAATCTAAGAGAGATAGCCTTAAGGCTAAAATAAAAAATAAAAACATTTCTCTGGAAGAGAGAATTTCTTATCAAAATAAACTAAACGATCTTCCAAGAAATGGTTCTTCTATTAGACACAGAAACAGATGTGAAATAACTGGTAGACCTAGAGGAAATTATAGAAAATTTGGTTTATCTAGAATTAAACTAAGAGAGCTTTCAATGACTGGTGATTTACCAGGAGTTGTTAAGTCTAGTTGGTAGAAAGGATTAATATGGCTTTAAACGATTCACTTTCAGATATGCTAGCAAGAATTAAAAATGCTCATCAAGCAAATAAAGTATCAACTTTGTGTCTTAAATCAAAATTAAATATGAATGTTTTAAGTGTTCTTAAGGATGAAGGTTATATAAGAGATTTTAAAAATATCGAAGAGAGAAAAGGCGTTAATTCAATAAAAATTGAATTAAAATATTATAATGGAAGTCCTGTAATTAAGAAAATAAAAAGAATTTCTAAACCTGGGATCAGAATATATTCTAAAATTAGTGAGCTTAACAAACCATATGGAGGGTTAGGAATATCTATTCTATCAACTCCAAAGGGAGTTATGTCTGATCATCAAGCAAAAAAAAATAATGTTGGTGGTGAAATTCTGTGTGAGGTCTTTTAATGTCAAGAATTGCAAATAACCCAATAAAAATTTCAAAAGAAGTAGAATGTACTTTTAGAGATGGAATTTTTTCAGCTAAAGGTAAACTTGGACAGATGCAAACTAGAGTAAATTCTAATTACAACATAAACATTAATGATAATGAAATAAAAGTTACTACTAATATTGAAAATAATAAAGATCCAAACTGGGGAACAACTAGAGCTATTATAGCAAATATTATTAATGGAGTAACAAACGGTTTTACTAAAACTTTAGAATTAAATGGCACCGGATACAGGGCTAGTGTCTCTGGTTCGAAATTAAAACTAGAACTAGGTTATAGTCATGATATTAATTTCGATATTCCATCAGATATTAAAATTGAATGCCCAAAACAAAATTTGATAAAATTATCTAGTATAAATAAAGAAAAGTTAGGTGCTGCTGCTGCAAAAATTAGATCGTTTAGAAAACCAGAACCATTTAAGGGTAAAGGAATAAAATATATTGATGAATATATTTTTAGAAAAGAAGGTAAAAAGAAATAATTTATGAAAAATAGAAAAGAAAGAGTAAGATATAAATCTAAGAAAGTTTCCAAAAGGAATAGACTAAGTGTTTTTAGATCAAATAATCATTTATATGCGCAACTTATAGATGATAGTAATGGTATAACACTTGCAAGTGCTTCATCTCTTGAAAAATCAATTAAAGAAAAAAAATTACAAAGAAAAGAAATTGCAGAACTTATAGGTAAAAATATAGCAAAAAAAATAATTTCTAAAGGAATTGATAAAGTCGCATTTGATAGAGGCAAATATAAATATCATGGTTTAATTAAAATACTTGCAGAAGCAGCAAGATCTGAAGGACTTAATTTTTAGAGGTACGTATGTTTGAAAATGATAAAAATGAATTTACTGAACATCTGGTAACCATTAACAGGGTAGCTAAAGTTGTAAAAGGTGGAAGAAGATTTGGATTTGCCGCAATAATGATAGTTGGTGACAACAAAGGTAGAGTTGGAATAGGAACAGGTAAAGCAAAAGAAGTACCTGAAGCTGTTAGAAAAGCTACTGAGAATGCAAAAACTAAAATGATTAGAGTTCATCTAAAAGAAAACAGAACTCTTCATCACGATATTGTTGGACGTTTTGGAGCTGGAAAAGTAATACTCAGAGCAGCTGCACCAGGAACTGGTATTATTGCTGGAGGCCCCATGAGGGCTCTCTTTGAGTCTCTTGGTATTAAAGATGTCGTTGCTAAATCTACTGGAACATCAAATCCACATAACATGTTAAAAGCAACATTAAATGCATTTAAAATATCTGAATCTCCAAAATCAGTTGCTGCAAAAAGATCAAAAAAAATAAACGATATAACCTCGAGTAAGAACAGTTAAATATGAAAATTAATGAATTAAAATCACCATTAAGCTCAAGTAAGCAAAAAAAGAGAAGGGGAAGAGGTTCAGGCTCAGGTCTTGGAAAAACGGCTGGAAGAGGTGTTAAAGGTCAAAAATCAAGATCAGGTGTGTCTATTAATGGCTTTGAGGGTGGACAAATGCCTATTTATAGACGATTACCAAAAAGAGGTTTTAAAAACAATTTTAAAATTAAAACCCAAAGTGTTAGTTTTACAATGATAAACAATATAATAAAAAAATATAGCCTTGATCCTTCTGTAATTAAGGAAGATGAGTTATTTGATAAAAAAATTTTTAAAAGATCTAAAGGAAGTTTAAAACTTCTTAATGTAGGGGAACCAAATAAATCAACTAATTTAGAGATTTCTTATGCTTCCAAAAAAGCTGTTGAAGTTTTAGAAAAATTGGGTGGTAAAATTAAACTTACAAAGAAATAAATGGCAACAGCTGCAGACAGATTAGCAAATAACTTAAACTTTGGTGCTTTGGGAAAAGCAACTGAATTAAGACAAAGGTTGCTATTTACTTTAGGTGCATTAATTGTTTTTCGTTTAGGTACATTTCTACCAATACCAGGTATTAATCCATTAGCTTTACAACAATTTTTTGAACAACAATCATCTGGTATTCTAGGTATTTTTGATACATTCTCAGGAGGTGCACTTGGCAGAATGGGTATTTTTGCACTTGGTGTTATGCCTTATATATCTTCATCAATAATCATGACATTGATGCAATCAGCAATTCCATATTTAAAATCTTTAAAAGAACAGGGATCAAAAGGAAGAAGACAACTTCTACAATTTACAAGATATGCTACAGTTTTAATTGCAGCAATTCAGGGATATGGAGTCTCTATTGGTTTAGAATCAATGCAAACAACTTATGGAAATATTGTTTTTGAACCAGGATTATTCTTTAGATTAACAACAGTAATTACACTAGTAGGCGGAACAATATTCCTTATGTGGTTGGGTGAACAAATTACTTCAAGGGGTGTAGGCAATGGAATCTCATTGATTATAACTGCAGGAATAATTGCCAATCTACCAAGTGCATTTGTTAGTACTTTACAACTAGGTAGAACAGGAGAATTAAGTATTGTATTTATTTTAGGAATATTAATTCTCATACTTCTATTAATAATTTTCATAGTTTTTGTTGAAAAAGCTCAAAGACGTTTACCAGTTCAATATCCAAAAAGACAAGTTGGAAATAAAATTTATGGTGGTCAAAGTTCGCATTTACCATTAAAAATTAATACAGCAGGTGTTATCCCTGTTATTTTTGCTTCATCTATTCTTCTTCTTCCAAATACTATGTCTGGATTTGGTGCAGGATCATCAAGTGATATTTTTATTTTAATTTCAAGTTATTTAGGCAGAGGTCAGCCCCTTTACCTAGCTTTGTATGCAGCAATGATTATATTTTTTGGATTTTTTTATACATCTATTGTTTTTAATCCGGATGAACAAGCAGAGAACCTTAGAAAATATGGTGGTTTTATTCCAGGAATAAGACCAGGAGAAAATACTGCAAAATATATAGAGTTTGTATTGGTAAGACTCACAACTATAGGAACTATTTATTTAACATTTGTAGCACTTCTACCGGAATTTCTATTATCAAGAACATCAATTCCCTTTTATCTTGGAGGCACAGCATTACTAATAGTAGTCGTAGTTATGATAGATTTTATTACACAAGTTCAATCACATCTATTTCAACATCAATATGAAGGATTGCTTAAAAAAACAAAGTTAAAAGGCAGAAGATAAATTGAAAAAAATAATTTTTTTCGGCCCTCCTGGAGCAGGTAAAGGTACACAAGCCAAAATAGTTTCAAAATTTTTAAATGCTTCTCATTTATCAACAGGTGATATTTTAAGAAAAAAATTATTAGATAATGATGAATTAGCAAAACAATTACAATCAATTATGTCCTCAGGTAATTTAGTTTCAGATGATATTCTTAACTCTATTGTATCTTCGAGGTTAAAAAATGAAACAGAGAAAGGATTTATATTAGATGGCTACCCGAGAACTTTAGCACAATCAGAATTCCTTGATAATTTTTTTTTAGAGACTGATACATCTTTAAATTATATATTTGATATTCAAATAAATTTTGAAATCCTTAAAAATAGAATAATTAAAAGATCTTCAGAAGAGGGTAGAGAAGACGATAATATAAATGTTATAGAAACAAGATATAAGGAATATCTTAATTCTACACAGAAAGTTTCAAATATTTATAAAGATAAATATCCATCTATTTTTTATCACATAGATGGATCCCTACAAATTCAAGAAATAACTAATAAAATTATAGATATTTTAAAAAAATCATGAAAAACAGCCAAATTTTCATATATCTTTCCTTGACTAATTGCATGATTATCATGTATTCACGCTCATTCATTTTTTTTGGATTTCATTATGGCTAGAATTTCAGGTGTCAACATCCCTACAAATAAGAAAGTTAACATAGCTTTAACATATATTTTTGGAATAGGAAAAAAGATCGCTTTAGATATTTGTAACAATGCATCAATAGATATTTCTAAACGTGTTAGCGAGCTTAATGAAGAAGAAGTAAATAAAATAAGAGATTTAATTGATAAGGATTATTCTGTAGAAGGAGATCTAAGACGAAAAATATCCTTAGATATAAAAAGACTTAACGATTTAGGTTGTTATAGGGGTCTTCGTCATAGAAAAAAATTACCAGTTAGAGGACAAAGAACACATACAAACGCCAGAACAAGAAAAGGAAAGGCAGTTGCTATTGCTGGAAAGAAAAAAGTCACAAAAGGATAAAATGGTAGAGAAAAAAAAATCAAAAATCAAAAAAAAATTTTCTTCTGGTGTAGCGCATAT
>Ga0163109_10002720_pt1 | contig 13700 bp, 15 predicted proteins | sample CRUFie1St13metaG_FD_108704 | JGI IMG/M metagenome (GOLD analysis project Ga0163109, IMG submission 108704) | Marine microbial communities from the Costa Rica Dome - CRUD Field 142mm St13 metaG | ecosystem: Environmental > Aquatic > Marine > Oceanic > Photic zone | place: Costa Rica: the Eastern... | reverse complement strand
TGTTTAATATTAATATTAACAAATACGAAGGAGTATTTAATATGAACAAACTAAAAAAAATAGGGTTAACAGCATTAGCTGGAACTCTTGTTGCAGGAACTGTAAACGCTGCTGAAATGACAGTAACAGGTTCTGCTGGAATAAATCTTACTGGTTTAGACTCGTCAGAGAATACTGGTAACGGTTTTACAATGGGTGACTCACTTACTTTCTCTGCTTCAGGAGATGTAAATGATATTGGGATCACTCTAAGTTATGAAATCGATGGTTTGGGTGGAGCAACAGACAACGTTGACGATCACTCAATTACTTTAGATTTTGGTGATGCAGGTACTTTAGTATTTGCTGGTCATGGTGGAGCAAGTGCATTAAGTGCTAGAGACGACGTAATGCCAACAGCTAAAGAAGAGCCATGGGATGTAGTAACAGGTGGTGATGATGACATCATCAATGGTCAAACTCAAGAAGATATGTTTACATATACATATGCTCATGATTCAGGTTTCACATTTGTTGCAGCATACATTAATGCACAAGGTGATGAGTCTGATGTTTCTTACAATGACTTTGCTATTGAGTACACAGGTATTGATGGCCTAAGATTAGGTTATGCAGCTGGTACTGTAGAAGTAAATACAGGAACTGAAGTTGATGAAGACACTATGTTTGCTACATACGCAATGGGTGGTTTAACAGTAGGTATTCAGGTTTCAGAAGCTGATAGTACTGCAGTTAACGGAGACCTAGAGTCGACTGGTTTTGGTATATCTTACCAAGTATCAGATGACTTAGCTGTATCTTACGGTAACCATGAAATCGACTACGCTACAAATGATGACCAAGAAGCTTATGCTGTTGGTGTATCATACACTATGGGATCAATTGGTCTAAGTGGAACTTTCAATAGTGTAGACAACGTAAGTAACGTAAATGCTAGTGACTTACAAAGTTACGAACTTGGAGTATCTTTCGCATTCTAATTTAAGCGAAATATTTTAATTAAAAAGGCCCCTTTTAGGGGCCTTTTTTTTTACTCAAAATATGAAATACCACTAAATCCATAACAATTTAAAATTTTTAATCTTTTTTCATTTACTTTAGAAATACCACCTAGAGCAACTATTAATTTTTTTGTTAAGGATGATAAATTTTTAAATCTATAGATACCAAGAAAATTCTTATTTTTTTTAAATAAGGAGGATATAAAAATTATTCTAACTTTTTGTCTCTCTTTTATTCTAACTTCTTTTAAATTATGTGCAGATCCAAGAAGTAAAAAATTAGACTTAAAATTATAACTAAGATGACTAAAATCTTTTTTGAAAGATGGTATGTAACCTCCATCCAGTTTCAACGATAATGCAATTTTTAAATTATTTGATAAAATAAATTTTATTTTTTTTTTGGAGCAGTATTCTTTAATTTTAACTATTTCTTTAATATTGAGTTTTTTATTATAATTTCTGTAAATTAACCCTGTATTATTATCCAAATTATCAATATTATTTTTTTTAAAACTATTTATAAAGTAGAACTTTGTTGGAATTTTATTATGCATGAAACAATAAAAAATTTACTTAAAATTGAACAAAATGTTAAGACTAAAAATAGTTCAAATTTAATTTCTACAAAAATCGTTGCTGTATCAAAAACATTCAAAATCGATCACATTATGCCCTTAGTAAATCATGGGCATCAAGATTATGGCGAAAATAAAGTTCAAGAGGCAATAGATAAATGGTCTGATATAAAAAAAAATAACAAAAATATAAAATTACATTTAATTGGACGCTTACAAACAAATAAAGTTAAATTTGCCGTAAGATTATTTGATTATATCCATTCTTTAGATAGCAAAAAGCTAGCAGATAAAATAGCAGCACAAGTTAAAGAAAATAATTTACATCCCAAATTGTTTATCCAAGTAAATATTGGAAAAGAAAAACAAAAATCAGGTGTAGATGAAAATAATTTAGACGAGTTTTATGATTATTGTATGAGCTTAAATCTCAATATATTGGGATTAATGTGCATTCCTCCATTTAATGAGAAGAGTACTGAATACTTCAAAAAAATGAGTGAATTAAATCGAAAGTATAATTTTAAAGAGTTAAGTATGGGTATGTCATCTGATTATATGAATGCTATAGACTATGGTTCTACATATATTAGGATTGGTACAGAGATATTTGGAAAAAGAACTTAAAGAATTTTAATTTTTGTTTTTTTATTTATTAATTTTATCAATATTAAAAAATCTTTTTCAGAAATTCCAATACATCCTGCTGTTGGGGAGTAATCTTTTGTTAAATGTATAAATATTGCACTGCCAATACCCAATTTTATTTTTTTCCAATTATATTTTATGTGTAAAAAATAATCATATTTGAAGTCATTTCTTCTTAGTTTTTCATGTCTAATTTTCAATCTAGTATTAATAATTTTGTTATAAAACTTTCTTGAACTTGAGTCGTTACACCATCCCATATTATTCAAAATTTTTATTGTTTTTAATTTTGTATCAGGCTTTTCTTTTTTATCAGCTCTATAATATAAGTAACCTAAAGAAAATAACCCGATTGGAGTTTTTTTATCACCTTCAACTTTTCTTTTTGAAAAGCCATTTTTTCCTACACAACATCTAAATTTAAAATCATCAAAAATAAGAGTATCTTTATTTTTTAATATAATTGACATATTGTAATACAATGACTGATCAACAAATATTAATTATATATAAATTTGATGAATTGTTTAATATTTTAAATGAAGCTAAATCTTATTTAAATTTTGAAATTAAAGCAGTTAACTCTAATAAAATAGATGATATTTCTATAAAAAATAACTGTTTAATTATTTCTAATAAGAAACTAAACAATTTCGAAAATCAAGTTATCATAAAACAATATCCAATCAATATTATAAAATTATTTGAAATTATTAATATAAATTTTTTAAAATTAAAGTTTAATGAACAAAATAAAATCAAAATAGGTAATTATTATTTAAATCTAAATTCAAAAATTTTGTCTGACAAAAAAGAAAATTTAAAACTCACAGAAAAAGAGGCAAAAATTATTTTTTTTTTAAATAAATCACTAAAACCTATCACAATAACAAGTTTGCAAAAAGAGGTCTGGGGACATAGATCTCAATTAGATACTCATACCGTCGAAACGCACATTTACAGGCTGAGGAAAAAAATAGAAAAAAAATTTTACGATAAAACATTTATTTCAAGTTTAAAAGGTGGATATAAAATAAATGCCTAAAAAAAAAAATTTACACGCTAAAGAACTTTTCACTAGTAAATATAAAGTTAAAATAGTGAAACCAAAAAAAGGTAAAGGGAGCTTTAGTAGAAAAAAAACTAAAGTCTAGCGCCAATTTGTTGAATAACTTTAGCGGACATTTCTTTTCCTTTATTCAAACATTCTAAAGGGCTTAAATTATTTAAATATCCATGTAGGTAACCAGCTGCAAACAAATCACCAGCTCCAGTGAGGTCTTTTATATTCAAATTTTCCTCAACACCATTTTCTGTTATTTCATTTCCAATTATTGATATTGCACCTTTCTCTCCCCTAGTGACTACAATAGTTTTATTAAGTTCTTTCCCAAAACTTATTACTTCTCTAAAATTTTTAGCATTGATTAATGAAATAATCTCTTGCTCGTTTGCAAACGTAATATCTAGTTTATTTTTAACTAATTCTAAAAAATGTGTTTTATGTCTATCAACACAAAATTGGTCTGACAAAGACATTGCAACTTTATTTGCGCTATTTATAGCTTTTTCAAATGCTTTTTTAGGTTCTCCTTCGTCCCACAAGTAACCTTCTAGAAATATAATTTCACTATTTTTAACGACATCGGCGCTAACATCATTTTCATTTATCTTTCCCGCTGTACCCAAGAATGTACACATTGTTCTTTCTGAGTCTGGTGTAACTAATATTAGACAAGTTCCTGTAGGTAATTCTTCTTTTTTTTTGTTATAAAAATATTCTACTTTTTCTGATTTAAGACCATCCTCGTACTTTGATCCTAATTCATCATCACTCACTTTACCAATAAAACCAACTTTATTTCCTAATTGAGATAATCCAACTATCGAGTTTGCAACTGAACCACCAGATATTGTTCTTTCAATTTTTAGACTTGATAACAAATTCTTAAACTCTTTATCATCAAAAATTAACTTCATAGTTCCTTTAGTTAAGTTATTTTGATTTATAAAATTGTCTTCAACTTTGCAAATTACATCAACAATTGCATTTCCTATTCCTAAGATTTTCACATTAAGCTTTCTTTGTTATTATTGGTTTTTTTCTTTTAGGATAACAAGTAGTACAAATTTTACAAGATATACCATAACAATCTCTCGCTTTACAAAATTCTCTACCATAATAAATTATTTGAAGATGTAACTTGTTCCAATACCTTTTCGGAAATAAACGTTTCAAGTCCTTTTCAGTTTGTACAACGTTTTTTCCATTAGTCAGTCCCCATCTTTGGGCAAGTCTATGTATATGCGTATCAACCGGAAAAGCAGGGTGACCAAAACCCTGAGACATTACAACGCTAGCAGTTTTGTGTCCAACACCTGGCAATTCTTCTAATTGTTCGAATGTTTTTGGTACTTTGCTTTTGTATTTTTCAACTAAAGTTTTTGACAAAATATAAATACTCTTAGCTTTAATCCTGAATATTCCAATACTTCTAATTAGTTTTTCAATTTTCTTACGACCAAGCTTAACGAAATGCTCTGGTTTATTATATTTTGGATAAATATTTTTAGTAACATTGTTGACATTAACATCTGTGCATTGAGCTGAAAGAAGGACAGATATTAAAAGTGTAAATATATTTCTATGTTTTAATGGTATTGGTGTTTTTGGGTAAGTTTTATTCAGTATTTTTAATACTATCTTGGCTCTTTGGACTTCATTCATTATTTAAAATTCAGAAGATTTCTCATTGAATAAAGACCTGGTTTTTTATTTACTAGCCATTTAGCAGCAGTTAATGCTCCTTCTGAATATAAAGCTCTATCAAAAGCTTCGTGGTTTAGTGTAATTATTTCTTTTCCACTTGAAAAAGTAACTTCGTGCTCACCTATAATCTCACCTTTTCTTATTGAGTTAAAATTAATTTTTTTTCCATAAGGAATTTTTTTCTTATTTAGATATTTCTTTCCCATCATTTTATAAAAGTCTTTATTTTTCCCTAAAGCAATTCCTTTACCAAGCATTAGGGCTGTACCTGATGGATGATCTTTCTTGTGTTTGTGATGAATTTCGAAAACTTTGCTTAGATAATTACTACCAAGTGATGCAGATGTAATTTCTGTAAGATACATTAGTAAGTTAATTCCAAGGCTCATATTACCTGCTTTTAGAATTGGAATTCTTTTTGAGAACTTCTTTATTAAATTTTCTTCTTTTCTTGTAAAACCTGTTGTGCCAATAACTACTTTCTTCTTTAACTTTGTTGCTATATTTAAAACTTCAAATGTGCATTTTGGAACTGTGAAATCTACTATTACATTCGCTCTACCAAGAGCTTTTTCAGTATTTAATTCAGGTTTAATCCCACTAATTTTTTTATCAATCACTTTATTTTCTGTGAGAGCAACCAATTTGATAGATTTGTCTTTGATAGCAGATTTAATGAGTTGTTGACCCATTCTTCCCATACATCCCGTTATGGCTAGATTAATTTTACTCATTATTGTGCTTTAGATTAGCACTATTGGTTAGTTTTTCCAGAAACTTTTAGCTTTTTGAAAGAACTTTTTTATGCTTGGATTAGATTTTTCGTTTTCAATTTCTCTAAATTTTTCTAGTAATTCTTTTTGTTCTTTATTTAACGATATTGGAACTTCAGTATTTACTTGCACATAAAGGTCACCAAAATCACTTCCTCTCATGTAAGGCATACCTTTTCCTCTCAATCTAAATTGTTTACCACTTTGAGTGCCTGCAGGAATTTTAATTTTAGCCTTGCCACCATCAATCGTTGGAATTTCAATTGAAGTACCAAGAGCAGCGTCTGCAATAGAAACAGGACATTCAAAAAATAAATTTTCATCTGATCTCTTAAATAAGTCATGAGAATTTACATTTACAAATAAGTATAAATCACCATTACTTCCACCTCTCGATCCAGCCTCACCTTTTCCTGAAAGTCTTATTCTGGTTCCATCATCCACACCTTTCGGAATAGTAACTGATAACCTTTTTGAGGCTTGTTTTTTACCCTGTCCGTTACAACTTGTACAAGGATGAGTAATTTCCTCTCCTGCGCCAGCACATTGAGGACATGTTTGTTGGACTGTAAAAAAACCCTGACTTGATCTAACTTGTCCATGACCACCACACATCGAGCATGCCCCAGCTTGATGACCAGGTTTTGAACCTGAACCACTGCAAGTATTACACTTTTCAGATGTAGAGAATTTTATATCTTGTTTTTTTCCAGAAAAGGCCTCTTCTAAAGATATAGATAAATCATATCTTAAATCTGATCCTCTATTATTTGATCTTCTTGATCTACGGCCTCCACCAAAACCCTCTCCAAAAAAGTCTTCAAAAATATCGGAAAAATGATTTGAAAAATCGAAATTTCCAAATCCACTTCTTCCACCACCTCCATTTTCAAAAGCTGCATGACCAAAATTATCGTAATTTTGCTTTCTTTCCGAGTTGGAAAGTACATGATAAGCCTCAGATGCTTCTTTAAATTTTTCTTCGGCACCTTTATCACCTTTATTTTTATCTGGATGGAACTTAACCGCGAGTTTTCTGTAAGCTGATTTTATTTGATCTGCTGAAGCATTTTTATTTACACCCAAAACTTCATAATAATCTCTTTTTGCCATAACATGTTATAGACAAACAGTTGTTTCGTTAGGCGCTTTTTTCTTTATTCTCGTCTTTTACTTCTTCAAAATCTGCATCAACAACGTTATCGTCTTTTGTATCTTCTTTCTTTGCGTCTTTTGGAGCATCTTCAGGTTTTGCACTTTGTTGTGATTTATAGATTGCTTCACCCAATTTCATAGATGCCTGAACTAAATCTTGTGTTTTCTTTTTGATTTCTTCAACATCAGTTCCTTTAAGGGCGTTTCTCAGGTTTGCTGATGAATCCTCAATGGCTTTCTTATCTGCGTCCGAAACCTTACTTCCGTGCTCTTTTAAATTCTTTTCTGTTGAGTGTATCAATGTATCTGCTTGATTTCTTGCATCTACAGCTTCTCTTTTCTTTTTATCTTCTTCTTTGTTAGACTCCGCATCTTTTACCATTTTATTAATTTCCTCATCGCTCAATCCTCCAGATGCTTGAATTTGAATTTTTTGTTCTTTACCAGTTCCTTTATCTTTAGCTGATACATTAACTATTCCATTTGCATCAATATCAAATGTTACCTCAATTTGTGGAACACCCCTTGGCGCTGGAGCTATGCCAACTAATTCAAAATTTCCCAAAACTTTGTTATCTGATGCCATTTCTCTTTCGCCTTGAAGAACTCTGATTGATACGGCTGGTTGATTGTCTTCAGCGGTTGAAAATACTTGGCTCTTTTTTGTTGGAATTGTTGTATTTTTATCAATTAATTTAGTTGATACACCACCCAATGTTTCTATTCCTAAAGATAAAGGAGTTACATCCAAAAGCAACACATCTTTAACATCACCTTGTAATACGCCTGCTTGAATCGCAGCACCCATAGCAACAACTTCATCAGGATTTACAGATTTATTAGGATCTTTCCCAAAGAAATTTTTTACTTCTTCAATAACTTTTGGCATTCTAGTCATACCACCAACTAGCACTATTTCATCTACTTCACTTGCAGATAAGCCCGCATCTTTTAAAGCAGTTTTGCATGGTGGAATTGTTCTTGAAATCAGATCTTCAACTAATGCCTCTAATTTAGCTCTAGTCATTTTCAAGTTAATATGTTTTGGTCCAGTTTTATCAGCAGTTATAAATGGAAGATTTATTTCAGTTTGTGTTGCTGATGATAATTCTATTTTTGCTTTTTCTGCAGCTTCTTTTAATCTCTGCAAAGCCAATTTATCTGATTTTAAATCAATACCATTTTCTTTTTTAAATTCTGAAAGCAAATAATCTACAATAGCATTATCAAAATCTTCTCCACCTAAAAATGTATCACCATTGGTTGATTTTACCTCGAATACACCATCACCCAGCTCTAGAATTGAAACATCAAATGTTCCACCACCTAGATCGTACACTGCAATTTTTTTATTAGCTTTTTTATCTAAACCATATGCTAAAGATGCTGCTGTTGGCTCATTTATAATCCTTAAAACTTCAAGGCCAGCTATTTTACCAGCATCCTTGGTAGCTTGTCTCTGAGCATCATTGAAGTATGCTGGAACAGTTATAACAGCTTGTTTTACTTCTGAACCTAAATATTTTTCTGCTGTCTCTTTCATTTTTTGCAGTGTGAAAGCTGAAATTTGTGATGGAGAATATTTTTGGCCTTTTGCCTCAATCCATGCATCGCCTTTATCAGAATTAACTATTTTAAAAGGTGCGGTTTCTACATCTTTTTTAACTGTTGGATCATCAAAATTTCTTCCTATTAATCTTTTAACTGCAAATATTGTGTTTTCAGGATTTGTAACTGCTTGTCTTTTTGCAGGTTGGCCTATTAATTTCTCGCCTTCATCTGTAAATGCAACAACTGATGGTGTTGTTCTCGCTCCTTCAGCATTTTCTAAAACTTTTGCTTGTGTCCCCTCCATAACAGCTACACAAGAATTTGTTGTTCCTAAATCTATTCCTATAACTTTACTCATAATTAATCCTGTTTGATGCTCATATAAGTGTTAATTTTACAACTACAACCATAATAAATAATTAATTTTTTGCCTCTTTTTCCTCATTTTCTTGGTTTTTTTGGTCATTCTGTTTATCTTCGACTTTTTTTTTAGATACAGCTACTAAAGAAGGTCTTAGCAATCTATCCTTCATCATAAATCCTTTTTGAATTTCTTGAACTATTGTTCCTTGATCTTTTGTATCATCTTCAACTTCCATCATAGCCTGATGTAAATTTGGATCTAATTTTTCGTTAATTGCTTTAATTGGCTCAATATTATTTTTTTTGAAAATTGAAATCATATCTTTATTAATAATTTCAATGTGTTCTATTAATTTTTTTAACGTGTTTTTATCTTTTATAGTTTCATCACTTTCCAGCGTTTGTTTTGATCTCTCCAAATTATCTAGAAGATTAAGTGTCTCTCTTGCAAATGAAAATCCACCATATTCAAAAGCTTCATCTTTCTCTTTTTCAAATCTTCTCCTTTGATTTTCCATTTCAGCAAATGTTCTAGCAACTTTATCTTTAAGGTTTGCAATCTCATCTTGAGGTGGAACTTGTTCCTGTTCCTCTTCCTCTTTTTTTCCAGTTTCTTCTGGGGCTTGCTTATCTATGCTCAGATCTGAGTTTTCGTCTTTTAAATTTTGATTTTCCTTGTTTTGTAAATCTGCTTTTTCCATTGAAATATATATGGTAAGAAATTCACAAAATTCTAGATGTTAAAAAAAAAAATTAAAGAAATCATAATAGGGTCTAATAATGAGGGAAAAATAAAAGAAATCAAAGATTTACTGCCCAAATACTACAATATTACGTCTCCAAAAGATTATGGCCTCAAAAGCCCTAAAGAAAACGGACATACTTTTCTAAAAAATTCGTTAATTAAAGCAAAGCATTTTTCAAAAAAAACAAAAAAAATATGTATCGCAGATGACTCTGGGCTTGAAATTGAATTACTAAATAATCAACCAGGCATTTATTCGGCAAGATGGGGTGGAAAAAAAGGTGATTTTAATTTGGCAATATCCAAAGTATATCAAAAGTTATCCAAGATAGATAAAAACTGGAAGTCAAAAAGGATTAAAGCAAGATTTATTTGCGCATTAACTATTTATGGATTAAAAAAAAAACCGATTCAATCATTAGGAATTATTAATGGCAAAATTTCAAAAAAGAAAATTGGAAATAAAGGTTTTGGCTATGATCCAATTTTTATCCCTGAAAATAAAAGATTAACATTTGGTCAAATGAGTCAAAAGTTAAAATTTAAAATTGATCACCGAGCACAAGCTTTTAAAAAAATTAAAAAATTTTTTTGAAATATTCGTCTTTTATTTCATAAAAGTTTAATTGATGGGTAATTGTTTTTTGATTTATTTCAAAAATGCCAATTTTTCCTCTAAATTTATTTTTCTTAATAAATAAATTTTCATTGGTCTTAAAATCATTACTTATAAGCAAGTAATACACCAACCCTATTAGATCATAACTTAAAAATGAAATTTGATTTGGAGTTTTTTTGAAGTTTTGAATGTATTCTTTTTGAAATATCTCAAAATTATCTTTATTGATTGATGGGAAATATATTGGATGCAATGAAGTTTCCTTTAAAAGACTTTCATCAAACCATTGATTCAATGTAATGTATTTTACCCTTTTAGAAGATACATCTGTATACAATAAAGATGTAGCAACACTTTTGAGACTTTCACTAAAATCAGCAATTATTACTGAGTCAAAATTAATGAAACCTAAAGTATCTTTCTTCTTTAATTCGTCAATTTTTTTTTTTTTATTAAAAGAATTTGAATTTTCTATCCTTTTAATTTCATTTTTTAAATTTTGCTTTCTTTGTTGATACCTTGTTAAATCTTCTATTTGTTTAGTTAGCAGTGTTGGGTCTTTGCTATAAATAAATTTTTCTTTTAATACTAAATTAGATTTTTGAATAGCTTCTTCTATTTCTCTTTTATACTCTTTTTCGGGAACCAAAAATATCGTATTTTTTAAATTTTTTTCACTTAAATATTTTTTAATTGTATTTATTTGTGATATTGCATTTACTCCAGCCGAAATTACATTTTTTGGATTATTTCTAATTTTGTTCGTAAAAGATATGAATGTTACCTCTTTTAATTCATCTAAGTATTTATTACTTTCATTGAATACTGGTCCAATAATGATTTTTATTCCATCATTGTAGAGCTCATTTGATACTTTTAATGCATCTATTGGGTTTGCTTTAGTATCTTTGGGTATAACTGTAATTCTCTCATCATTAATTTTATTTAACGCCATTCTTGTAGATTTAAGAATTGAATTACCAATATACGAATATTCTCCTGATAAAGGTACAATTAAACCTATTTTAATTTTCTCATCTGAAATTGCCTTAAGATTTGAGAAAACGATTATAAGGAAAACTTTTAAAATTATGATATAAAATTTTCTCATAGTGTTTGAATGTATAATTTTGAAATAAATGATAGTTTAAAACCTGGGCTATATTGTGTTTCTACTCCGATAGGAAATTTAGGCGATATTACTTTTAGGGCTATATACATACTTAATAAATCAGACTTGATTTTGTCAGAAGACACAAGAGTTTCAAGTAAACTATTATCTAGGTTCAATATAAATACAAAATTATTATCTAATCATAAATTCAATGAAAAAAAAAACATTAAACATGTATTAAATTTACTAAAAGAAAATAAAATAATTTCTGTCATTTCAGATGCGGGCACTCCAACAATTTCAGATCCAGGTGGAATTATAATAAAAGAATGCATCAAAAATAAAATTAATATATTTCCAGTTCCAGGATCCTCTGCTGTTGCTGCAGCTGTTTCTATAAGTGGCTTTTCAAATAATTTCTTTTTTTGTGGTTTTTTGCCTGATAAAAAATTGCAAATTGATCAACTTTTTCAAAAGATTTCTAATTTAAATTACTCAATTGTTTTTTTTATTTCACCTAAAAAAATAAAAAAAATAACAGATCAAATCCAAAAATATTTTAATGATAGAGATATTTTAATTACTAGAGAAATGACAAAATTGCATGAAGAATACATTAGAGATAAGGTTAAAAACCTTAATAATATTAAAATATCAGAAAAAGGCGAGATTACTGTCGTTATATCAGAAAATTCAAATCTAGAAAATAGGTTACAAGTAATTGAAGAATCAGTTAAAAAAAAAATTATCAAACTTTTAAAAAAAATGTCAATCAAAGATATTTCATCAAAAATTAGTAAGGAGAATAATATATCAAAAAAAATTGTTTATGATTATTGCTTAAAGAAAAAAAATGAAATTTAAAAATTTAATATTAATTATAACTTTTATTTTAATTTCAGGATGTGTTGGCTATTCATCTACAGGTGTTTTGGGTACAGGAGTTTCTATTGCTATGGATCCAAGGACCATAGGAACACAAATTGACGACTCATTAATGCAAAAAAATTTAAGAACAAAATTAATATTGATGAATAAAGGTTATCTACTTAACGTAAAGACCAAAGTATTAGATGGTCGAATTTTTATAACAGGTAAAGTAGATACCGTAGAAGAAAAATTAAAAATTACAAAGTTAGGTTGGGAAATAAAAGGTGCGAGATCAGTAAAAAATGACCTAAAAATTAAAGAGGAGTTTAACTTTAAACAGATCGCAAAGGATGTGCTTATAACATCTCAATTAAGAACTGCTCTAATAACAAATAAAAAAATAAAGTCTGCAAATTATGATATTGATACATATAAAAAGATTATTTACGTTTATGGTATTTCACAAAATGAGGAAGAAAGAGCTGAAGTAATAAATGAAGCAAAGCAAGTTCTTGATGTAGAAGATGTAGTTACAAGTATTTTTTTAGTCGAGGACTTGAGAGTAATAAAAAACTAATTTGGTTTTTTGTAATTAATAACTCCCGCTGAATATGCTGCAACAGAGGCTAAATTTAATATGTCAGACGTTGATGATCTCAATGGAGCAATTTCAATTGCTTGACCTAAACCAATTAATAGTGGCCCAATAACTTTAGCACCACCTAAAGTTTTCATTGTTTTATAAGTTATGGCAGCACTATGTTGTCCAGGCATAATCAATATATTTGCATTACCAACAATTTCAGAGAATGGATAAAGGTCTTTATATTCATCGCTTAAGGCTACATCAGGTTGCATATCTCCATCAAACTTAAAGTTAACTTTTTTATTTTTCAATATTTCTACTGCATCTCTTATATGTTTAGTTCTAGCTGTAATTGGTTGGCCAAAGGTTGAGTGTGAAAGAAAAGCTACTTTTGGTTCGAAGCCGAATAATTTTGCTACTCTAGATGCAGAAATAGCTATTTCAGAAAGTTGTTCAGATGTTGGATATTCGTGAACACTAGTGTCTGCAATAAAAACTGTTTTGCCCTTATTTACAATCATGTTCAATCCAAACATAATTTCTCCCGGTCTAGCATCTATGACTTTTTTTACTTTATCGAGAGATTGTCCATATCTTCTTGAATTTCCAGTTACCATTGCATCAGCATCACCACATGCAACCATACAAGAACCCCATATAACCCTGTCATTTCTAACCATTTTATCACAATCTCTTTCAAGCAATCCCTCTGTTCTTTGAAGTTTTTTAAATAAGTAATTCACATATTTTTTTCGTTTGTCTCCCAAAGTAGAGTTTACAATCTCAATATCAAAGTTTTCTCCATAACCAATTTCTCTAAGTTTTTCTTTAACCACTTTCTCTTTAGCAACTAAAATAGGCGTGCCAAGTCCACTATTTTTAAATGCTATTGCAGCCTTCAAAGTATTCTCATCCTCACCATCGGCA
>Ga0163109_10002718_pt1 | contig 13703 bp, 12 predicted proteins | sample CRUFie1St13metaG_FD_108704 | JGI IMG/M metagenome (GOLD analysis project Ga0163109, IMG submission 108704) | Marine microbial communities from the Costa Rica Dome - CRUD Field 142mm St13 metaG | ecosystem: Environmental > Aquatic > Marine > Oceanic > Photic zone | place: Costa Rica: the Eastern... | reverse complement strand
TCGTCGCCCGGCGGACCGAACGACTCGAGCGGATCGCGCTCGAGCTGCGCTCCGATCACGGCGTGGACGTGTTCCCGATCACCATGGACCTCGCGGATCGATCCGCTCCCGCCCGCATCGTGGAACTGCTCCGCGACGAGGGACGCGAAGTCGACGTGCTGGTCAACAACGCCGGCTACGCGGTCAAGACACCCTTCTGCGACACTGAGTGGACGGTCCTCGAGGACTTCCTGGAGGTGCTCGCCTTCGGCCAGGTCGATCTCATGCATCGCGTGCTCCCGGGCATGAAGGCGCGAGGGTACGGACGCATCATGAACGTCGCCTCGCTCGCGGCCTTCGCCCCGGAGAACCCCGGCGGGCTCTACGGGGCGGTGAAGCGCTTCCTGGTCTCGGCCTCGCGGGCGGTCTGGATGGAGTGTCGTGGGAGCGGGGTCCACGTGACCGCGGTGTGCCCCGGCTACACCTGGACCGAGTTCCATGACGTCCTCGGCAACCGACGGCAGGTGAGCCGGCTCCCCCGCTTCATGTGGCAGGATGCACCGACGGTGGCGCGACAGGGGTGGTCGGCATGCGAACGGAACAAGGCGGTGGAGGTGACCGGGTGGCGCAACAAGCTGCTCCGGGTCATCTGCCTGCTCGCCCCCGCGACGTCGGGGTTCCGATCGAAGCCGGTCGAGCTGGACGACTGAGGTCGGGGACGGACACGCGATCAGTCACTCGCGAGGGTGCTGGCGAAGAGTCCTGCCGCAGGTCGCACCCCGGTCCACGCCTCGAACTGGAGCTCCGCCTGGCGGATGAACATCGCCCGACCGGTCGCGATGCGGGCGCCGTCCTCACGTGCCCGCCGCAGCAGCGGTGTCGGTTCGGCGCTGTGAATGGTGTCGAAGACGACCACGTCTCCGTCGAGGACCACCTCCTCGGGCAGTGGTGACGAATCGGGATCGGATCCGTCGGGTGAGCCCACCGAGGTGCAGTTGATGTACGCCTCGAAGGACTCGGTCGACAGCGAGTCACCGGTCCCCAGCTCGATCCGTGCGTCGGGGATCCGCTCGGCGAGGTCGTCGACCATGCGGCGCCCTCGGGTCTCGGTCCGGTTGAACACCGTGACGCACGCCCCGTGCTGCAGGAGGCCGGCGCAGATCGCGCGGGCGACCCCACCGGCGCCGATGACCGCCACTGACCGCCCGCGCAGGTCCGCCGTCGTCGAACCCATCGCTTCGACGAGGGTATCGATCGCCGCGGGTGCGTCGGTGTTCAGGGCCATGAGCGCACCGTCTTCGCCGACCACCAGGGTGTTCGCAGCGCCGGAGATCGCGGAGACCTCGTCGAGGACGCCCTCGCGCTCGAGCACCAGTCGCACCAGGTGCTCCTTGTGCGGCATGGTGACGCTCATGCCGGAGAAGTCGAGACCATCGTGGTCGAGGAAGGCGTTGATCGTCGCCTTGAAGTGCTCCCATTCGGGGGGGATCGGCAACCGGAGATAGGCGCCGTCGAAATCGATCGAATCGAATCCGGCGTTGTGCACCTGGGGGCTCATCGAGGCGTCGACCGGCCAGCCCGCGATGCCGTAGACCCGCGTCGCGGGCCCGATCGACTCGAACCGGTGGGTGTGAAGCAGCGAGTGGACGGTCGGCTGGCCCGGTGCGGTCTCGAGACCCTCGGCGAGGGCGGCGAAGGTGAGGAAGCCGCCGAACTTCGGGGCGAGGATCCGCGTCATCTCCCCGAAGGGTCCCATGCAGAGCACGATCATCGGCTGGGTCCGGGCTCGAAGGATGTCGAAGGCCTCGAGGTTGTCACGCAGGCTCCTCGCCTGCCAAACCACCTTGGCGACGGCGCACGACGGGGATTCCGCGAGCGCGGCGACCCGGCGCATGAGGTCGGCCGGTCGGCCCTCGAAGTCGTGCGTCGAGAGGATCAGGCCGGTCCTGAGGTCCCTGGCCTGCCGTTCGTGATCGACCACCAGCTCGATCTTCTGCCTGATGTTGGCGCTGCGCTGGTACTCGGCGAGTTCGAAGTCGAGGTAGCGCGGAGCGGTCGGGCCGGTGCCGATCGCCTCGAGCAGAGAGACGCGATCCGTCGTGTCACCCTCGTAGAGCCCGCCCTCGGCGGTCGGACGGCAGGTGACGATCCCCGGGAGAGGCGACTCCCCGAGGAGCCGGGCGACCAGCGAGGCCGCCTCGGGATCCTCCGCGAGGGCGTCGATGCGCCACTCGACCAGGCGGGCGCCGGCTTCGGCGGCCCTGCGCGCACGGTCGAGACCGAGGGGCAGGTCCTCGGCGTCGTCGATCGGTATGGAACAGCAGATGAGGGTCGTGGGCATGGATGGGATGCTACCCGGATAAGAATCCTCCGCGAGCGTTACCATCCTTTCCATGACCACGGACCCACCCTTCATCGATCCCGAGCTTCGTCCCCCCCTCGGCTGGCTGCACGGGCACCTCAGCGGTCTCATCCGCTTCGACGAGAACGTGCTGCCCATCCAGGTCGTCATCGACAAGGAAGGCCGGCTGGTCGCGCCGGTCATGGTCGCGATGCTGACCGCGGGGGAGACGGTGCTCTACCTGCCCGACGAGGATGACTCCTCCCTGCACGTGATGGTGACCCTGGAGCAGTTCGAGGAGACCGGCCCCGACGGGCACCTCGCCGATCGGTGGAGGATCTACCACGGCGAACCGGACGACGTCCGCTGGGCGATCATGCACATCGAAGCCGCACGCCTCGACGGAGTGTTCTACGACGGCGACGGGCTGCTGGTCCCGAACCTTCTGGGCGGGGTCGAGGCCTCGATCTGTCGCTGGGCCAACGAGAATCTGGTCGATGGCATCCGCGCCGCCTGCCTGCGCGAGCGAGAGATCGAGATCAAGGAGCCGAGGCTGGTCGGCGTAGACCAGCTGGGTTTCGACGTCCGAGGCCGGTTCGAGGTGGTCCGTCTCGACGCGCCGACCCCGATGGGATCGGAGACCGAGGCCCGCGAGGCGCTCGAGAGGATGACCCGCGCATGACGGAACGAATCGTGGTGACCACCAGGCTCCCCGGGGGCGCGATCGAGATGATCCGCGCGGATCCGGTCGGGCGCGACGCCGAGATCGTCCACCTCGACGAACCGACCAAGCCGGACCGGGCGCTGCTCCTGGAATCGGTCCGCGGAGCGACCGGTCTCCTGCCGCACATCCCCGACCGCATCGACGCGGAGGTGATGGATGCGGCGGGTCCCGGACTCAGGATCATCGCCAACTACGGAGCGGGCTACGACAACATCGACGTCGCGGCGGCGCGCGAGCGCGGGATCATGGTGACCAACACCCCGGACGTGCTCACCGAGGCGACCGCGGACATCGCGTGGCTGCTCGTGCTCAACGCTGCCCGGGAGACGCTGGCGGCGAACCGCGACCTCCGCGTCGGGTCCTGGCCGGGCTGGCATCCGGAGCAGTACATCGGCAAGGACCTCGTCGGACGCACGCTCCTGATCGTCGGCATGGGTCGGATCGGGACGGCGGTCGCGCGCCGCGCGACCGGATGGGGCATGCGGATCCTCTACACCGCGCGGACCCGGAAGCCCGAGGCGGAAAGGCCGCCGATCGGTGCGGAGTGGAGCGAACTCGATGACGGGCTGGCCCGGGCGGACGTGGTCAGCCTGCACTGCCCGCTGACCCCCGAGACCCATCACCTGATGGATGCGACGAGACTCGGAATGATGAAGGAGGGGGCGATCCTCGTGAACACGGCCCGAGGTGCGGTGATCGACGAGGCCGCACTGGTCGAGGCCCTGGACGGCGGCAGACTCCATGCCGCGGGGCTCGACGTCTTCGAGCGGGAGCCCGAGATCCACCCCGGTCTGATCGACCACGAGCGCGCGGTCCTCCTGCCCCACATCGGCAGCGCGACCGAGGAGACCCGGGTGGCCCTGACCGGGATCGCCGTCCGGAACCTCCTGTGCGCGCTGAACGGCGCGGAACCCCCGAATCGTGTGGATTGATTTCCGGCTGCGCGAGGGAACTGCCGGAAGCCGGGGACGGATATAGAATGACGGTCAGGAAGGCGACGACATGAACGAACACAGCCTCAATCACGGGATGATCGACGATCGGCAGGCCGCCGAGGCGCAGGGATACGCCGACAACTTCGGGAGCCCGGGCTTCGACGACCCGTCGAGGATGTACATCAGCCAGCGCTACGACGGCTACACCGAGGAGAATCAGGAGACGTGGCGACGGCTCTACGACCAGCAGGCGGACCTGCTGGCCGATCGTGCCTCGAACGTCTACCTCGAGGGCGCCCGGGCGATCAACCTGGTGCGCGACCACATCCCCCACCTCGACGGTGAACGGAGCATCAACACCTTCCTGGGCGAGCTCACGGGCTGGCAGTCGAAGCCGGTGCCGGGCTACCTTCCCGCGAAGGCGTTCTTCGCCTGCCTGTCCCGCCGGGAGTTCCCGACCACGATCGTGATCCGCCCGCTGGAGTCGATCAACTACCTCCCGGAACCGGACATCTTCCACGACATCTACGGACACGTGCCGCTGCATGCCGATCCCGTGTTCGCCGACTTCCTGCAGACCTACGGGAAGGCGGCGCTCCTGACGGACGACCCCCATCACACCGAACGCCTCGCCCGACTCTTCTGGTTCACCGTCGAGTTCGGCCTGATCAAGGAACGCGGCGAGCTCAAGCTCTACGGCTCGGGACTGATCTCCTCTCCGGGCGAGAGCCGACACGCGCTCGAGAGCCCGGACGTCGAGCGACGGCCCTTCGATCTGGAGACGGTGTGCAGCACTGACTTCGAGATCGACCACTATCAGCCCATCCTCTATGTCCTGGATTCGTTCGAGCAGCTTCGCGACGGGATGAACTCCTACGCCGAGAGCCTCATCCGGTCGGCCGAGGTCGCCAACCCGGCATGAGTCGGGTGCGCGCCGCGGCGTGTGCCGTGCCGGGACCGGGCGAGAGGGAACGAGAAGACGAGCGATGAATCACGTCCACCGCGCCGACCCCCGAGGGTCGGCGCGGTCGTTCCCGCATGGGAGCTCGGGCTCGCCGCCAGCCTGTAGAATCGAGATCCTCAAGGAGATCCCGATGGCCAGGAAAGCACCCTCGATCGCGACCAGCGAATTCCAGAAACGACGTGAACAGGTTCTCAGGTCCCTGAAGGATGCGGTCGGCATCGTCTTCGCGGGCGAGGGTGGAGGCGACTTGCGCGGCTCCTGGCGGCCGAACGCCAACTTCGAGTATCTGACCGGTATCACCGACGAACCCGGTGCCGCGGTCCTCTTCGACCCGAAGAACGACGTCCCCTCGAAGCGCGTGGTTCTCTTCCTGAAGCCGCTCGATCCGGAGGTCGAGAAGTGGGACGGGGCACGAGACTTCATCGATTCGAAGCTGGTCGCGAAGTACGGGGTCAAGACGATCTTCCGTTCCGGGCGCATCCCGCTGGTGATGAGGGCGGCGGCCCAGAAGAGTCGGAAGCTCGCCTGCCTGCACGCCTTCGCAAGCCACGATGCACCGGTCTCGCCCGACCTCGCCATGTTCCAGAAGGTGTCGCAGCGCATCCCGGGAATCAGCATCGTCGACCGGACCGACCTGCTCGCGAAGATGCGTTCGGTGAAGTCGAAGGCGGAGCGAGCCTGCATGAAGGAGGCCGTGCGCATCAGCTCCATCGGCTACGACGAGGTCCTGCGCACCATGCAGCCCGGCATGAACGAGTTCGATGTACAGGAGACGCTCGAACACGCCTATCGATCGAACGGATCCCGGGGACCGGCCTACAACACCATCGCGGGAGCCGGGTTCAACGGCACGGTGCTGCACTACGGCGCGAACGACCAGACGATGAAGGACGGCGACCTGATCGTGATCGATTCCGGAGCCGACTACCGGGGATATGCCGCGGACGTGACCAGGACCTATCCGGTCAACGGTCGGTTCACGAAGCGCCAGAAGGAGATCTACTCGATCGTCCTGAAGGCCCTCGAGGCATCGATCAAGAAGGTCAGGGCCGGCTGCACGTTCCAGCAGATCGACAAGGCCTCCCGGGACATCATCAAGAAGGCCGGCTACGGCGACTACTTCATCCACGGGATCGGACACCACCTCGGCGTCGAGGTCCATGACATCACGCCCGAGGGTGCGCTGCGGGAGGGTGCGGTCATCACGATCGAGCCCGGGATCTACATCCCGGAGGAGAACCTCGGCGTCAGGATCGAGGACGACATCGTGGTGACGAAGTCCGGCCACATCAATCTCAGCAAGTCGATCCCGAAGACCGTCAAGGACATCGAGTCCGCGATGGCACGACGCTGACGTCGGGTCAGGCAGGCGGCTGGCTGTCCAGCCAGTGCATGGTGAGCAGGCTCAGCGACCACACCACCGGGAAGCCCGAGACCAGGATCCCGAAGATGATCAGGGCCCGACCGGTGATGTCGCGCTTCCGGCCCACCACCTCGCAGATGATGATCACGAACAGGGTGAGGGCGAACTTGAAGCCGATCGCTCCGGGGAGCCCCCACGCCTTGATCACGATGTCCGCGACGGGATTCACCTCGGAACCGCCCGGCTGAGAATCAGCCACGTCAGCATGATGTCCATGCTCGACACGAAGATGAAGAGGACGTAGCACGTCTGGTAGCGCATCTCCGGCAGGGAGATGAGCTTCGGGTGGTCGTCTTCGCTTCGGGTGGACGGGCTCACGACAGAGATTGTAGTGAGGGAACCGCGAACGTGAGCGGCGGCTCGTCCGACGCCGGCGGAGGGAATCAGTCGTTCCATGCACCGAGCACGATGTTCAGGTCGTATCCACCGACGAGACCGTCCGCGTCGATGTCGCAGGGCGAACTCCACCCGGCATCGACACCCCAGGCGCCCAGGACGCCGAGGAGATCCTCGCCGCCCACGCTTCCATCCCCGTTCACGTCGGTGCTCCGCATCGACGTGGACAGGATGTCGCGACCGCGGATGCCGTCGGTCGTGAGCACGTTGTGGGCCACCCGGACGCCGTCATGATTCTGTTCGAGGTGGTAGCCGCCGGATCCCAGTGGCGTTCCCTGGTGCCAGATCCCGTCCGTGGCGGTCTGCTCGCGCAGCCTTGCATCATCGTCGGCGGCGTTCCCGGTCCTGAGCATGCGGACGGAGCCGTCGATGAAGCAGGTCAGTGGCGTGGCGTCCCGACCGTGGTTGAACTGGTACGGCGTGCGACCGCCCTCCACCGCGGGGTTGAAGGCCCCGGGCTGACCGTGGTTCCAGTTGTGCTCGAAGAACAGCGTCTTCAGTTCGGGATGGAGCGCCTGGGCAACCGCAGGGGCGCGATGTGATTCGGCGTAGGAGCCCGGAGCCCGGAATCCCCCGTCGGCATTCGATCTCATGACGCCGGGGTCCCACATGGCCGAGGGTGAGAAGGCATAGCTCGAGAGGAACATGGACCCCTCGTTGTAGGTGAAACCGCAACAACCCTCGAACAGCGGCGCCGCTCCCTCGTGGGCCAGCGTGTCGAGGGGTGCGTAATAGGTCGAGTCGTAGAACCGACCGTTCACGTACCGGTGGAACTGCTCGCAGTTCGGAAAGCGAAACAGGCCGAACTTGCTCTGGAAGTCCACCGGCACGATCACCACGGCGTTGCCGCAGGAACCGTAGCGACAGTCGACTTCGCCGGCGCGACCTATCCAGTAGCCCCACTGGGCCTCGCACTGGCAGCTTCCGGCCGTCGCCTCGCCCCAACCGAGGACGAGCGACTCGAGGCATCCCCGGTTCTCGATGTAGTCGGCACATCCCTCGAAGGCCCCGTAGTCATCGGGACTCAGGGAGAAGACCCGGCCCCCGTGCTCGGCGGCGTACAGCTCGTGGGCCGCTCCGAGGGTGGCGAGATTCGACTGCGACACCGAAATGCCGGCCGCCTCGTCCAGACCGGAGGTCGCGACGAAGGCCACGCACAGCACCACGGGGAGGACCGCGCTCGTCACGAGGAGTTCGGGGATGGCGAAACCGGTTCGATCGGACATGCAGGACCCCGCACTCATGGTGACCTCGATCACGGTGAGATACGAGGAGTTCCGCGGAGATGGACCCTGAATTCCGAAAAGTCAGGTCTAGATGAGTGAATCGTGACTTGGGATGTTGTGCGCGGGTGCGGTGTTCAGCTGCACGTACTGCTCGCCCTGGATCTTCTTGGCCTCGTCCGGATCGACGTAGTCGGAGTGGCAGGACGCCTTCCCGGCGTCGGAGCCCACCTTCTTCCCGGTCTTCGACGCGAGCTTGTGGATCTCCTCGGGACTCAGCACGCCGCGCTTCTCGAGGATCTCCTGCTGCTCGGGAGTGAGCGCGTCCGACTTCTTCGAACGACCGCGGAAGTACTCGGGATCCTTGCCGCTGGCGAACTCCTGGATCTCCTTGGAGATTCGGACGCTGCACCAGTCATGACCGCACATCGCGCAGAAGTCGGTGTCCACGTCGAGATCCTCGTCGTGGTACGCCCGCGCGGTGTCGGGGTCGAACGAGAGCTCGAAGTGCTTCTCCCAGTTGAGGGCGGCCCGGGCCTTGGTCAGCTCGTCGTCGCGATCGCGGCTGCCGGGGATGCCGAGGGCCACGTCACCGGCGTGGGCCGCGATCTTGTAGGCGATGCAGCCCTGCTTCACATCGTCCCGCTTGGGAAGACCGAGGTGCTCCTTGGGCGTGACGTAGCAGAGCATGGAGGCCCCGTGGTACGCCGCCGAGGTGGCCCCGATGCAGGAGGTGATGTGGTCGTAGCCCGGGAACATGTCGGTGACCAGCGGACCAAGCACGTAGAAGGGCGCGCCGTGACAGAGACGACGCTGCAGCTTCATGTTGAACTCGATCTGGTCGAACGGAACGTGTCCCGGCCCCTCGACCATGACCTGAACGCCGTGTCGCCAGGCCCGCTCGGTGAGGTCGCCGAGGGCCTGGAGTTCCGCGAGCTGGGCCGCGTCGGTCGCGTCGGCGAGCCCACCGGGTCGCAGACCGTCTCCGATCGAGAAGGTGACGTCGTAGAGGCGCATGATCTGGCAGATCTTCTCCCAGCAGGTGTTCATGAGGTTCTCACGACCGTGGTGGATCATCCACTTGGCGAGGAGCGAACCGCCACGGGAGACGATGCCGATCAGTCGATCCTTCACGAGCGGCAGGTGTTCCCGAAGGGTCCCGGCGTGGATCGTGAAGTAGTCGACGCCCTGGGCGGCCTGATGCACGAGGGTGTCGAGGATGATCTCCTCGTTGAGGTCCTCGATCTTGCGCCCGATGATCATCGAGTAGATGGGGACGGTGCCGATGGGCACGGTGCTGTTGGTGATGATTGCCTCGCGGGTGGCGTCGAGATCGCCGCCGGTCGAGAGGTCCATCACGGTGTCGGCTCCCCACCGCTCGGCCCACTTGAGCTTGTCGATCTCCTCGTCGGTGGAACTCGAGACCGGGGAGGCGCCCATGTTCGCGTTGATCTTGGTCTTGCTCGCGCGACCGATTGCCATGGGAACCAGCTGGTGCTTGAGGTGCACGCGGTTCGCGGGGATGACCATGCGACCGGAAGCGACCTCGTCGCGGATCTGCTCCGGAGTGAGATGATCCTCGCGCTCGGCGACGCGACGGGCCTCGGGCGTGACCACGCCGAGGCGGGCCTGTTCGAGCTGGGTGACGGGCTCGAAGCCCTCGGGTGCGACACAGCGGATGAACTCGCCCTCGTGGCGACCATGACCCGCACATCCCGCGAGGTGATCATCAACGACCTCGATGCGCCATCCGTCCGGCAGGAAGTCCCATGCGGTCTTCTCGCTGGGCTGCGGCATTCCGGGCGTGTCGGGCGAGGAATAGGTGCGCGGACCGCCGACCTGCGCGCGGTTCGCGAAGGAACCCGGCGTGGGACCGACGTCCTCGGAGGAGGGGTTGGACGCCCCGCGGAGCGGGAGTTCGAAGGTGCGATCCTGGTCGGATGAGTGCTGGTCGATCATCGATTTCCTCCTGGAAGCGGAGGCGATCGAGTCCCAGGAGGGCTGGGCACGATGGACCTGGTCGCTTCCCTACGCCGGTACGAGCCGGATCAGGTTCAACGGGTGCGTCTCAGTCCCGCGATTGCAGGAAGCCCCGAGCGATACGTTCGTGTAGTCTAGCACACCGCCGTGCCTCGAAAGGCGTGGTCTTCCCCGAAACGGGAGATCGGGGCCACGACAGGCGGATCACAGGCAACCATGCGACGGAGCACCGAATGATGAACGAGCAGTCCGAACGTTTTCCAGGCGACGATCCCACCCCCATCGAGCAGGGCGGTTCTTCCTTGATGCGCATCATCGTGATCGTGGCGCTCGTTCTCGTGGTCTTCGCGGGCTGCTGCGGCGGATGCATCTGGGGCGCATGGGGGCTGGCCAACGTCGGCATGGAGGCCGGACTGAAGAGCCAGATCGAGGGTACCACCGCGATCGAGGAGCACATCGGCACGATCGACGACATCTCATTCGCATGGGGCGAGACCTTCGCGCGGGCCTCGGTGGCCGGCCAGGAGGAACGCGTCGCCTGCACCGTCTCCGGCGACAAGGGGACCGGACTGCTGATCATCGAACAGGGCAGCAGCGGCATCGAGAACCCCGAGTGGATCATCCTCGAGATGGACGGCAAGTCCTTCACGGTGCTCGGCGATCCTCCGACGGACCTCGGGGCCGAGACCACCGGTCAGGAGGAGTCCGACGCAGCATCGGACGGCGACGACGGAGGCGAAGCGGGTTCCTGATCCGCGACGATCGAACGGTCTCCGAGTGAACTACGCCGCGGACATCGATTCCATCCGTGCGGCCGCGAGGCGGATCGCACCACACGCGCACCGCACCCCGGTGCTCACCTGTTCGATGCTCGACCGGAGGTCCGGACGATCGCTGTTCCTGAAGTGCGAGAACCTCCAGAAGGTCGGTGCGTTCAAGTTTCGGGGCGCGTGCAACGCCGTCATGGGACTCTCCGACGAGGACGCCGCGCGCGGCGTGGTGACCCACTCGAGCGGCAACCACGCCCAGGCCCTCGCGCTCGCGGCACGGACCCGGGAGATACCCGTCACGATCGTGATGCCGAGCGACGCCCCGGTCGTGAAGCGCAGGGCCGTCGAGGAATACGGTGCGACGGTCGTGGAGTGCGATCCCACCCAGGAGGCCCGGGAGACGGCTGCCCGCGAGATCATGGAGCGGACCGGAGCCACGTTCGTCTCGCCCTACGACGATCCGATGGTGATCTCGGGTCAGGGCACGACCTTTCTCGAGCTGCACGAGGAGGTCCCCGATCTCGATGCGGTCGTGGTGCCGATCGGGGGCGGTGGAATGATGTCGGGGATCGCCCTCGCGGCACGGGCCCTCGTGCCGTCGATGCGGGTGATCGGGGTCGAACCGGAACTGGCGGACGACGCGGTCGAATCGATGCGGACCGGACGGATCGTGCCCCAGCGTCCCCCGCGCACCATCGCGGACGGACTGCGGACCTCGCTGGGTGAACTGACCTTCCCGATCATCAGGGATCTCGTCGACGAGATCGTGACGGTCTCGGAGGAGGCGATCATCGAGGCGACGCGCTACACCTGGGAACGAGCGAAGATCGTCGTCGAACCGAGCGGGGCGGTGGGCATCGCCGCCGCACTCGAGCGGGGCTTCGGGAATCATTCGGGTGAAGGGGCCGTCGATCGCGTCGGGATCATCGTCACCGGCGGCAACATCGATCTCACCCGACTGCCGTGGTGACCACGGGGCGCGCCACGGACGTGCGCGCTTCAGCCGGACCAGGATCCGAGCAGCAGCGTGAGATCCGTGCCGTCGACGATGCCGTCGCAGTTGATGTCCGCGGGTCCGTCCGAACCGTTCCACGAACCGAGCAGCAGCGTCAGGTCGGTGCCGTCGACGGTGCCGTTGCGGTCGATGTCCGGATCGTCCGCGCAGGCGGGCGGGTCCGCATCGGCGACCATGACCAGGGTGAACGAACCGGTGACGGCTCCCTCCGAGGTGGTGCCGTTGACCAGGATGCCCGCGAAGTCACCCGGGGGCAGGACGGTCGGGAGCTCGAAGGGCAGTGGGTCGAAGGGCGCATCGGCGGCCGGGATCGGCTGATCGAGGTCGAGACTCGATTCGATGAGCAGCGAGGCGCCGGAGGCATCCTCGACCAGTCCCGCCTGGAAGGGGAAGATGGTCGGGACCGTGAAGGTTCCGAAGTCCTGTTCGAGCACCACGACCTGTATCGCCAGCTCTCCGGGAACCAGCCCGGTGACGGTCGTGCCTCCCTCACCGTCCTCGAAGAGGGCGAGGACGGCATCGTCGGTCTGGGTCAGGGAGAGGACCAGCAGGTCGATCGATCCGAGGGGGACCGGGATGTCGAAGCCGCCCGGGAAGAGTGAAATCGGATCGATCGAACGGAAGGTGTCGTAGTTGATGGTCAGCGTGGCCTCGAGCTGCTGGGGCTGGCCCCCGAGGATGTCGAGAGACAGTCCGGACATGAGCGCATCACCCGTCGAACGATCGATGTCCAGCGAGAAGGCGCCGCCGGGCACCGTCTGGTTGCTGCCCACGAGACCGAAGGCCGCGTCGTAGTCGATCGCCTGGTTGCCGCTGCCACCGAACACGCCGCGTCGGGTCTGGGTCCCGCCGGGGTTGGTCTCCGCGTCGTAGTCGCCCTGCAGGGTTCCAGAGAAGGGCACGTCGACCGCGATGTCCAGTGCGCTCGAGCTCGCCTCCTGGTCGATGGCGAACTCGTAGGACTGTGCCTGGGCCCCGCCGACGGGCAGGAGGATCAGGCCGGTGGAGATGGCGATGGTCGTCTTTCTCATGGGTGCGCTCCTGGAATGGCTGTCCTCCGAGGCTAGCCGATGAGCGGAACCGAAACCAAGACTTCTTTGATATGCATCCTGATGATCGCGCTCCGGGCGCCGTTTCCGGGACCTCAAGCGGTCCAGGCTCCGAGAACGACCAGGATGTCCGATCCCCCGACCGTGCCGTCACCGTCGAGATCGGCATCGGAGTCGTCGGACCCCCAGGCGGCGAGGATGATCAGAAGGTCGGCCCCGTCGACACGGCCGTTGCCATCGAGGTCACCGGGAATCCCGAGCGTCTCGCAGGTCGTCTCGACGAGGTAGCGCAGACCGAAGTGGGACGGCTCGACCGGTGGGTCGTCCTCGTCGGGCGGATCCTTCGGGTCCTCGAGGTCGCAGGTGATGCCGTCGTGAACGGCGGCGAACGCGGTCCCGGGCGAGATCACGAGGGCATGGTCGCCGGGATCGAGCAGGCGCTCGAGGGTGATCGTTCCGCAGTGGATGCTCTCGAGGACCTCGAGGGCCTCGGTCGGCCCGTCGCAGGCGCCCGAGACCAGGACGACCTGAGCGGGGAACTCCGTGCTGACCGTCCAGCGCACGAGCGTCGGTCCGACGAGTTCGATCCGGTACCAGTCGGTGTCCCGAGGTGCGTCGGTGGTGGTGGTGCCGGTGATGGACATGCCGCAGTCAAGTCGGTCGAACGGCCGATCGAAGCGGTTGCACCCGTCGTTGGTCCGGGTGTAGCAGGGTTCATCCTCGAGGGGCGTGCCTTCGGGAATCGTGATCTCGCAGGGTTCGAAGCCGCAGATCGTCCGCTGCGTCTCGGTGCACTGTTCGTCCCACTCGACGAAGCAGCAGAACCAGTCGTGGTCACAGACCAGCCGGCAACAGACCGGATCGGAGCAGCCGGGAAGCTCCGACGCCGAGTCGCAGCTCTGGG
>Ga0163109_10002715_pt1 | contig 13713 bp, 20 predicted proteins | sample CRUFie1St13metaG_FD_108704 | JGI IMG/M metagenome (GOLD analysis project Ga0163109, IMG submission 108704) | Marine microbial communities from the Costa Rica Dome - CRUD Field 142mm St13 metaG | ecosystem: Environmental > Aquatic > Marine > Oceanic > Photic zone | place: Costa Rica: the Eastern... | reverse complement strand
TTCATCTTCAGGATTATCAAACATTCTTTTTCTTTCAGATTCTCTTTCATCTTCATCTTCAATAGATTTAATGTATTCTTTAGCTTTTCTATCTTCATTTAAAGATTTGAAATGTTTCATTAACTCATTTTTTAAAACATCTACATTAACAAAAGGTTCACCAGAAGGTTTAACTCCAATATCTACTAATTTTTTATTAAATGAAAAGTCTGCTAAATGTAAATTTCCGTCTTCTACGTGAAATGCAAATTCATCATCTGTTCCAGCTCTTTCTCCTTTATATATTACTTCTATATCAAAACTATTAGTTTCTAAACGATGAGCTTTAACTCTTGCTAATTCATCTCCAAGGTTTACTAAAGCTTGTGTTAATGCTTTGCCAACTTGAGTAATCATTTCTCTCATATCGTTTACAGAAAATTCTAGATCTTTCTCGTTTTCGTCTATTTTATCAACTAAGTCTACATTTACTCCTTTTTTTGATAACTTTTCTGCCTCACCTGCATCCGCAGTTCTTACAACTCCGTCTTGTTCCTTAAGAAGGGTTAGTTTATTTTGAATTGATTCTTTTAGAGTTGAAAGTTTAGTTACTGTCTCCTTAATGTAGGTAGGAGTTAGTTTAGTATCTTTTGAATTTTGAAGTTTTTTTAATGTCTTCTCAACTACAGATAGACGGGTTTTAAGCTCGTTATATGTCATTGTTTATTTGTTTGTTATATAGCTATATAAATAAATAGATTAATTTTATCAAATAATTAAGTTATTGGCAATGGTAATTTAAGTACCTTTGAAGTGCTTTAGCAAAATGAGTTCCTTTGTTTTTTAATTTAGACTTTTCTTTTCTAACTTTAGAACATGAAAGTTTACCTAAACGTTTTTTTAATATACCTGGTTTTACAGGATCGTGTGGTCCTTCATAAAGTACTTCTAATATTATTTCTTTTAGATCTTTTTTATTCATCTTTTATTTTTATATTAATATCGTGAGGAGCATATTCGTTACCACCAAAATAAGGGTATAAATAATACCTTCTTATCAATCCCCAGTATCCGTCAGGTCTCCTTCTAACTAATGTTGTATCATTATCTATTACTATTTGATAATTAAACGTAGTAATATTAATTACAGCATTATATATTTCATTTATTTCTATATTTCTAATCTTGGCTGAACTATGTCTTCCTTCTTCATGTCTTAACCAGCATAATTCAATATTACCATCAATATATCTCCAACCTAATCTTATAGAGTATTTTTGATGTATTTTACCAAAATCACTAAATCCATAAATCTTATTTACGTCATATTGATTCTCAGGAATCTCTGTTTGGTAAATAGCAGATTCATCAAGCATAAATTTAAACTCTATTCTAGAATTATCAGGATGATTAAAAAATGTTCCTGAACTATGCTCCCCTTCTGGAATAGTATATATTCTAAATCCTAAATCATCCACTTCTTTAGCGCAACCCATGCATAGAAGTATGATTAAGGCTATACGCTTCATGTTATAAAGCGTTTCTTTTCTCTAATTCTAATTTTATAACCCTCCTTTTTCTTTTCATATTAGGGCTATTATAATATTTTAATAAATCTTTTGTAGCAGTACTAGCAACAGTATAATGCTTCCATTCCCATTTAGTAGTTAATCTACCATTACGGTCTCTTTTATATTCTTTAGTACTTGGTTTTAATTTAGGAGCCATTACTTTTCTTTCTTCCAAATTTCACCTCTTCTACATCTAACCACCGCTCCTGAGGCATAAGCTGATGGCCATGTATCATATTTTCTTTTTGCAATTCTAGTACATCTATCGTCTTTCTTTTCATCTAAAATTTCTTTACCTTCATGTACCATTCCTACTACTAAGTTTGTGAGATCTTCTTTTGTTATTTTTTTATAACCAGACCCATATGGTGCTGCTTTATCATTATGATTAGGAGCTACATTTTCTCCTTTTAATGCCTTACCTGCTTTTTTAGCGTTCTTGTAAGCATTTGAATTACCATGAGATGATTTTTTACCTGCTTTTTTCTTAGCATTAATATTAGCCCAAAGGCCTTCTTTTTTTACTGTTGCTTTTTTAGTATTTTTCACGACTGTTTTTCCTTTAGCTCCTGCTTTCTTTTTCTTTTGAGCAGTAGCAGCTCTTTGGCTTTTAGTTAGACTTTGTGCTTTTGCTTTTGGTAAACACCTGTCAGGATTTTTTTTATTTTTTGAAGTACCACAAGGTCCTGCGATGTTACCAGAGGAAGATATACGTACCCATTTTTCTTTTTTAAACCAATCTCTTAAAGATTCTTTTACTATTTTAGTTAACGTATCTTTATTCATTGTTCTGGCATTTCTAAGAATAGAGCGTATGCTTTATGCTTTGCATTTTTATTAAGTAACCTTCTTTCTTTTACTATAGGTTCTTCTTTTTTATCTTCCGTCCAATATTTTGGATTTTTACTATTTAATTTTCTCTTCTTTGGCATTAGTTTAATTTTATAACTTCAGATAATAGCTTAATAACAACACCAGCAAGAACTGTGAAGATAATCCATAGTGCTTTTTGTACACTATTCTTCCATTTTTTTAATTCCTCTACCTCTGCCATTTTAGCAGTAAAATCTTTATCACCAGCTTCCATCTTTTTTCTAAAAGCTGAGTTCATATTGGTTTTTACAATAACGCCATCTTCCGGGTTAAGTAGAGTGTACTTTAAATCAGACATATCGTCTTTTAACTCTTTGACATCTTTTACCATAGCCTTAAGTTCTCCATTAGGCATATGTTTTTTGATGTGTACTAATTCATTAAGTACAGATTCTAGTAGCTGTTTTTGTGTCATTACTTAAGTATCTAGTTTACTATATATCTATAAATATATACTAATCCAGCTTAGTCTTTAAAAAACTTATAGTCTCTTTGAGTTCTTTTGTATAACGGTTTTTTACTTCCTTAGAATTAGATTTCCAACTCTCTATATCTCCATGCTCAGTAACATAAGTAGCATCTATATCATTTTCAACTTCTACGATTAATTCTTCCATAGCTTTGATAAAATACTTAGCATTTCCTTTTTGTTTCGCTCTTAAATATTGATCTAAATGACCGCTTCTTTTCAGTTCTCCAACGAAAGAAATGTAGCAATCGAAACACATATTAGATTTTTTATATGTTTCTTTACTTAAATGAAGTGATAAAGGTCCATTACATTTAGGACAGCAAAGAGGTATTTTAACTGCTTTCTTAGCTGAGTCAAATTTGGTAACGTTCTGTTTTATTCCATCTTTGATAGTCCATTTTTTATTATTCTCTTCCCATACATCTCCTTCTTTATAATCTTTAAAAGTTTTTTTGTATCCAGTTTGAGATTTAGTACCTGCTGTATAATCTTTTCTTACAAGATTACGCATTCTTTCTACATCAGCTTTCTTAAATTCTTTTTTTAACTGGCTACTCATATCCTAATTCTTTTAATCCATCTAGTGCTGGACCTATATCTCCATCCTTTACTCTAAATGCTATTCCTCCTGCTGCTTTCCATTCTTCAATATTTGATTTTTTATCGTCTATTAGAATGCTATTTTCGTTAGCGTAGTTTTGTTTGTTAGCCGAGTATGCAAAAATAACTTTAGGTTTAGGAGATAAGTTATTTCTAACCCATAAATTTTTTCCTAATCTAGAAGTATTATCTCTAGAAGGAGAAGTTAATAAAGATGGATTATATTTTGAAATAAAGCTCCATAATTGTTTTCCATCTGGCATCCAATCCATTCCTACCCAAAACGAAACTCCTACAGTTTGGTCTATAAACTTCCAAAATTCATCTAAACCAAAAATATTTTCAAAATCTTTAGGTTTATTAATTTTTTTTATATCTCTTAATGGGTAATAATCTGGTCCTACTTCGTTTACTTTTTCGTAAAAACGTTTTTCAAAATTAGTTAAAACTCCATCCATATCACAATAAATTTTATATTTAGAAGTTTTTTCTTCGACAGTTGGATGATACGCATCCAATAATTCCACAATACTTGTACTCATAACCTTTATTTTTAGTGTATAATACTCTCTATAAATATACGAACTTTCATACTATTTTCCAACTATTTTTTAGAGTTTTTTAGACGTTGAGTTTTCTTTTTAGAAGCTTCTTTACGTTTTTTAATATATTCAAATCCAGCTTTTAATTTCTTTTTTTTAGCTGGATCTTTAGTTCTTCCTAAAGCTGCTCTTACTCTTTGATGAATTAAATTTATTATTTGAGACTGTCTAGCATGTGATTTAGCTTTGAATGACTTTTTATTTAATGTATCCACTATATCTTGTCTAGTTGAAAATTTTACTCCTACAGTATCTTTAGGATCTTCATCGGTATATAATCTTCTGCTTGAACCTTTAGGTTTTTTACCTGTTCCTTTTTTTGGTTCATCTTTATCTTCTAATAAATCTTCACTATTTTTTAAAGTATCTTCCCAGTTTCTAAAAGTAATGTTACCTAAGAGGTAAGCTTCTTTTTCTATTTCTTCTAAATGATCACTATCGGTAGTGTCAGTAGTTTTTATATTATTAAGTCTGCCTTCTAAGTTTTGAATATGATGTATCATTTCATGTGAAAACGATCTTACTATATCTTTAGGATGTCTATTCAAAGTATATAATACTATTTCTTTACGAGTTGGAGAGTAATAGGCAGTCATTCCAAAAAAATTATTAGCATTTATTTTATCCTTAACTGTTTTAATTTCAGGTAATGGTAGAATATTCATTTTTTGATCGAGCATATACTCTACTAAAGAAGCTATATAATCTTTTAGTTCGATTTCAGGAATAGTCTGTTCCTCAATAGGTTGATCGTACTTAACTATAATTTTATCATCTATTAAATCTATATTTGTACCTTGAGGTATTAAATTTGCAAGATAATTATATAAGTTAGCAAGTCTATTCCTGTCGACTGATCTAATAGCAGTGGATCTTTCATCAATAGTTGGTTTATCAAAATAACTATCTATAAAACCTTCTAAATTATTAGATAAAATTTCTGCAACTATCGTATCTTTTAAATCTGTTAATATACTTAAAATTTGTTCTTTAGATAAATCTTCAGGAAAAAAATCTAATACTTTATCTAAATTACCAGATAGTATGTTATTACGAAAATCTGTTGCTCTAATTCCTGAACCTGGTGCTGCTGCAAGAGCAAGTCCTTTAACGTTAGGAGCGTTTTTATATGTAGTTACTCTTCTTAGATCTACAAAATCTTTTTCTCCTCTAATACCAGTTACCGAAACAAACTCTTCTTCAGGATTAGCTTGGGCATAATCTTTTGCAGCAAACATTGGATTACTACCACCGTCTAAAATTTCTATATCTCCAAGATATTGAGAATATACTTCCCATATAGACATTGATTCTTCTTTTGTTATACCGTTTCTCTCACCTGCTCCTACAAAAACTATAACCTTGTCTATTTTAGGTTTTTTATTACTGTTGCCACCGAGTAGTGAAGCACCTGTTTCTTTGTAGTTATCTTTATTATATATACTTCCATTATAAGATCCGTCTAATAATGACTTAACTACATTGAAATGACCTCTATGAGGTGGTTTAAAAGCTCCTGGGTATAATGCTATCATGCTAAAAATGCTTGTACTTTTTGATCTATTTCTTTTACATCAGAGTGTTTAAGTAGTTCTTGGAACTCTGGGTTAAATAACATTTCAGCTATACCTTTCAAAACTACGTCTGATTTTTGTTCGTCTCTTATTTTTTTCTCTCTATATTTTTTTACAGCGTCTTTTAATTTTTCTTCTCCAGGACCTTCTCCATTTTTTCGATATACTTTTAAAAATGCTTGCTTGATAGCCTTATCTTCAGATCTCTGATTTTTGTCAAACTCTACATTTGATACTGCTTGATTAAAAGCATCTTCTTCTTCCTTAGACATTTCTACAGGTGAAAAGAAAGAAGAACCTTTAACATCGTTTTCCTCATTATAAGATTTTAAATATTCTTTAATTCCTTCTACTCCTTTTTCTGCTGCTCTATTAAAAGCTTCTGTTTCTTTTTTGTATTGACCTCCTCTGTCACTTACATATATTGATAAATTATCACCTAACATATCCTGATATTGCTCTATAAGGCTATATACATTACTCCAAGTTTTAAAGACTGCTACTGCAGGTAAAGCTCTATCTCTACTAAAATTAGCAGCATAAGATATCATTGGATGTGCATACACCATAATCATATAAACATCATAACCCTTGTTTAATAAATCTCTTACTTTGGAAGGATTAGAAGCTGTTGTGTCCCAAACAAAACTAATTGATTCCTCTGCTGCTGCTGCTACGTCCTTGCCCACTTGAATTGATGCTGGACCTAGTTTGTTGTGGTATGGGTGATCCGGATCCTCCACGTATTTGTCTGGGTTGAACTGGGTTAGAGTAGATAGGTTTAGTTGGTTGAGAAGGTACGACTTCCCTGTTCCACCACCTCCCGCCATTATTACCGCTTTGGGGTTTCCAGTTTGCTCCGTTATCAGGCTTAATAATTCTATCATTGTTATTACTTAATATAAGTGGTTTATTATAATTAGTTGGTTTTATTGTGTTTCTTACTATTCTATTTACTTGAAGTCTATTTTGGATACTTCTTGTATTTCTATACCCGTTAACATAAGATACATTACTATATCTGCTGCTATTCCATATAACGTTGTAACTTTGATTATTAAAAGGTCCTTGATACCAAGAAACTTGATAGTAGGGTCTATAATTCCACGGTCTCCACCATCTATCTCCATACCATAAATAAGAATTCCATCCCCAGTGATTCCAAATATCCCATCTATTCCAATAAAAATCCCAAGAGTTATAAAAACCTCGATTCCATAATCTATTAGACCAATAAAAGTCTCTATACCAGTGGTAGTCTTGGTTTAAAAGATAGCTTTGATAATCCCAAGCAAATTTAGAATCAGTTCTTAGTTTCCATTTGAATTCTGATAATGTTAAAGTATCTACTGACTGTTGAAAATTAGGTACACTTCTTAATGTATCAATTTGCCCTACGGTATTTAATGAACTATACTGCCACTGTATTCCGCAGCTTGAAGCAAAAATTACTGCAATAATTAATACGAGTACCTTTTTCATACATTATATTTTGAGAGTTGTTGGGTAACTATTATAAATAGGTTCAACAGTAGGGTTTTCTAAAGAATAAAGTTTATAAATCATTTCAAACAATTCAAAATTTTTCTCGATTTCATCTATTTCTAATACTTTCCAACCTTTACCTTGCATAGTCTTACCGTTCTTAGCCGGACCTCTTGAATGAGCTTTTAACCATACTATACCTGTTCTATCTATTTTTATACCTTTAGATTCTTCTAAAGCTGTAGCATATGAAGCTAGTTGAAGATCATATGATTTATGAATACTGTTAGAAGTTTTGATATCTAATAACCAAGTTTCATCATTTAACTTACAAACTATATCTGCTGTACCAGCATACTTATGTTTATCGGACCATACAAATTCTTCAGAAGATATAAGTTCAGGTTTATAGATATTCCAAAACTCATAAAATTTAAGAATCATTTCCCATACTATTTGAGAGTACCTTGCATTACCGTACTCATCCATCCAAGATACTTCTTCCCCTAATATAAGCTTTTCACAAGCTTCGTGTACTTGAGTACCCTGTTTTCCTGCTCTCTTCATAATAAGATCAGCGTTATGCCCAACGTCTTTAAGCCAAGACTCAAAAAACTTATTCTTGGGCATATATTGGAGTATGGTAGTTACGGACGGGTAATATACTCCTTCGCTTCTCTTATAAACTCTTCTATCTAAAAAATTAATCTGCTTAAGCTCAGGATTAAAATCTAATCTTTTCTTTTTATTCTGATCAAGAATATTCATTCCTTGTTTTATCATAGGTCTAGTTTGTGCAGCATTAGACCAGACAAGTCTAATTCTTCTGCTTGTTGTATGTGTTTAGTAAATGCCTTAAAACCCATTTCTGATGGATCTTTATCTTTCATATTAACTAGAAAGACTTTTTTACCTTGATTTAAAAATTTTTCTGCTATCTCTAATGCTTCATTCTGTGCATCTAAATCTAAAGCAATATAGATATCAGTTAGTTTACTTGTAATTATTTTTTTATATAAGCTTGGTGAAATATTTTTTCCTAATAAGGGTATCGCATTCCTTCTAATAGCTATTGCATCAAATACTCCTTCACAAAGTATTATAGGAGCGTTCCAATTAATAAGATTTTCAAAAAATATTATGTCTTTTGATACTTCCGGATTTTTGTATTTAAAGTAGTTGCCATCATAAGCTCTTCCAACAAAATAGTTGAGCCTATTGGATTCAGAATAACTTGGTAGTATAACTCTTCCTCCATATTCTCCAGTTGTACAGTATCCAATACTATATTTAATAAAATCATTGTCGTTAAATCCTCTGTCATATAAATACTTTTTAACTAAATTAGCAATAACTGAAGTTTGCGAAGCTGAATATAAAGGTTGATATTCTTTCGGCAGCTCTATTATAGATAGCTGTTTATATTCTATTTGTGCTCCTTGTGGAAGATACTTTAATATCTCTGCAGCTTCATCTCTTGGTGTTCTTAACTGCTTGAGGAGAGAACGAATAGTTCTTCCTTTAGTTTGACATACCCAACATTCCCAAGGATTATGTCCTTGTTCATTAGTAGCCATATTTATTTCAAGCTTCTTTTTTCTATGATTGCAAAAAGGGCAATGAAATGCGTAATTGTCTCTAGCTTTTTTTGAACTTTTTCCTAAGATATTTTCAATAGAGCCTAGTAAGAAGGTATATTCCATACAGTTTGTCCGTAACTAATATTATAATATACGAAAAAATATTTTAAATATCAACTAATTTTAAGTGATTTTTTTGATTAACCATAACGTTAGATGGTCTTATGTCTAATTCATCAGGTGATATACCAAATCTTTTTGCTTCACTTTCTGTTGCTTCTATCCATTCTTCAGGTATCTCTCCTTTAAATTCTCCTAAAACCTCCATTTGAATAATACCTAATTTTTCATTTATTTCTTCAACATCGTATATATGAGCAAAGTTATTAGTTTTTTTACCTTTAAGAATGTGTGCATGTTCTAATTCTATAGAATCAGTAGTAACTTTGTAAACTCTTCCATTAAGTAAGTAAGCAGAACCGTAATCTCCAGAACCTAAATATTTACCGCCTTGATCCTTTACTCTTTCTACTTCTCTTTCAAAATCTGGATCATAATAAAGAATTTCTCCTAATATTACGTGCGATAACCTCATGGTTTATAAATTAAATGTAAATTTTATTTTAGGGAAATAATCTCTTTCACCGATTTCTCTTTCATAGTAGTTAGTGGATTGATCTTCTATTACCTCATATCCATTTGAAGCAACTATTTCTTTTGCTTTTTTAAAATCGTCTTCAGGTAAATCATCTTTATAGAAAAATGTTATAGAGCCAAATCCTTTTCCTAACCTTGGATCATTTTTTGCTCTATTTTGATCATAAGCTTGCATAAAGCCATGTACTCTATAAGTTTGACTTAACAAAGTAGATAATTCTTTTTCAAGCTTTTTAACTTCAGCTTTATACTCTCCGTATTCGCTTAATAAGATATTTGTTAGTTTCATTTCTTTTCTATTTTAAGAGTTAAATTACCTGTTCCTTTTATTAATCGGTGATATACTCCCTTTGGTATAAATAGCTCAGACTCTTGTAAAGAAACGGGTAGTTCGTTATCAAATTGAAATTGCCAGTCAGTTTTATGAAGTGATTTTATGTAACGGTCTTCTCGATCTCTATGCCATACAAACTCTTCCTCGTCTGTGTGTTGATCGAAATGTCTTATATTACCGTCGTCTATATACGGTCTACCAGTATCCTGAGAAGTTTCTTTTTCCACCTAATGATTTCCAATAACGTCCAATATTACAAGCCCAGTAACCTGGTTTTGTTTTATCTTTTTTCTGTGCACATTTGTGACGTGCTGCAAATGATGCTCTTGCTCCAGGTTCATCTATCTTTACATTTAAACCTGTTGTACCTCCAAAAGATACTTTAACAACATTTCCTTTTTTATTTTTTGTATAAACTATAAACTTTTTAGATCCACCTCTTTTAGGTTTATTTAAAGCAACTTTTTTACCTCTATATTCAGCTTCATTAAGCATAGGTAAGTCTAAAGGTACTTTATTTCCCTCATATAATCCATATAATCCAATATCAGTTGACTCTATTAACTGAGTATCTTCTTCGTTTAGTTCAATATAACCGTCTCTCCACAATTCTCTTGCCTCAGCAAATAGTTGTATAAAGCTCTCGCTAGAATAACGGTAGACATTCTCATGTAAAGTAAGATCATTATCTAAATGATACTGTAATGATGGTAATCCTATTATATTTTTTATCTGTAACATATTATCTAGCGTTTAAGTATTTGCTAATTCTTCTGATAGCATAATCATCTCCGTAGTTACCAGCCATCCAATTATTATGAATGTAATAAATTACATCTTCAAATCTATCTTTATTTAATCTAGGTCCTGCTTTTATTAAATCTTCCATTTCTTGATCATAACCATCATCTAACTCATCAAATGCTTCAGTAATGTTTTCATCCATTTCAGGATGAAATAGTAATTTTATTTTTTTAGCATCTTTAGAAACTGATTTACCGTCTATCTCTACTTCGATAGGGTAAGGTTCAAACTTTCCTGCCCAATATGCTACATCGTAACTTTTATCTTTATTATTAGTGACAAGTAAGCCTCTATTATAAGTGTCTTCTTCTGCTTGAAGTACCATTTCTTTTCCTATAGGTAAAATAACATCACCCATAAGTTTAATATCATTTTTTTCATAATTATCGCCGTGACTTTCTTCTCTAACAGAGCGATCTACTTTACTCATATTCCATTTATGTATAAAGTCTACAGCTTCGTCTCTATTAAGTCCAAACTCTTTCATAAAGTCTGCAACGTCAATAGTACGTTTGTTATGATTTAAATCATCTAAGAAATTAATCATTCTTTTTTCAACACCTTCTCTAAATATAATATCGGTTAGTTTCATGCTATTAAATTGCTTTAGCGTACCTTTCCTGCCATTCTTGAGATACTGAGTCTTTTTCTATAGGACCACCTTTAGCCCAAGTTCTACAGCTCCTTGCGGAGTGACATTTAAAATGATGCATCCAACAGTAACCTAATCTACCATCTTTGTCAGAAGTAACTCCTGGCATACATTCATCCATTCTAGGTGAAATATCAAAAGCTACACAGTTACTGCATTTTGATAAAAGTGCTGCTTTGACTTCAGTATTCCAGTAATCAGCTATATCTTTCCAAAAACTTCCAGGTTCATCTACGTTCAAAGGACCATACTGTATATGATCTGCTTTTATAGCTGCATCTCTGTTTTTAGTATTAAGCATTAAATCTTGAGTAGCTGCAGGGCAAGATTTATTGTTTTCCTTTAATATAATATCTCTTAATTTCATTTAGTAAAGTCTTTTCTATAAAATTTACCTAAAACATTATCGTTAATATAAACGTCTTCATGTTCTAGTACTTCATTTATAAATAGGTATTTACATTCAAAATATGTTAAAAGCTTTTTATTAGGAACAAAACAAAGAATCTTTCTTTCAAAATCAAGGGGTGTACCTTCTTTAACAAATTTTAAAATATCTTTATGAGAACCATAATAATCTTTCCAGTCAGATTCGGTAACAACTTTTTGCTTTAGAGGTACTCTTCCCCCTATTCCTTTTGCTTTTCTTTCTTCTTTTAATGCTTCTAGAGCTCTTTTACCTAATCTTTTATTACGTTCGAAGAATAAAACTTTTTTACCAATATATCTTTTACCTGTAGGTTGATGTTTAGTTTCATAAATAAAGCCGTACGTTCCATCAGGCATATCAGATATATCCGTTATATATTTGCCGTTATATTTCCAGCCAGGAATTGTTACCATAACTTATAATATAAGAAAATTTTATATAACTTACAACTAGGTACCTGTATACATTATATAGTATATAGCTTTATAAGGTGGTAAAAGAGTAGCAGAAGGTATGGTGTGGTTATGTGTTGCTCCACTTCCTGTAGGGCTTGTTGTGTGGTTTCTTCCGTATAAAAAATTATTGTCAGGATCTGTATCGCCGCTTCCTTTGTATTTATCATTACCGCTACCTCCTATATAGTCAACAAAACCTATAGCGCCACCTACTCCAACACTGGTTGAGGTACGTTCAATGTGGTAAGAGTCTTTATAATCGTGAGAGTGAGCAGGAATATCAGCAACTGTTAAAGAAGTATTTCCAGTAGAACCTCCATGATTATGAGTAGTACTACCACCTGTATATCTTCCTTCTCCAGATTCTAAATCTGATGTAGGTTGAGTAGTAACAGGTACACCGGAAGCTGATTCAGCATTCGCTCCAATTACAAATACGTTAGTTAAATCAGGGGTTGTAGTAGTTACTCCGTTACTGTTTGTATAAGAACTTCCATCACATAAATTCCAACCTGCAGGTCTAGATGCTATTGTACCAAACCATAACATTATACCTCCTATTGGTACTGGTGCTGCGTTTACCTGGGATACAACATTGTTTGAATCTTGAACTAAGAAATCATAATTAGTAGCGGAAGAAGCATTAGGAATAGTTTCAATAGTAACTGAACCGCTCAAGGTAGAGCTTCCACTAACATATAGTTTATTACTTCCTGATATGTTTCCTCCTGCTTTTAAAGCTCCAGCTGTTTGTATAAATCCTGAACTAGTTATAGCACCTTCAACATGTAGTTTAGTAGAACCAGCAAGTGTATGAGTACCTATACCTACTTGTCCATTAGCTTTAAACATAGCTACGACTGAGTTATAACTAGCGTCAAAGTTAGAACTAGTTACAGGTGCTCTAAGTATACTAAAGGTTTGACTTGCTGCTGATGAGTTTACATTTGATTTTAAACCTACAATAACATGACCTTTGTCAGGTCCATCTAATACAACAGCTCTTGCATTTCCAGCATTACCCATTGCAGTCGTAAAAGGAATAGTAGTATCAGAAGAATCTACTGATTTTATTCTGAAAGCTCTATTGATATTACCTGCATTACCGTCTATTGCTAAAGAACCTGAAACAGTTACATCTCCAAAATCAGTTGTAGCATTTCTAAATGTTATTTTACTTGTACCGTATATTTGTAATGCTGGATTAGTAGTACTGTTTCTATGGACAAAAAATTTAAATCCTGAATCTTCGATTGCTGAAGAAAAAGTGGAAAGGTTTCTAAATTCCATTGCAGCATCATCTGTTGCAATAGAAATACTACTACTAAAATCAACTCCTGTATCGTCATAATTTAGTACCAATCTTGGATCATAAGAAGAATTTGTACTTTCTATTCTTATATCTCCTCCTCTAGTAGCTAACCTATCTCCACTTTGTAATGTACTTTGTCCTATACTAACTGCAGTTAATGCGCTATCAAATATGAAATCGGCTTTAGCACCAAAACTTCCTGCATTATTATACTGTATTTCAGTATCAGAACCTGCTACTGGTGGATTAGAACCTGTATAAGGGTTTAATGGTATTTGTACAGATGAAGCAGCTATACTTAAAGCTGAACTTCCTGTGAAGTGTAGGTTGAGG
>Ga0163109_10002714_pt1 | contig 13715 bp, 17 predicted proteins | sample CRUFie1St13metaG_FD_108704 | JGI IMG/M metagenome (GOLD analysis project Ga0163109, IMG submission 108704) | Marine microbial communities from the Costa Rica Dome - CRUD Field 142mm St13 metaG | ecosystem: Environmental > Aquatic > Marine > Oceanic > Photic zone | place: Costa Rica: the Eastern... | reverse complement strand
CTAGGGCAGCAGCAGGAGCAAAAGCAACAGCGGCAGCTGCTGCAGCGATAGTCGTTTTGAACATTAGTTTTACCTCGTTTGTTTACTTGCGGAATGGTTACCCGCAGATGAAGGGGATTCGACAATTCCCCGTGTGTATCCTTTTGTTACTGAAATTTCTGTCAAACAAAAGGTTAAGTATTTATACTAACAGAGTCTTAAGATTCTGTCAAGAGGTGGGGTTCACCGCCTCTTATGCTGCTCTCTGTGCAGCAGAGTTCTCAGTAATTCTACCGAGATAAGGATCATAGTTCATGTGCTGTCTTATGTCAATACTAGGTCCATTTTGTTGCCAGTAATTAAACTGAGCCTCATAGTTACCTTTGTGAAAGGCATCAACATGCTCTGGATGAATGCTAGATCCCAACTCTGTCCTGTAAAGAAGTAGAGGAATAGCAAAGGTATTTCCTGAATTATAAATCAAGTCATCGGCAACAGCACGGGGTTTGACTCCTTGATCCAACTTATACTTGTCCTTACGACAATGAAGACGAACAAGTTTCTCTGCATGATATCGATTAATCACATAACATGCTGTAGAGAAATCATTAACAAATCTCTTATGTAATCCAACATGAACATCACCCGTACAGATTACTGAAATCTGTACTACATCCCAATCATATGGAAACTGAGAATAGAAGTCCGCCCAAGTAAAATTCCAAAAACGAACTAAGTCTAAGCTACAATCGTCTTCCATGATGATCGCATAAGGACTCTTAGAGGTTTCTAGATAGTGCTTGAGTGCCTTTAAGTGAGACGTAGTGCATCCAATCTCTCCAGAAGTCATCATAGGGGGATAGCGTCCCTGTATGATGCCACTCAGGTCATCTTCTCTACCGTCATATGCTGAAATACGTTCATAGTTGGTTACTTCCCAATACTTAAACTGATTTTCCATAAACTCACGTCTCTCTGATTGCCCATCAAGATTGAGATAATAGATTGGTCCAATACCATTAAGTTTGAACGCTGCTTTGTTTTTATCAAGTTTACTAAAATCCATTAAATAACCTCCCAATGCTTGCAATATAAATCTTTTGTATTTAAGTGGGCATTATTTGGACCAAACCATTTCTTAGGAGCAATTACCTTACTTCCGTTTGCTAACCAAGCACCCCACCAAGAAAATGATGAGTTAGCAATAATGAAGTCACTACACTGAGTCATTAAATATAGGTCATGGTATGGTCCTGCTGCTTCTGATACAAGGAATCTATCGCCAGAAAATAATTCTTGTTTCATACACCACTGAGGATCATCACTAAAGATGACCACTTGCCTATGAGCAGGAAATCTCTTCAAGGCTTCCTTATAATAATCAAGAGTTTGATTATGATGATTTCCAGAATTTTTTAAAAAATCTCCTCTACGAATATGGAGAGCGATAGGTTCTTCAAAACAATCTTCTACAATCTCCTTACACTCATCGGTAATTTGTTTCTTAAATGTAAATTGAGTTCTAATTTCATCAGTACAGTGTTTAAAATATTTTTCTGTTTGAAAAAATCCATAAAGAGTAAAATTATTTCGTCTATCTACAGTAAAGATATTACTATCAAACTCAAACCCCTTTTCAGTAAGAACGCTATTCGTACTGAGAAAACCTAAATTGTCAGGTTTAATATTAAAGCAATCAAATAGTTCAATCCTCAATCGGTTACCGAATCCATCAACAACTACCTCTTCATGATTTGGGATTGTAAATGTCACCCCAATATATCGAGCAACACCTAATGTTGCTGCATATTGAAACATCTGGTTTCCCAGTTGCCCTAGTTTACCAAGATAATTAAATGCTATCGTCATTGTCTATACAACCAAATTTTACTGATTATAGGATTGGGTTTTGTATGGATAGGTGTGTCCATAATACATGAATTCTTTACATCAATACCTTCTTGATATAATACCATACCCCAAATACGTTCACTAGCTTCCATTTCCATTTTACTGGTAGGTAGATACTTATCCATTCCATTACTCTTCAAAGTTTGAAGAAGAGATCTTGAGATAAAAAAGGAAATCCCAAAAACTGGATGCCAATCTATTTCTGGTCCAAGATATTTGTAATTTGTTTTCTCCAAAGCATTCTTAGAGAAGTTAATTTGAGAGGCAGAACCACCTTCAAAGTTCTCTGCCCAACAAGTATTTGGAAATGATGCTATGCAAGTAAAATCATTATCCTCAACATAATCAAAATTCATTTTGATTTTCATACTATCTTGAATTAGATAGATGAATTGTTCATCAGGATATTTTTCAAAGCAGTGCCACAAAGCACCCTCAAGGAAGTTCTTGTTTTGAATATCTTCAATAACAACATTATACTTTTCCAGAGATTCAAAGTATGATTTATCATCTGAGTTTGAATCAACAACAGCAATCAAGTCATTAGGATAATGCTTCCTAATACTAGCAATACACTGAACTATTGGGCTCTTGTCACTATATTTGCATGGGATAACAAACATCAGTATCTTTGCCCCATAACATTTTTCCTATCATCTGGACGGAAACTCTTCTTCTCTGGAGTTCTAAAGATTACATTATTAGTGTGCCAGTTGACCGGATGCCAAGTATGAACAACAAAGCAATCTAGAGTTTGATATACATTAGACAATCTACCAATATTGGTAAGTTTGTCAGAGACAGAAACATTATTCTTGTTCCCACCAATAAAATGTTGCAAGTTATTAGATGAGATGTAATGACAATTAAAGTCAAAAGATCCATTGTATGAAATGAACTTTACATCTTCTTTTAGTTCATCAAAAGGTTCTCCTTCTTCTCCTTCAACATTACCACCTCTATAGTAGATACCTTTTCCTATGGTAAGATATTTGTCCATACTCAAAGCAGCATTGAAATCGCTCTCAGTAACCCACTCTTTACAATTATAGACGGGAAGACTCAGTAAGAAATCACTCCTACCATCAATAGATTTCACTACCTTGTGAAAGTTTGTAGATAGTGCATAGTCAATCTTCAACAATAGAACCTGCGAGGGTTCTTCATTCACAGAATACCAATACTTAGAAAAATACTCTAAGTCTGCAGAAAGAGACTTTGGAGTATTCTTATCAAAAGGAACAATAACAAGATCTTCGCAGAAGAAATTCTTACAGTCAATACTCTGCAATTTATCAATTACGGTATCAGTATCAATCAAGGTTCCTGCATTATACAGGTAGAGAGTGTTCCAAGTTAGACTCTCAGATTGCTTAAGTAAAAGACTCTCTAAGCAACGATCCAGAAGTTTTTCATCAAGTGGATCGTGTATGTATAGAAATAGGTCCTTATTCATTTACAAAGTCCTTCAGTTTTACAAGATAGTTTTCTTTTGCTTGTACGATTTTTTCTGCATATTCTTCACTGTTATACTCTTCTTCTTTTTTGAGAGTTAGTCCAATTTCATTGAACAAACAGTTTCGGCCACTTTTGCCTCCACTATCTCCACCAAGATAAGTAAAAGGAACTCCACTAGAAACACAACATACACAGGTGTGAACTCTTGTAGTGATTACATAAGATGCATTTGCATAAAAGTTCCATAGTTGGTCTGCATATCCAATCTGGACATAATTATCAATTTTGTTTGATGATGGATGCACATTATTTTCAGCAATATACACCTTATCATAAATCTCTTCCAACTGTCTCTTTAGGTCATATGCTCCAGAGACTTCAGTAGGCATTCCATGAGGTTCATAGTTGACTACTGCATACTTGGAAGACGAATTTTCTTGTCTTGGTTTGATAGTATCTCTTGCAAAGAATGCAAGATCCATTCCAGACAACGCTTTATCATTCTCTTTCAAAAATTCATATGTCTTACTATCTCTAGTAATAACATACTTACAGTTGGACAAATTGTAAATGTCGTTGATTGCTGCTGCCTCTGATGAATCATACTGACCTCCACAACCAATACCAAGAACTACGAAGGGAAGTCCAATCTCATCCACTTTCTTGAACAGACTAGTGTAAAGGACAGGAGATCCTGCAGATCCAGAGAAAACGTAGATGATATCAAAGTTTTCTTTGATATATTCTACAGTGGATGCTGTAAGAATCTCTTTGGTTTTCCATTGAGGAAGACAAGAGTCATAGAATTCAAAATATTCAATACTATCATTCGGGTGGAGATTCTCTACGACAAACTGGCCACCAAAGTTAATAAAATCATTTCCTTGGTTTAATCCACCACTACACTTTAATCCTGCTACTTTCATTAGTTCTTATCAAAAATATGTTTCCAAATCTCCAGAGTTGCGAGGAATGTTTATCGCAACACAAGAAGGATATGGGTTGGACGCTGCAAAATCATTTACAAGCACTCGCTGCGAATGAGGGAGTCCCATAATAAGATTATGGTAAGGTATACCTTTAGATTCTAACTCATCTAAAGTTATTTGTCTATATTCCTCTGGTCTACTGGTGGTGAGAACAATATGAGTTCTACCCTCATCAAACAATTTGTTTAAGTAATTTATGTTACCTTCAATCGGGTCTCCTTCTCCAATAAAGGGAGGGAATTGATGAGAGGTGTTAGTAACCAGAGTCCCATCAATATCACAGAATATAGTCTTATAGGTCTTCTTATACTTCTTCCATTCAACCAAAGTTCCCCAATCTTTATATGCAAATGCTGGAGTTGATTGGAATAAAGATCCAGCTAACATCATCTCAAAGATAATATGACTGATGTAGCATTCTTCTTCTATATCCTGCAGAGATTCATATGTATTACAAAATTGTTCGCTACTGGAGAATCCATATCCACCACAGCAGAAAGTAGAACTTACAATTTTCTTCTCTACGATATTTGTTAGAACATTATTATCATCTAGTTCAATATAACTCTTACCTTTTGCATTTATACCTTCATCTTCATTCAGGTCAACATAGACAACCTGATTAGACGTTTCTTTTATTTCACATTCATAGTAGTTATCAGAGTCTTTGATAAAAACAAATCCAGTAATATGCTCTTTACGAATTACTTCATAAACAGTCTCTGATTGAGAAGATGTTTGTTTATCCAAATAAGAAATCTTAGTCTTATCAAGAACTCCAAGTTCGTCAACTTCCTTTAGAAGTCCATTACTAAACTTATATTTGTCTTCATGCTCCTGCAAGACAACAAAATAAATGTTGTCAAAGAAGTCTAAATTGAGTCCAGAGATAGATTCGATAACCATAAATCTATTTTGCTTTGGATGGGTAAGCATCCATTTAGGTCTCATGTTAGGAAATCTTGAGGACTTCCCTGCCATTGGAATGATTAAATTTTTCATAGAGGGTAGTAGACTCCAGTAGATTTTTCAATATAACCTTATGTGTTTGATCTGTCAAATAAGGTTGAATTCTTAGTAGATTTAAAACATCTAAAAGATCAAATAGATCTGTATCAATATATTCTTGATATCTATTATACAGTTGTTTCCAAATAAATCTTTTGGATTGATAGAGTCTAAGAGATTTTTTGTTGTTTACTTTAATAGACCAGAAGTAAAACAAATCTTGTTTTAGTTTTACAAGGTCAACCAAAAAAGAGTTGAGATAGCTGTCAAGAAAGTCGATAAAGAAAACTCTCTTACCATTGAATAGTATATTAGAAAATGTCAGATCTCCATGACAAAAAGTTTTTGGAACTCCAACAGCATCATATTCAAATGTCAGTAAGTAATTTTTGAAGTCGCTATCAGGTATTTCTAAAGATTCTATCTTCTTAGATATTTTTGATTTCACTTCACACTCTTTAAAAGTTTTTTTAGTAGAAATTAAAAAATCAAAATATTCATAAAGAGAGTTCAAAATAAAATTTATTTTATTAGCATCGCAGGTCTCAAAGAACAAGTCAAAAGTTTCTGCAGGTATGTATTCCATATCGAAATAGTCATCACCCACCTCAAATACTTTAGGAACATCTATAGTAGTAAGATTGCAGTTAGAAAAATATTTCTGCTTATTTGCTTGCTTGATTAATCTTTTAGAATATTCATTTGAACTAGACTTCCTTATAGTATTAGAATCTAGTGCTCGAATAAAACATCCAGATAATCCGCGATCAAACCTCTCCATCATAGTGCTCAAGGAAGTAGTTCAGGTCTTCTGGAGTTCCAATACCCCACATACCAGACTTCTCAATCTCCTTGATACGGATCTTCTTACCATCTTGAATTGCTTCATTGAATACTGGACAGACATAGAATTCGTTATTAACACGAATGTCCTTATCAATCATCTGTTCAGCATACTTCACATAGTCAGATCCTTTCTTCCAGTAATAGATACCAACTGTAGCATGTTCGGAGATAGGTTTCTTCTCAGCAACTTCAGCGACATATCCATCCTCTCCCAGTTTGGCATAAGACCACTTTGGATGAGTAGCAGGGAAAGTAACAATACCACCATCAACCTCTCCATTCTGAAAAGCATATAGAGTCTCGTTAGAATCCCACTCAACGAACTGGTCAGAGTTTGCCATGATCAGCGGTTCATCATTATTGATATACTCTTTTGCAAGTAAGGTGGTGCAAGCCGCTCCTTCAGTGATTCCGTCCACCTGAACGATGTTACATCCAGGAGCAATAAGAGGAAGTAAGTAATTAAGATTATATTGCTCATAGTGCTCTTTCTGTACAATGAAAGTATAGTTTGCTTTGATGTTCAGGTTCTCAGTGACCACCTGAATCATTGGTTTTCCTTTAACTTCAATAAGAGGTTTAGGGAATGTGTAACCTTGAGATGCAAATCGACTACCACGACCCGCCATAGGAATCAGAACGTTCATAGTTTTACTCTCCCATGCTACTTTTTTCTTACTACCATTTAGAATTTTTTTAATTCGATCGATTTTACTTTGATTGAGATCTTTACGATCCTCTACAGGGACCAGATGTGCTTTGCTATCCAGAGCACCCTGGCGACCAATATGACTATCTTCGATGATAACAGTATCGTTAGGGATAGCACCCAGTGCAGTCATACACTTCCAATACATTGCTGGAAAAGGTTTATTGCGAATAACATCTTCGTTAGAGACATACATGTCTACAAACTCAAGTAGTCCTAGCCGCAGAAGAATAATCTTTACAGTGTTACGAATACTATTAGAAGCAACAGCAATTTTATATCCACGGTCTACCAACTGTTGGAAATATCCCATCAGTTCATAATCTTTTGCCACGCACTCATTGAAAATCTTGAGTGTAATTTCCTGCTTATCTCTCCAGATCTTCTCATACTGATCTACAGGAAGACCTTTGTTTTGTGTCAACAGTTCTAGTTTAGATTTTGTAGGAAGACCATCGTAAACACTGACGTGCTCTTCTCTACTGATTGCATATTCTGGTCCTAGTGCTTGGTTTAGAGCATCGTAGTGGTAGTCTTTACTATCAATAAGGACACCATCCAAATCAAAGATAACAAGTTTTGTCATGAGTGATATTTGCTATTATTTTTTGCAAGATGTACAATCTTTGGTTCAAGTTGATCTTTTACACGATCATCAAAACATTCTGGATAAGCATAATCAGAAGAGAGTGTCCTAACCTTATCTTTGTTCTCGATGAATATTTTATTTAAATGACTTTCATCGTGCCAAAGTGCAATGATATCATCCTTTAGATCAAGTTGTGTTCTACTATCTAGTTCTTCCATGATAGCAAATATTTCAGGAACCTTTCCTCCCCATAGACAACCTTGCCAGTAGGTGCTCAGGTCATCATCATCACCAACTCTTGCTCTAGAGTTAGTTCTGTCAAACGATCCATACGGTTGATCATGCGGAGGCCATCCTAAGTAATGACAAGGATGATGGACTCCAAGATAATCTTTACTCTCATCAAAGAACTCATCATACTCCACTCTTTGATTTACGATAGTATCTGCATCCATGAATACAAACCAATCGTATTTTTCAATAACATCTCTCTGCTTTAGAATTATGTTAAATCTTTCAAGAGTAATGTAAGGCCATGCCTTGTGTTCTGTTTCTCTAAGAATAATATGTTCTGGAGTATCTGATAGTTCACCGTCAGTAAGAACCAAGATATCTTTAGGATACCCTGGACAAAAGTTCTCCATTACTTTCTCATAGTATTGTGGAAGAAACTCTAAGTAAGTTCCTGTTCCAACAAAACATACTAATATTTTTTTCATAAAAACTTTGTTGTTGGATTAATGCTAAGAAGTTGTGCTTTGATTTCCTTAGAGTAAACTCCAGCACGAATTACAACTTTTGGTTCAGTGTAATTATACAACACTTTTGGGTCTTTTACAATAAAATCCGTCCCATACAGTCTTTTGTTCTGCTTATCAACATCGTTGTCTAAAATGTTAACAATATTTTTAGATAGACCCATCGATAGTAAATATTGAGACCAGACATGTCCACCAAATAAGAATACATTATCTAGAGAGTGCATTGATCGATTAATTGATTCAATGTCTTTCAAAATTTTATCAATGTAATTGACAAACAATTCTTTGTGTGATGAAAAGTATTCTTCAAACTCTGGAGTGTAATCAACCTTGGTTGCTTTAATAAAAATAGAGTGATTATTCTCTACTATCTCATCAACGACAAATTGTTTTCTCGCTAATACACACTTAAGGAAGTCGATATCAATAAAGTAACTATGCTCAAAGGTCAACATATTCATATATCCCATCTCAAGAGCATGTCTCATATTAGGAATAGAGATATATTGTGTCCCTCCCATTATTGTTAAATCTGATATTTTTTCAATGAACTCTAAAGGATTGTATGTGTGCTCTAATACATGAGAGTGGATAATGGTGTCAAACTTTTCATCACCAAAATCATACCTCTCAAGGAATCCCTTATGTACTCTAAGTCTCTTATCTCTTACCTTTACTTCGGAGCAAGGTTCTAAAATATTCCAGGTAAAATACTTGGTCTCTGTCAAAAAATTATTGAACAGGTTACCTGTTGCTCCACCAATCTCCAATACATTTTTATAGTTCCATCGTTTGATAAACTCAGAGAAGTTTTTATGATGTTCTCTCCAGGTCTTACCAATATTACCTGAATTATGACCAACAGAATATAGAAAATCAAGAGGAATAAGTTGATTTAGCTGAATAATTCCAGATGATTTAGACACACTCCAGGACATATCGCACAACACATCCTCTGATTCGGAGTCAACACACCCACAAAATACAGGAAAGTCTTTGAATGTATAGACCTCTACTAAGTCATTAGTGTTAGTAAGAACACACCTATCTCTTTTAATTGTTTCCATTATACTCTAAGAATATTAATTCTAATTGGATGTGGTTCGATATTATTCATACCATAGTGTATACCGAAAGATGCTTTTTTAAGTCTCTCTGATGATGGATGAGGTACTCTCTCTAAAATATTCAACGTTTGAATTTCATCATATAAGTTTTTAAACCAATCAAAATATTTTTTTGAAAACATATAAATTCCATCTGGAAAAGAATCATGAATATTTTGAAGATGCATTTTCTCAGGATCAAGAGAAGATAAATCAATAACAGAAGAGAAATTATCAATCGTTATATCGTATCTACTAAGAACAAAAAAGTCATATTGATCTTTTTCTACTAGTCTTAAACAATCTTGTTGCGATTTAAAGAATGAAAGAATACAACTGTACTTATGCTTATCCCAAAATCCAACATTAACATGCCGCCCAGTATATCTTTCATCTAACCATTTTTCTGCAGTTTCGTTAAACCTAAAATGCCTTGGGGGTTCAAAAGAATATCTCTTTGGATTATACAATTCCTTGATTAATTCATCCGAGTTATCAAGAACTGGAGATTGAACTGAAAGATTAGTCGATGAAGTAAGTCTATGAGAATTTAAATTGAACCCTGTAATTTCATACTCAGCACCTTTAGAAAACCAAGCTTGACAGTAGACATCAGTGTCATATCTATCGATAAAATTTTCTTTGAAGAAAAGATATGGTCGATTATCGTCAAGATATTTTGGTTGTCCGCACAACAACAATGCTACTTTCACTTGATCAACCTCGCAATTCTTTTAACTTCTGATTCGATGTCTGTACTAGGTTCCCATCCAAGAATTTTTTTTGCTTTCTCATAAGACCCCTTTGTGTATTTTTCTGTCTCTTCCACAACAATATTTTTATCGAAGGGATATTGGCCTTCAAAGAGATCGGGGTAAGTATCCCAAAGTTGATTACTCTTTCTATACTTGATACCAAGATGTTCTAATCCTAGTTCTTCAGAAACCCACTTAGTAATCTGATTGACACTTGTAGTCACACCAGTGCATACATTAAAGGTGTCATTAGGTTTCTTATCCAAACAAAGTTCAATCATTGCTAGAACATCATCAATACAGATAAAGTCTCTAACTTGTTCACCATCGCCACACAATACTGGAGGTAAACCCTTCATCAGTTCTCTATGAACGTAGTTGATAAGGGGAGGATTAAGTCTTTCCTTATCACCATCTGGACCAAAGATATTAAAGAACCTTAGAGTTGTGATGTTACATCCATAGTTTTTTCTATAAGACGCAATCAACTCCTCACACATTTTCTTGGATAATGAGTAGTACAACCTTGGGTTGATATCAAGATCCTCTGTCAATACATCCTCTTTATTCTGTTCATACACTGCTGCCGTACTAGCAAAGATTACATGAGGTATACCTTTTCTCCTAGAGAAGTTTAAAACATTAGATGTGCCAAGGACATTAGAGCTCAAAGTATCAACAGGATTGCATTCACAATCAGGAAGGGTTGTAACACCAGCAAGATGAATAATAGCATCATAATCACCAGAGAAAATATCAAATAAGTCTGGAGATGCTACGCTCACATTATAAAAAGGACATTCAAGATCTTCAATTTTATTATAGTGTCCGTTCCTTAAGTTATCTACAAGAACCAGATCATGTTTATCTTTGAGTCTCCATGCCAAACTTGAACCAATTTGTCCAGCGGCACCCGTTATAATAATTTTCATGCAAGTTTTTCCACATAATCCGTACAAATTCCATAGCAATTAGTTGCTCTCAAAAGATCCCAATCATAGTCACCCCATTCAGGCATTACAATGACTGACTTTCGACAAAAAGGTCTACCAGGAAAAGTCCAAATATAATTTTTACTAGTTAAAGTATACTTATCCGTCTCATGCCAAAAATAATTATATCCACTAGTATCAGTAAACCTTTCTAGAGCATCAAGGTTTTTACAATGTATCCACAAACTAGCATTGTATTTTGCCAACCAGAACCAATTAACCTCATAATCTGGTCGATCATGACCTAAGTAAAATTTTTCAGATTGTGGAAGATACCAAACATCAATCTCTACATCATACCCACTATCAATACATTCTTCAATTTGATATGGATGATTTTCAGTATCTAATTTAGGTCCGTTTAAATTACCTCGATGCGCGATTAATTTCATTTAGAATCCATGCATAAGTTTTTGCAATGCCCTCTTCCAAGGTTTGAGAATAATCCCAACCAAGTTTTTCACGAATCAGGTCATTATTAGAATTACGACCACGGACACCTAGAGGTCCATCAATGTGAATTTTTTGGACAGTTTTTCCTGCAACTTTAGCAGTAGTGTCTACTAATTGGTTGATTGTTACCATTTCCTCAGAACCAATATTTACTGGTCCAATAAAATCACTTTCCATCAATCTTCGAGTTGCTTCAAGACATTCATCAATGAACAGGAAGGAACGAGTTTGTAAGCCATCTCCCCACACCTCGATTGCTCCACCCTGGAGCGGGAGGTAAGCGACTTTACGGCAGATTGCAGCCGGTGCCTTCTCTCTTCCACCGTCCCAGGTTCCTTCAGGTCCAAAGATATTATGATAGCGGGCAATACGAACAGGAATACCATGATTACGGTTGTAAGCAAGGTAGAGACGCTCACTAAAAAGTTTCTCCCATCCATACTCTGAGTCTGGTGCTGCGGGGTATGCTGATTCTTCACGGCAATCAGGATTGTTAGGATCAAGTTGATTGTGTTCTGGATACATACACGCCGAAGAGCTATAAAAGATCTTGGTGGGTTGATCCAATTTAGGACGATTTGCTTCCGTCCATTCTTTTACTTCACCATCAAAAGTTTCATTGAATTTACGAACTTCCTCAAGTATATTTAAATTGATAGCACAAGAATTGTGCATGATGTCTGCATCGTTCTCACCAGTGAAGACGAAACCTGCGCCACCCATATCAGCAGCAAACTGATAGATCTCATCAAAGGGACGAATGTGCTGATAGGGAACAGACTTATAAAAGTTACCTTGATCACCACTATACTTAATGACCTTACTTACAAATTGTGGATCACGAAGATCTCCCTCAATAAATTCATTCGCTTCAGATGTAGAAAATTCAGTATGCTTAAGATCAACTCCTCTCACCCAGTATCCCTCTGCGCGAAGTCGTTTTACCATATGACTTCCAATGAATCCACCAGCACCAAGCACCAGTGCTGTCCGTTTATACTCAGACATTAATAAAAAAATTTCTTTTATATATCATACAAAAAAAGACCCTTGATGTCAAGGGTCTCATAAAGGTCTTACATGCACGCCACTTGCTCTTTTACCTGAAGCAAGAAACAGGGCGGGAGTGTTACCTCCATCCGCACCACTTGCTCTTAGGTGAAGCAAGAAACCTATTAGTTCCAGAGTGCCTGAATTTTTTTCTCAAGTTCTACGAACCTTGCATCGACTTCTTGTCCTGCTTTATCGGCTGCTTCAAGTACATCAAGTCTCGCCTCAAGTTTTTTGAGTCTAGCTTCTACTTCAACATCATATTTTGACATTGACGCTCCACTAGCAGATTTTGCTGCTCTTCCTTGTGTTGCCATTTTTATAAATTGAATAACTATATTTTATTTAGTTTTTAGAGGGTCTTATGACTCCACCAGTTCTGTTATAGTCCATCCGTGACTGAAGGGGGTATCCCGACCAGGGCTAGTTTAAACGACTTACCGAGTCTTTGACATATGCAGGAACACCTTCAGGATCTAACCATTTGGTGTATTCAAAGTCATCAATCGCAGTCAGTAATTGCATTTGATTATCAAGCAGATACATGTCACTGTATCTCTTGGTATAATGGTGTGCTTTCTGGATACGATAATCTGGCATACCATTTTCTAGTATGCCAGACTCAACATAACGATAGGGAAAACGCTCTAGAAGAATCTTCACGCTACCTCCACAGACTCAAGATCGACAGCGATTTGCTCCATCAAAATATCATAATCATCAAGGGGATCGCCAGAGAAGACGACTCCATTATTTTCATAATAACGACGGACCTTTTTGAGAAGTTTCGGATTCTTCACATCTAGGAAGAAATCACCGTTTACAGCACCACGGAGAGTGCTAATGTCTTTCTTGAACTTACTAGTCAGTGTCATTGTCTTGCTTGTTGACCTTAGTATTATAAAGGTTTGACGGAAATTCGTCAATGGGGGTCGCGAGGATCGAACTCGCCTTAGCCGAATTATGAGTTCGGTGCATTCACCAGATTGCTAGACCCCCGATAGGACCGCTGGGAGTTGAACCCAGTTCACACCGTTATAAGCAGTGGGCCTTAACCGATAGGCGACGGTCCCTCAGGATCCTTCGTTGTGATCTGTGTATATGCGTAT
>Ga0163109_10002713_pt1 | contig 13722 bp, 15 predicted proteins | sample CRUFie1St13metaG_FD_108704 | JGI IMG/M metagenome (GOLD analysis project Ga0163109, IMG submission 108704) | Marine microbial communities from the Costa Rica Dome - CRUD Field 142mm St13 metaG | ecosystem: Environmental > Aquatic > Marine > Oceanic > Photic zone | place: Costa Rica: the Eastern... | reverse complement strand
GCATGAATATCATGCTCAAAACACTAGAAGCGGAGCAAGGAGCCGAAACAAAAGACCATTTTGATGATCACGACCACAGGCACACAAACCTCTGGACGGAGGGGAATAACAAGATGCACGAAGAAATGAATATAGACTACAGTGGGAATGCTGATGTGGATTTTGTGAAGGGTATGATACCCCATCATCAGGGTGCTATAGACATGTGTAAAATAGCCATGGAGCACGGTGAAGACACGAACGTACGACAGCTGTGTAATGAAATAATGGCAGCACAAAACAGCGAGATTCGTTTTATGAAAAAGTGGCTGAATAATCTTAAACGCCGCACTCGCTATGTTCCTTACGGATTCTCACGATAATCAAGCACTATGAAAAACGTACAAATACTATCGGTTACGGCACTGTCTCTCTTACTCGTTGGGTGCGGAGGGACAGCGAAAATGAGTACCCAAACGCCTGAGGTTTCTGTGCAAGAGACTCTGCAGCAGGGTGGCGTGGCAGACTTTTCTGACGCTACCTTCACAGAACTACAGACTTCAGGCCAGCGCTTTGCAGTATTCCTCGGGGCAAGTTGGTGCCCGGGATGCGTGCGACTGTCTCAACAAATCCGTGAACAAGAATCTGTCCTGCCAGAAGGCACTGCAGTGCTTATAGGGGACTACGACGTAGAGAAAGAATTCGGTGGTGAGTATGGAGTTTACGCTAAGCACACAGCGGTGTATTTTGATGAAAATGGAGACCACACAGGGACGCAAGCAGGAGTGCTTTTTGCTGATATTATGAACCACCTTCGTGGGGAATCTTAATCTCATTACCGATGACACAAAAATATAATCGGTTATGGATATATACTCTGCTGGGGATAGTAGCTGGAACCTTGGTGTTTCAGCTACTACACTTTACGGAGCACGGTGTGCAACTCCTTGAATGGATGAAAGGATTCCGTGAAATGCCTTATATGACCCAATGGGCGACGGACTTGGCGTGGCTACTGGGTGAATGGATGCTCCCTGGGGAAGAAGACTGGCACAGGGTATTCCACGTGGGAGTAGAACTTTTACACCTCATCGGGAATGGGATATTTATGGTAGGCTGCGTAGGGCTCTGGTATTTACTGAAAAACAAGTTATCTAAATGGGCATGTATCTTTCAGGGGATACACCTATATGAGCATGTTTCACTCTTTTTCTCAGCCTACTATCTGCATAAATCAGTCGGCATGAGTACGCTGTATGGATATTTCCAGCCCTTTGGCACAGACCTCTACGCACAGCAATCACTCACAACATTCCGTGTATGGTGGCATTTTATCGCTAACTTAATACCGACACTGCTGGTTGTCCTTGCTGTGTGGTATGGTTGGAAGAAACTCAGAAACTATGTATAATCTCATCATGAAACATACATATTCAGTCACAGGGATGACATGCAGCAGCTGTGCACAGAAGCTGCAAGAGAAGCTACAATCGCATCCGGCTATTACTGATGCGAAGGTAGAAAAGATTACAGATACAGCAGTCATCACCTTTTCTGATTCTGTATCACTTGAAGATCTCAATGCATTTATATCTTCACTCGGAAGATATACCCTCACTATCCAAGAACAAAAAGCAATAGCGGTACAGAATAAATCACTCAAAACCTACTATCCGCTCTTGCTTGTGCTGGCGTATATTATCGCTGGTACATTCTACCTCGCTTCGGTGCGTAGTGATTTTACATTCCAGAGCCTCATGCCAGACTTTATGGGGCTCTTTTTTGTATGGTTTGCATTCTTTAAGTTGCTTGATGTCCGAGGATTTGCTACCAGCTACCGCAGCTATGATATCCCGACAAAATACTTCCTAGTGTGGGGCTACATCTATCCATTTGTAGAGTTAGGTCTCGGGATTCTCTACCTCACTCGTTTAGATTTATGCATGACGAATATACTGACGGTAATTCTCATGTCTGTCAGTATTGTCGGGGTGATTCAGTCGGTAGTACAGAAAAGAGAAGTCAAATGTGCGTGCCTCGGTACAGGATTTAATCTTCCCATGAGTACAGTAACCATTGTCGAAGATGGACTCATGATAGCTATGGCGCTCTTGGGTATCATAAGCTAAATCTTGTTTCTAAGGCAAAGTCTTAAACACCTCATACACCTTCTGCCAGTAGTTCAAGTTCTGCTCATACCCATGCCTTTCGCTTTCAGGGCAATCTTTTCGTATATCTTGTGCGTTCATTAGGTGAAATTTCAAGAGCATTTCTACTTTTTCGCGCCAGCGATCTACACTCTTCAGATTCCCATATTCAGGTTCGAGGATTTCGTATTGCCTACAAATATTCTGTAATTCTCGTTCTGGCCAGTTATTGGTTGTGGTTTGTTTCATAGTGTATGAGGTTATCGGATATCATATTTCTTCTCGAGGGCTCGTCTCATAAGCGTGTACATTTCAAGCCGTGATTCTTCTCGTTCTACCTCTTTCGGGTACTTTACTTTACATCGCTCGATCACGTCCAGCTGTCTCCGTTCTCTGGCTCGGTGACGCACCCATTCGAGCTTAACCATGATGCTCACTGGATGTTTCTTCTCCAGTTGCCATTCTTCAATTTCTTGCTTGGCTCGTGTTTTGTAGTAGCCGAGGGTAGGGGGAACTCGCATGTGGTTTTTGGTTATGTTGTAAGTACATTAAGCCCGAATGATTTACTAAAGGCTAGGTGAAAAGCGACTTAATTAGAAGGTTTCGAAGTAAAAATCACGCATGTGCTTGAACTTATCTTTTATGCCGATGAGGCAGTATGCAAAAGCATCGGCAAGATCATCGTGTTCCTCAGAACCGAAATTCACCAACTGGTCAATCAAGTAATCATTCCGAAGGGCATTTGGGAAATAGACCTCTCCACCTTCTACTAGGTCAGAAACACTCGCTAATCGTGATCGTTTATCGTTCGACGCTGGGCGGACACCTTCCACGTTCACTTTCCGCCGCTGCATCTCTTCTATTAAAGCTGACTGGTAACCAACATCTTCTATAAATATGGTTGGTCTAGTTTCCGTCTTCATTCCGTTTTGATGATTGAGGAGCATCTTGTACTGATCTTCTATCTTGCTCGCAGTATCGAGAAAAGAGATTCGATCGTTAACGACATTTGCGAGTATGTAAATCCTTCGGTCTTTCCCTTTACGGAATACAGCAGCGCAGACCATTGCGGTATAATCAGCTGTTTCTTTCTGAGATATAGCCAAATCCACTGCAGCAAAGCATCTAAACTGATGGTCTTTCAGCTCCTTCCAAGGTATCTCATCATAAAATTGCAGCCACCGTTCATGGATAACTTGCTCACTATCAGGAACGATATTGAGCATATACTCTCGTTGCCACGCTACTTCGTCTCCTGTTTTCTTGCGTTCAACTTCAAGACTGAGTTCATCAGGGTATTTCCCCGTCCAAGTAATACTTCCATTTTCGTCTAGCAGTGGATACTTACGGTATATGCCGTCTATTTTACCAGCTTCAATCTGTTTCTTAAACCGCATAATCAGGCTATCACGGTGGAGGAGGTTCCCGATGATCATAACCTTCGTGTTCAGGTTCCCAGCTGGAATTACTTCACCCGTCAGCCATTTGTAGGTTTTATCCCTCTGATCACGGGTCTTCACAGATGCTAAGTCTTCAATGTCATCGCATATAATGAGGTCAGGTCGGTTCTCCATATGTCTCACTCCACGCACGCCTTCTTGCATACTGACTGCCATAATGCGGGCTTGCTGTTTTGGGAATACCAGCGTATTATTGCTCCACTCCTTGCTTTTGTTGTGTACTGCCCCGAAGTCTTGCTTCAAGAGCTTGTTTGTCTCTAATTCCTTTTTGATATTCTTCATATGTTGCCTCGCTTGATGCTGCGTCCTCCCGACTATCAATACAAACTTCTTTTGCTGTTGCCCGAGAATACTCCATATCGGGTAGCTGGTATTTACTATTGTTGATTTGCCACTTCCACGGAAGGCCACAATTGTCGCATGTTTGATGTCCTCGCTCTGTGTAATGTGAAACATTTCCTTGTGGAAGGGCGCACTCGAGCAGGTGATGTAATGCGCGAAGTAGATACGGAAGAACCAGTGGTGGTTAGCTGTCGCGAGCGTTGTACGCACTGTGCTGCTCTCTGCTATTTGCTGGTACAGTTCCAGCGTCTCTTGCTCGTTCGATGGTTTAGATTCGGTGGTTTTATTCATCATCTTTTTTGAGGTTATGAGATGTCTTTGAGTCTGCTGGTTCTGATAGATGAAGAGCCCTAAACACAATCTTTTTCTGCTCTTCTGTGAGGTTGTTGTCTGTCATAAAAGCATCTATCTGAACTTTTGAACTATATCTGCGGGAATTATGTTTCAGCCAGAAAATAATAGCTGACACATTCCCAGCATGAATCTTGGTAATCAGCTTCGACTCTGCCAGATCATTCACAGTATGACGTCCTTTATAGAGGGCATCTTCAGCAAGATCGGCAAAGGCGACGTCTTCTTTTTGCCACCTATAATACGTTGCTCTGCCGATATGCAGCTTTTGGCACGCAGCAGTGATTATCGGCGTTGTTTCCAATATTTCGAGGAAGGCCATCTTGATCTTGTCCTGTTGTTTTCGAGCACGGGCAGTTATTTTAGGCATTATGGCGAAATTATTAGCGGGGTTTCGCCAGTCATTTTTGCCCATCGCTGGGCTATCACATGGCAGTAACTCGGGTCAAGCTCTACCATGAGACACTTCCTCTTTGTTTGCTCGCAGGCTATCAGCGTACTTCCGCTACCTCCAAATGGGTCATAGACCACTTGCCCGAGCTTCGTACTATTCAGTATCAACCTGCGGAGTAACCCCACGGGTTTCATGGTTGGGTGGAGTGTGTTTTTCTTCGTCTTAGGGTGAATAAGTACCGACTTATCTTTTGACTTTTGGAATTGATGCGCCCCGTGCCAACCATACAAAATGAGCTCGTGCTGCGGGAGGTAGTCTTGCCGACTTAAGATATTGGTCGTCTTCGCCCACACGAGTAGCTGTGAAACCTTGAATCCTGCATCGAGAAATCCTTGTCTGTGTGCATATATCATCAAATCTCCGTTGAAGGAATAATAGGCGTTTTTGGGTGATAGATACACCTTGCAAGCATTCAGCCAATCAGCGGTGAACTGTGCGTATTGTTCTTCTGTTTGATGATGATCATTGGCGATGTGTTTGTGGTCTTTCCCTTTGCCACTCGCAAATTCTGCACGCCCTTTGACGACCTCGACTGCGTAAGGCATGTCAGTCAGTATCAGGTCAATCTTGTCATCTCCACAGAGTTTTGCTATGAGAGATGTATCAGTTGCGTCTCCACATATAAGCCGATGATGCCCAAGCTGGATGATAGTTCCAATAGTTATGTTTTCGGTAGCGGTAGGTGTATTAAGCATTGCTTTTTGGGTTAGGGGTAGCAGATTTTTTGGTATTCTTCTGTTTCTTTGATTTCCGTTTTTTCTTCCTTGATTTATCTGGTACTTCTGCCATCTCTGTTTCTTCAAGGAGAACCGCTTTTTTACCTGTAAGGGTTTCCCAGCGTTCAATGATGACGTCGCAAAACACTGGATCTTTCTCCATTAAGAAGGCTCTGCGCTTCAGTTGCTCACAAGCGATGAGGGTTGTGCCACTACCCCCAAAACTATCGAGCACCGCATCATTCACTTGTGTACACCTGCGTAACGGTTTCTCTAAAAGCGTCACAGGCTTTTGTGTCGGGTGCATATATTCATTCGTTGGTATTCGTTTACAAAGCCAGATGTCTAGTAGGTCAAGAATATCGTCAATGGTGCGGTTACCCGTATCCACCTCTTGGTTGAGTATTTCTGTCACGTTTGCAGTAGCGTAGATTTCAGGTTTACCAATCGTGCCATACACACATGGTTCATAGCATTTGTTAAAGGCGTTCTTTGGAGTCACGTTCTGGTTATTCTTTATCCATAAACATACTCGCTGTTTCTTAATCTTCAACTGCTCATACAGCTCTTGCACGAGCCCAATGTAATTCTGGTCACACCAGTAAAAGAAGTGTGTATTTTTGCTGCACTGCGCTTTAGCATTTTGCATCGTGTCGAACAGAAACTGCCTGTATTCCTCGGGGCTGCGCTTATCTTTTTCTTGGCCACCGTAGTTCTTTTTACCACTAATACCTTTGTCATAACTGAGGCCGATCTGGAAGGGTGGATCAGAAATCACCATACTCACTGACTCGCCATTCATGAGTCTTTGCACATCAACGAGATTTGTGCTGTCTCCGCAGAGTAATCTATGAGTTCCTAGCTGGAACAGCTGACCGATTTGCGTCTTTGGATTTTTCCTCGCAGCGTCTATAGCTTTCTGCGTATCAAAGTCATCATTTTCTATTCCAAGTACCTCGTCCCACATGTCTCGCAGGTCTATTTCTTCAAACCCTGTGTCCAGTAGCATTTCTATGTCGAAATCCCGCAAAAGTTGGTAGTCAAACTCTCCACCTGTACGGTTCAGGCGTAGGTTAAGTTTCTTTTCTTCGTCTACGTCAGGAATATTGACATACACCACAGGCACAGCTTCGAGCTTCAACTCTTTTGCAATAACTACCCGTAGGTGACCGCCGATGATAATGTTTTTTCTGTTTTTGGCTTTGTTTACAATAATCGGATCAACAAAGTCGTGCTCTGTCATACTTTTCTTTAGCTGCACCTTCTGCGCATCGCTAACCTTTCTCGGGTTGTAATCAGCAGGCTTCAGTATGTCAGGCGGGACATACTCTATCTTAAATTTAGTCGTTGCCAGTGGTTGCTTTTTACGCATGGTAAAGAAGTTAATTGTCTACACAAATACCATCCTCAACACTCCGTGAAAAGACTTCAAATCTTCAAATGATATGAACACAAAACACACTAAAACCCTTTATAGAAAAGGGTTTGGATTTTGGCACCAAATGAAATGATATAATTTTCTACATGTTTCTTCTCTTGATTTCAGTAATTTGGAAACGAGCTTTATAAAAAAGAGGGCTATAATTCACTATAGCGTTATCAGGTATATCAAATGTTTTGGAGCTCACTGCATTAAATCTGCTGATAATATTGGCAGGATTTGAGAATTGAGTTCCCAGTTTGCTCTTGTTGAGCAAATCTCCCTTATGAGCACACCACATAAGCAGTCGTCCTTGTTGACTTAAATTTCTTGGATTTCCTCTCACTGTTAAACCCGCTTCACTAAAGGTCATGCCTCCATTTGTAGCATCTTGAAAGAAGAAGTAGATATGATGTGACACAGGGTCAATAATGAGTTTTAAGCTTTCCCATGTGCGCTGATTGCTTTTGATAAAGTCAGGAAATGCTACTTTTTGTACTTCTGCTTTGATTTTTTCTTTTATAAGTTTTTCTACATCTGGTTGCAATTCTGCAAGGATCTCTTCCTTTGTTGGTACTTCAGGCATCCATAGTGCTTGAGGTTTTTCAATAGTTATTGCAGTATTTGTGTCTTTGCTAAAATCTTGTGATATATCTTTAGCATCATCATTCTCGATAATTGTTTCTACTTCTAATATTTTACTCAGCCCCGTTCCAAATTCAAAAAGAGTTGCATTCTGAATGAAGGGAGTTAACTGGTTAAAATCAGGAAAGATACTTGTGAGGTCTGCAGATTGTATAAGCACTCTCATGCGTTTTTCTGTTTCAGGATATGCGTCAGGGTTTTCTAAAAACATACGCATGGTTACCTTTTGTTTTTCTGTTTTGTAGGTCATGGTTAAACGATATATAGTCAGATGAATTGTACTTATAGTCTAGGACTTGCATAGAACTGTCTCATTTGTCTCTTTTTACCCTCGAAAAGAGCCCCAAAATGAGACACCCTTTTTTATAGTGTCTCATTTGTCTTTTTTAGAGGAGACTCCGCGTCTCCGCCAGAATATATATTTTGCAGAAAATCCTCAAAAGTGCTCAGGGTTAGTTTTTATGGTGATATGAATCCTCTTAAGCTTATTCAGGACTGCATATTGTCGACTCTCGTGTTTTCGATGTAAATAAGCCATAGTGAGCAGTAATCCGCACTTTTCCGCAAAATGCACTATTGCAACAGAATAGGACTTTTTATGTTTCGTAAACACCTGTACAACATATCTCTATTAGCCTTCTTCAGTATGTATACTAGTGCCTCTTTTTGTGTTACTTTCTTCTCGGTAATTTCCTGCATAATGCTTGCAGTATTCTTTATCTTTTTGGTTACGTCTTTAGTTGGGCTGCTCCGTAAAATCCGTTCGGCAACTATTTGTAGTAACTCAGTTTTTGATAGCTGAAGTCTACAATCTGGATTCTTGCAACTGATCCTTATTTTCTTTTTCTCAATCTCATATTTTGGTTTCACATCACATCGTGAACATCTGCACTTATTACAGATATACCCTAATAATAGGTCTTTATAGATTACTTTGGGTTCTGCTAGTTGCGTTTGAACTTTGCTGTATAGTTCCTTGCTAATAATCGGTTCATAGTTCCCCTGATACCAATTACCGCTGCTCTTAGGGTACTCAAATTCCCCTGTGTAGAATGGATCATACAGAATCTTTATGATTGTACCAATACTCACAGGGTTGCCTTTGGTGGTGATGAAGCCATCGTTATTTACTATCCGCATAGCCTCACGAGTACTTAGGCCATTGTCGCCTACAAGCCTGAATAATTTCTGTATGTGATGGACTCTCTCATCATCTATAACAATCTTACTCTGGGCTTTTCTATTGCTCGGATCATACCAGAGTTTGTAACCCAGCGGCGTTGGCCCTGGTCGCTTACCAGTGTGACATACTGCTCGCATACCACGTTTCACGTTCGTTCCTCTATAGTCGTTCTCTAGCTTTGCTTGTCCGCATAGGAGCATCAGTAAAAACTTCTCGTCAGGTGTGTTTTTAAAGATTTGATCATGTGTCCGTATCTCAGACACTTTACCTTCGTCCATAAGATCCACCAGCTGTCCTAAATCTCCAGCATTCCTGCTGAGTCTATCGGGTGAGAATGTGAGGATAGAGTCCCATTCATTATTCTCCAGCCCATGTAGGAGTTGTTTGTAGCCATCTCTGATACCAGCTTTTTTCGCTGATTTTGATTCTTGAATTATTTCTATAATTTCTAAATTTTCTCTGACTGCTTTTTGTGTCATAGTGCTAATCTGCGACTCTAAACTTGCTGATTGTCGTTCTTCCTCCTCGGAGGATTTCCGTGCGTATAAACAGTACCGTAGCCGACTTTGTGATTGTTTCATCACAGACACTAAGCCCGCAACCTCAAGCAATAGCTAGTGGAAAGTCGAGAAAACTGATTCTTATTTCGCTGTCTTGTTTAGACTTGGCTCAAATCGCACTTCGCCGCCTTCTAAAAGCAGTTTGCCTTGCAGTGAATCGAGTACCTCTCGTTTATCCGTAATATTTCCAGTCCTTAGAATATGCCCAATGAATTGCGTCATATTCAAATCTTGTGCATCAGGGTTTGTTAGTTTTTGGAGTTGATTCACACTTTGGAGCTTCTCGTGTAACTTTGAATTTAATTCTACATGTCTGCCTAGTTTCTCATGAACTAATTCAGACACCTGCTTAACTAGTTTTTCTTCACGGATATATTTTTCTCTGCATCTATTTCTGCCACCGTATTTTGTACATTTATAGTAGGTATAGAGCTTTCCGTGGCGATTATTGTGATGTGTACCACAAATACCACTACCACAATTGCCGCACTTAAACAATTTACTCCAGAAGAAGTTTTTGCTCCCCCATTTTCGTTTCTTATTGCTCGATAAATTCTTATTCAGTTGCTTTTGCACAAGTCCATAGAGCATCGGTGTGATAATCGGCTCATGGGTGCCTCGATGCATATTTCCACTTTCCACGGGATACTCAAACCACCCGTAATAGAATGGTTCGTGTAGAATCTTATAAATCTTGCTATACATCACAGGGTTCCCATTAATACTTCTCAGTCCTGCCTCTCTCGCTTTATCAGCCGCTTTTTTCCCACTCATACCGCTATTCCCTACGTCTATAAAGAGCTGCTTTATGTGTGGTGCACGTTCTTTGTCTATGGTTATGATTCCTCGCCCAGTGGGGTTATTCGGATCTCTTTCTAGTTTATATCCTATCGGTACTGGCCCTGGGCGAATTCCACGCTCCACCAAAGAATAAATACCACGTTTAATGTGTTTGGCACGGTTATCGTTTTCTAGTTTTGCTTGTGATCCAAGAATCATCAGCAGGAACTTTTTATTGGGGGTATTATCAAATGTCTGTCCAAAGGTGCGTATGCATTTCAATTTTCCATTATCCATGAGATCCACGAGCTTCCCAAGGTCGCCAGCATTTCTACTAAGCCTATCAGCCGACCATGTGAGTATGGCGTTATATTTCCCATTGTTTAGCCCTTCAAGTAACTCTTTGAAGGCAACTCTTTTCCCTGTCGCTTTAGCAGACTTTGATTCTTGCAGAATATCTACGAGTTGTAGATTTTCTCTTTGTGCTAGCTCAGTCATTTCTCTCACTTGAGCGCCAATGCTCATGGCTTGCTCTTCGTCTGATTCTGTCGATTTACGAGCGTAAAGGCAATATTTAAGGTTTTCCATCATTAACAGTAATGTCAGACTGTTTTGTAAAGTCTAGTCAGACCGCCTTTATAAAGAATGAACTCTTCTGTGTTCAATATAAAATTTCCAAAAGTCTTTTTCTATGAACTTGTTACAATGTTTATAAAGATCTAATATTTGTAACACCTCTTTTGATGTATTCATTTCAGTTAATTTCAAGCAAAATAATTCTTCTTCTGAAAAATTTTCCCGTAATTCTGAAAAGTATATTTTGAGATTCTTACATTCTTCAATATCATTTAAAATACGCTCAAGAACTTGCCTTATTCCTCTATGCTGCATAGCTATATTTATGAATCTATTAAGAGAAGTTATTTCTCTTTTTGTCATGAAATCTCTCAAGTCAAGTAGTATTTCTATTTGTTTACTCAAGTTTTCTAAGCGCGATATAGCAGATTGTATATCGACTGTATTAATAAACCAACACGGATGTCTATCTACTGCTTCTCTCTCTAACTCATACCCCTCAAATTCAATATGAGTATCCATGATGAATTTTTCATCTAAAAAATGAGAAGGCTGTACCCAGTCTTCCATATATTTTTTGAAAAAATCATAATTGCAGTAGAAAATAGTAGATACTTTACTATTATCTAGCTTTTCATAGTCAATGTAGTGTTCATTCTCTTTCTTTTTTAGAATCTCAAAAATAAAACCTAATATATCTAAAATGCTATAATATGTTTGATTAATAACTCTCCGTTCTTTTTTGTATAAATAGTAAAAACTTGTCAGAAAATATACGCACAAACCACCCCATAGACTTAAAAATAACTTTTCAATATTTAATACTGCATTATAGGCATTTTGATAATTGTTATTACTGATTTTTACAATAAAATCATACACAGGTAACCCTTTAATGTCTGAAATAACAAATCCAAGTATGATGTGATGGTTCGGAGAGCTTAAGACTTCTCAGTAAAAGATTCTTTTGCTCTTCAGTTAGGTCAGTGTTCTGCATATAGGCTTCTATCTGAACTTTCGATCGGTAGCGGTCACAGTTGTTTTTAAGCCAGAAGATAATAGCCCCAAGGTTGCCGCCTTGAATTTTGCTAATGAGTTTTGATTCTGCTAGTTGATTTATATTCTCTCGTCCTGCCGTAATAGCTTCTTCCGCAAGATCTGCAAAGGCTGCATCGTCTTTAACCCAATTGTAGTAAGTCGTACGACCAATACTGAGCTTTTGGCAGGCAATGCATATCACGGGTACCTTCTCCAATACCTCAAGGAAGGATATCTTACGGGCTTCCTGTTTTTTTCGAGTGCGAGGAATTATCGTGGGCATTATGGCGATATTATGATTGCTTTTTCGCCAGTCAGTTTTTCCCATCTCTCAACAATCACCTTGCAGTACTCAATATCAAGTTCTACCATGAGACATTTTCTTTTTGTTTGTTCGCAGGCGACAAGTGTACTCCCGCTGCCACCAAATGGGTCATACACGACCTGCCCAAGTTTGGTGCTATTCAGTATCAATCGACGCAAGAGTCCTACCGGTTTCATAGTCGGATGGAGGGTATTCTTCTTGGTTTTAGGGTGAATAAGTACCGACTTGTCTTTAGATTTCTGGAATTGGTGAGACCCGTTCCAGCCATACAAAATCAGCTCGTGCTGCGGCAGATAGTCTTGCCGACTCAATATGTTTGTTGTCTTTGCCCATACGAGCAGCTGTGACACTTTGAACCCTGCGTCAAGAAACCCCTGCCTGTGTGCATATATCATCAGGTCTCCGTTGAAGGAATAATAGGCGTTCTTCGGTGATAGGTGTGGTTTGCAGGCGTTCAGCCAGTCAGTGGTAAATTGTGCGTACTCCTGTTCCGTTTGATGATGATCATTGGCTATATGTTTGTGGTCTTTGCCCTTGCCACTTGCAAACTCTGCACGTCCTTTTACCACATTACAACCATATGGAGAATCTGTCAGAATGAGGTCAATCCTATCCTCTTGGCAGATCTTTTCTATGAGAGCCGCATCAGTCGCGTCTCCACATACGAGCCGATGATGCCCAAGCTGGATCACAGTTCCAGTGGTTATGTTTTCGATAGCGGTAGGTGTATTAGGCATTGTTATTTTGGTTAGAGGTAGAAGACTTTTTGCTATTCTTCTGTTTCTTTGTTTTTCGTCTTTTCTTAGTCGTATTTTCTGTTGATTTTGCCGTTTCTGTCTCTTCGAGGAGTACCGCCTTTTGATCTGTAAGCGTTTCCCAACGTTCAATGATGACGTCACAAAAAACTAGATCTTTTTCCATTAAAAAGGCTCGGCGTTTCAGCTGCTCGCACGCTATCAACGTCGTGCCACTACCTCCAAAACTATCCAGCACCGCATCATTGATTTGCGTACAGCGGCGCAGTGGCTTTTCCAGCAGCGTCACGGGCTTCTGTGTTGGGTGCATGTATTCGTTCGTGGGTATGCGCTTGCACAGCCAGATATCGAGTAGGTCAAGAATATCATCAATGGTGCGGTTACCCGTATCCACCTCTTGGTTCAATATCTCTGTCACGTTTGCAGTTGCGTACAATTCAGGTTTGCCGATTGTGCCATAGACGCACGGTTCGTAGCACTTGTTAAACGCGTTCTTCGGAGTCACGTTCTGGTTATTTTTGATCCACAAACATACCCGCTGTTTTTTAATCTTCAACTGCTCATATAGCTCTTGTACGAGCCCTATATAATTCTGGTCACACCAGTAGAAGAAATGTGCATTTTTGCTGCACTGCGCCTGAGCATTCTTCATGGTATCCAGCAGAAACTGCCTGTATTCCTCGGGGCTGCGTTTGTCTTTTTCTTGCCCACCGTAGTTCTTTTCTCCACTAATCCCCTTATTGTAGTTAAGAGCTATTGAGTACGGAGGGTCAGAAATTACCATGCTCACGGACTCGCCGTTCATGAGTCTTTGTACATCGGCGAGCTTCGTACTGTCTCCGCAGAGTAATCTATGACTCCCCAACTTAAACAACTGACCGACTTGCGTCTTTGGGTCTTTTCTTGCGTCATCTATGGCTTTCTGCATATCAAAGTCATCGAATTCTATTCCCAGTACCTCGTCCCACATATCCCGTAGGTCAATTTCTTC
>Ga0163109_10002711_pt1 | contig 13723 bp, 17 predicted proteins | sample CRUFie1St13metaG_FD_108704 | JGI IMG/M metagenome (GOLD analysis project Ga0163109, IMG submission 108704) | Marine microbial communities from the Costa Rica Dome - CRUD Field 142mm St13 metaG | ecosystem: Environmental > Aquatic > Marine > Oceanic > Photic zone | place: Costa Rica: the Eastern... | reverse complement strand
TCTGAAAGTAATGTTACCATTTTGAAGAGTGTGACCACCCATTAGATCATCTTCATCGGTCTCGATTGTAATGTTAACTCTGAACAACTCTCTTTTGAGTTGAGCACAAACCTGTTCGATCATCAAAGTCTTACCGTTACCAGAAAGACCTGTCACAAAAACAGGAAAGAATATCTTAGACTTGATAATGTTCTTAACATCTTTGAAGTGGCCAAACGGTACATAGTTTGACATCTTCTCAGGAACAATTTTCACATTGTCTTCGATAATGTTGATCGACTCAGTTTGAGCCGCAACTGGCATGTTCGAACTAGGTTGTGATATTGGTACCACCCTTGGTTGAACAGGTGTTGACACATTTAGAAGTGGTGTCAGATCAAAAGCCGTTTTACTTTCGTTAGTAAACGGATATTTCTTTGACTTCACCCAATATGGGACATAGTCAAGTTTTTCGAGGTCTTCTTTCGTAAGAACAGTTTGATCTCCGAAAGCAGACTTTACTGTAGCAATAAACTCTAGTTTGTCGGGTGACAATCTAAAGTTCTTACCATTACTCAATGCAATAGATTCTGTCATATAGTCTCCTTAGTTAATCTCATCATTTGATTCCATCCTACAATAAAATGGTGGTCATTGTCAAGCTTTAATTTACTCAATTGGCTTCAATAACCTTTCCATATCTACTGCTATGGATGTTTTCTTTCCTTTTCTCATCGTATCGTATGAGTCATTGTTGACCCAATACCTAAATGCTTTACATTCAACTTCCTCTTTAGCGCAAGCTTGTTGTCTCGAGCAGTTGAACTCTTGGCACGGACCTTTGCCGATGAAAGCGAAGGCCTCTACGAACTTATCTAAGTTCATCGTGTTTATTCTCTCCATTAAACTTCTCCTGTTATCGAATCTAATTCATCTAAATCTTGATTCTCATCTAAGAGTGTTACCTCAAAAGTAGGTTCACCTACAGTTCCGCCATATTCAACTGAATGTGGTACTTTAACACCTTTACTTGATGCTACATCTACTTTTTCTAAAAAAGTTTGATAATCGTCTTTACTTAATATTGCTTTCATTATGCTATCTCCTTAATGAATTCGTTAGTTAAGAACCTTGAAGTCTTTTTGTTTCTTTGGTTCTTCTTAAAGGCTGCCATGATTCTTGATTTCTTGGCATCTATAAGATCGTCTGAAAGTCCATCTTCTGAAGAGGCGTTAAGACCTGTAGCAGCGACTAGGAACATTTTGTTGTAGCCGTGACACTCGATCATCTTACCTTCTTTTCTGATTTCTCTCCATGTTCTGTCATAATCTAAAGAATATCTTTCATTGTCTTTTAGAATGTGGTACATTGTTTGTCTGAAATCACTTTTCTTAGTGAACACAAAGTAACCTGTGATTGTCACATTACAAGTAATGGATATCCAGTCTAAAAGGTTTTGTGTTGTAACGAAACTGGATCTATCGTAGTTCTCCGCACCTTTCTTAAGAATGTAAGGCTTCTTGTTGTATGGGTCAATTAAGTATCTGTCTTTTTTAGTATACCAAGGATCGCCTTCACCAATCTGTGATTCATAATCTCTTTTCTCGTTCTCATCTTCATAGAGAACATTAGCACTATGAGAGAAACCATCTGTAATTACTGTTAAGATTGACTTCTCGATATTGTACTTTTTGTTGAACTCAGGAAGAAACTTTCTCAAACCAACAATACAGTGATCAAGTGGAGTACCGCCAAGATCATAGCCTTTTGGACCAAAGTCATATGACCAGAACTTAGACTCAACATCTACATAATTCATACCTGTCATTGCTTCAACTTCATCAGCACCTTTTGGCGTTCTGTCATAGTAGGCATAACCAACTTTTCTGACCATGAAAGTCAAGTAAAGAAGATATATGGTGTTAAGACCTTCTTGATATTCTCTTGAAGTCATTTCATTTGAAAGCATTTGTAGAAGTTGGGCCTCACCTCTCCATCCGTCTGTACCTGATGCAGGACCAGAATCACTAAACAAAAAGACATTGAATGGTATCTGAACTTTTCTACAGAACTCAGAAAGAATAACTGCTTGTTCTAGAATGTCTTTGATCTCAGAAGAAATAGAACCAGACCAGTCAACTAGAACATTGACACCATGATTCTTACCTTCTGGTAGATAAGTGACTCTCTTGAATACATCATCAATAATCTGATACTTAGCAAGTCTATTCATATCAAGTTCACCAGACTTTGCGATCTGAGCTTTGACAGCTTTCTGAGCAGTCTGCCTCATTTCAAACTCTTTAGCCATGTGATTGATAATAGACTTGTTTTTGTTTTTGAAATACTGTCTAAGATTCGGTAAAACTTGATTAGCTAAATCGATTGACTCACTCATTTTTTTAGCATAATATTCTTCTCCTGTAGGTATCAACTCTTTGTTGTGCCACTTTTTCCAGTCTTTAAGAACATCTTTGTATGAATAAACAAGACTATCTGCAACTTTATCAAAACTCTCCATCTTACAGTAAGTTTTGATCACCGCATTTTCATCGATGAATTGATCTTCATTATTGTGAGCAAAATGTTCTGTCAGAGCTTCTTTAGCACCGTCAGTAGGATCGAACTTGCCACCCTTACCGCCTTTAGTACCAGTAGGTTTCTCTATCTCTTCTTCTGTATCGATATCTTCTTCTTCACCGTCTACATCTGGAAGTTTGTCACCGTCTTGAGTACCATCTTCATCTGTCTCTTCTTCTTCATAACCATCTTGATCAAATTCATCTTCTGAACCTGACCATGAATCATCACCGAAGTCTTCATCGTAATCTTCATCGTAATCTTCATCATTCACATCGATATGAACATTAGTGATCGCTTCATCTTTTTCGTCTCTGACTTCGTTCTCTTTTGACCACTCATAGATTGCAGTAGCAACTTGAACAACATCGTCCCAAGTATCGCAATCCTCAGCAGCTTTTAAGAAGACTGACTCTTCATCTGTTAGTTTGATATTGACTCTTGAACCAACTTTTGTGATCAAGTTGATCTTGTCAATAAGTGATAGTGTTTGAAGGTCTCTGTCTTTGATACCAAAGAAATCTCTTTGCATCAATTCATTATATGCCTTGAAGAAAGACTTTCTAAGACCAGTAAATTTCTCTCTAATTTTTCTTTCGATTCTGACATCTTCTACAACATTAAGATAACCTTTGAGAGTTCTGTTCTCTTTAAGAGTAGAGTGTAGGCCTTCAAAAGGTGTATGCAATGCATGACCAACTTCATGACCCATAAACAGATCATAAAGTTCAGGTGAGATATCATCTTTGAAAGTAGGACAGGCAAGAATCCTGTTTTGTACATCGAAGTATGCAGTTGGTATCTTCTTATGTTGAACAGTAATGTTCTCAGAAGCCATCAACTTCGCAAGATTTGATTTTTGTGTTTTTAAGTTCTCATTCATCATGTAGCCATCCTACTATAAAACCAAGGTCATTGTCAAGCATTAGATAGCTCTATCTTCAAACCATTGATACGCTAGTTTCCATTGTAACTTTTGAATGTCTAAACATTCGATCAAGTTCATAGGAGGATTAAGATTGAGTTCTCTTAAAAGATCAACAACACCTAGTTGTTCAACTTCTTCGAGTATGTTTTCAAGTATTTGTTCGTTGTATTCACAACTCATTTTTTTCTCCTTTCTCTAGTGAAAGGAGAGGATACTATAAAATGAGGCCTATTGTCAAGCGTCGAGTGAAAGTCGCCAAGAGTCTTCGTTGAGTTCTAGATCGGGAATTGTATGTGTTGGCATTTGTTTGTGTGGATTCGTTGAGAACCAAAATGATATGGTGTGTCGAGAGTTTCTTCGTACTTTCTCTACACCATGAGGTATATAAATTCCTTGAAATAAGAGACCTGAACCGATCTCTGGTTTGTATGTTTCATGTTCTGGTATATAAGTTCTACCACCTTTGAAATCATCGTTGAGATAAAGAATACATGTCCATTGTCTAGCAGGATAAGCCGATTCAGTACCATGTATAGTTTCTTGACTTGAGTATGTGTCTAAATGTGGTTTTTGAACACCACCTATTGGCCATTCATTGATAGATACCATTTCAGGCCAGACTGTTTGACCATTGAGAAGTTTGATTTCACCTATGAGATTATAGATTGCCTTCCAGACCGTATCACGAATCTGTTGATTGTGAATGTGCATGAATCGGATGCCCCAATAATCTGAACCATCACCAACTCTTTCAAGATGTCTATGATTTTTGTGAAAGTTTATTATTTGCTTACATTCAATCGGCGTTAACAGATTTCGAATCATCTGAGGCTTGATCGACCACTCGGTCATTGTCGTTCCGTGTGTCTCTGGATTCGGCGCTGACATTATCTTCGCTTTCTTCCCTAGAAGTTCCGTCTTCAGATTGTTCGTTTCTCTCTGCGATAAACTTTGCAATTGCAGCTCTTTTTTCATACTCTAATCGTTTTTTCTGCTCTTTAGGTCTTGCCTTAAGAGCTCTTTCTAGTTTAAGTCTTGATGCTCTCTGTAAGAATATAATACCATTTAGGTGATCACATTCATGTTGAACGCATCTGGCAGCCATACCATCTAATACTAATGTATGTTTCTCGCCATCAGAATCTTGATATTCAAGTTCAATTGTTTTTGATCTTTTGATCATCAAGTAGATGTCTGGAAAAGATAGACAGCCTTCTTTCATCAAGTCTGTATCTTGTGATACTCTTGTAATCTTAGGATTAAAGAACCCTACTGTACCCTTATCAGCAGTTTTCATCACAAACATTTTGTATGGTAGACCAACTTGATTTGCTGAGAGACCAATACCACCAAAATTATCCATGGCTTCTGCCATATTCTTCTCGACTTCTTTTGGGTCCTCTTTTGGATTTTCGAAATCGAATTCAGGTGGTGGCGTTCTTAATACTTGTGACGCTTCTTCTATTAATTGGTACATACTCATGATATTTATACAACTGCAATACGGCTAAAGTTTTTATGTTTCTCGAATCTAATTACTTCTTCGAACTTATCGTACAGTTGATCTCCTTTATGGGATATAATAAATGCATTTGTTTTTTCTGTCAATGTATTTAATAGCCTTAAAAAGTCATCTGTACCTTGATTATCTAATGATGAATCAAATACTTCATCTAATATAAGTAAGTTAGTATTTACACTGTTCTTCATTCTTGCAACTGCTCGCCATGTGAATAGTAATGCAAGATCGATTCTCATCTTTTCTCCTTGAGAGAAGTTATCATATTTAAAGACATCACGGAATCTGGACTTGATTGTCTCTTCGAAGTTCTCATCGAGTTCAAAACCAACATAGAATTCTAGATTAGCAAGATACTTGTTGATCAACTTGTTCATTATAGGAACATATTGTTTTATGATCTTGGACTTAATCCCTTCGTCTCTAAGCAATAGTGTTGCAATCTCGAAGTAATGTGTACGATTGGTCAAGTCTTCTTTCTTAGATAACAATGTGTTTAGATTGTCTTCACTTGAAGTTAATCTATCATTTACAGTTTCATCTAATATCGCTTTCTTAAGTTCTTCTATTTGACCATTAAGTTTCTGTATATATTTTTGGTTAGATGTAATCTCTGTTTGTGTAAGACCAATCTCTCTTTGTACTTCAGTTATTTGTTCGCTAACTGAGAGGATTCGTTGGACTTCGTCATTGAGTTCTGAGATTTGTTTGTCAATAGTTGACAACGCCGTCTTGATCTCTGATACTTTATCCTGTTTCTCCGCAATGCATTTCTCTTTGTGTTCATTATCTAAGTCCTGTTTACATGTTGGGCAGTTGTCATGGTCTTCGTAGAATTCAATATCTGCAATTGCTTTCTTTCTAGCTGTTTCGAGTTGTTTCTCCAACTCAATAACTTGTTTGAGTTTATCCTGTGTAGAATCTTGGTTCTTGATGGTGGATTCGAGCGCCACCACATCTTCCGTCTTTTCATTTATTTTCTCCATCAAAGATCGAATGTTATCTTCTGTTTCTTTCACGGTTTTTTCATACTTAGATATTTGGTCGTCACGATTTTTTTGAAGAGCTTGGACCTGTTCATTTAAACCACTGATTCTCTCTTCTAAGAGATCAATTTCATGACTGGTTTCTTTCACTTCTACATTATGATTCGCAATCTTTTTTCTGAGTATGTCTTTCATAGTCGAAAAGATTGAAATGTCTAGTAAGTCTTCAACTAACTTTCTTCTGTCTCTAGCACGAAGTTGCATGAACGGAGTAAAGTTAGCAGACCCTAGAATTGCCACCTGAGTAAAAGAACGGTGACTCATTTTGAGTATGTTCTTTTCTAAGTGTTCTTGATAGTCTCTCATGGTTGCATCTTGATTAATCAAGACATTTTCTAGATATAGTTCAAACTTATTAGGTTTGGCACCACGAATGACTTTGTATGATTTTTTACCTACATCGAATTCAATTTCTACTAGTAAATCTTTATTGTTGATCGAGTTGATCAGTAGGTCTTTTTTGAGATTTCTGAATCCTTTTCCATATAAACCAAAACATAATGCATCTAATAGTGTTGATTTACCTGCCCCATTTTCACCAACAATCAATGTTGTCGATGATCGATCCAGTTCAATAGTGGTAAACTTGTTACCAGATGAAAGTAAGTTCTTCCATCGTACAGTCTTAAATTTTATCATAGATAGTTATGTTCGTCTAAAGCCTCATTATACAACGAAGTGACTAATGTTGTAAGTTGGTTTTTGTCACCTTGTACATCTAAATTATCAACATATTTGTGGAGAATAGTTAAAGTATCTTCTACTCCTTCCATTTCCTCATCTGATAATAGGTCCATATGTTTGTGGTCATCTACTACTGACATATGCAATGGGTTCGCCTTGTGAAGTTTATCTACCATTGCATCAAACCAATATGGGTTGTCTTTATTGACAACAATTACTTTGACGAACTTGTCGGTGTATTTCGAGAAATCTTGATTCGAAATACTTTCAAAAGTTTCCTTTGTATCATCGTAGAAAACTTTTTCAAACATAGTTAGTGGGTTGTGAATGGGCCTGATCTCTGTTGTTTCAGTATCAAAGATATGAAAATATTTTTCATCGCCATAATCAGACCAAGTGAATTGCATTTGTGAACCTAAGTATTTAACATTCTTCACTTCTGATTTACTATGAAAGTGACCACTGTAAACTTTATCGAATCTCTTTAGATAACTAATGTCTAGACCATGAGAACACACGGCACCAGGAAACATCAATGCACCTTCGATTTCAAAATGACCCATACATATACTTGCATCGGCACTTAATAAGAAGTCTACACTATCTGCATAGTTTTCATTATTAATCCAAGGCACAAGTGCGATATTAAAACCATCGTACTCTTTTACTATAGGTTCTTGAATAATGTTTACGCTGTCTTCAAATAACAATAACTCAGGACTGTTTACTGTATTAGTTGATTTATAATACACATCATGATTACCTAGAATGAGGTCCATTGTAATACCTCGTTCTAACATAGGTTCTATAAAGTGTTGTTTGTTTGCTTTGAGTGAAGAGAAGTTAACATACTTTCTTCTATCAAAGTAATCGCCTAGATGAATGATATGTTTGATATCATGTTTATCTAGATAAGGAAAAAACACCTCATTATAAAATCGACCTTGATACTCAGACATTGCCTGCATATCACCACGGACACCTGCATGTGTGTCATTCAATATAGCTATCTTCATTCAGTAAACTTTTCTAAATTACTCTTTTTCTTTTTAGTAGTTGTCTTCTTAGATTTTCTTGGTTCATAATTGACAGGATTATAATTCTCTTGCATCCATTCGATATTACTATTGACCATATCTGGTGATACAGTACCATCTATCGTATCGAAAGCCGCTTCAGAAATACCTGTTTCTGATAGAACCTGTTGTTTAATGAATACTTGTTTCTTTTCCTTTTGAATTCTACGGAGAAAAGCGTAGTAACAAATCTGTGTTACATATGCGAAAGCATTGTTTGATTTTTCTCTGTTGAAGTTGCCGATATATTGGATACAATTCTCGATTGCATCACAAATCATTTCATCTCTATAAGTATAGTTGATGAAGTTTGGTCGAGTAGATAGTCTTGTAGCGATCTTATAGATACACTCACCTATGTAGTTCGACATTTGTGGAGGCGTTTTGCCTTTTGATTCGGCGAGTTTGCAAGCTTCGTTAAACTCGGCGACCGCTTCTGTAAACTCTTTGTTGTTTACATAATGCTGATTTTGTTTTTTGTCTGCCATGTATGGATATTACACTAAAACCCTAGTAAATGTAAGTGCTTTTTCAGGTATTTATTAATTAGAATAATCTAAATTAACTTGTGCGTGTTTGACCTCGTCTTTTCTTACACACTTAACCATATCAGATAGTTTAGCATCTGGCAAGAGGTTATAATAATCAATTGCTAATTGAGGTGCAGGTACATCTTCGACATCACCATTCTCAATCAACTCTAGATATTGTGTGTAACTTTTAACTGCCTCTTTCTCAAAGTAATAGATCATTCTATGAGCAGTCTTTGGGAAAAAGATGTACATAAAGAGATAGAAGTTAAAGAACAGGCCTTGTGCAAAGAGAACAAGATACCTTTCTAGTATATTAGGATTTGCAATCTCGATGAAGAACATAAGATGCATACGCTCATTTTCAGCCTCAGCTAGCATTTCTCTGATCTTAGGACCATAACCAGTCTCCATTTTACGAAGACTTTTTAAATGAATCCACATACCAGCAACCATGCCTGGCACACCTGCAACTGTTTCTAGAACTACTGCTCTATGACCATATCTTTTTGCAAAGAATGTATCTGCTATAAAACGAAAAAACATTGTCATAGAATATGCAATGTTATCAGATAATTTTGACATTTTTTTGAAAAACCCCTTTTGAGAATTCGATTCTCGTGATAAGATAACTATGTTGCCACCGTCAAGAGCCTATCCTTTCATAAAGAACTGTATTAGACCCATAGTACTTAACATAAAGCCTATTAGCCCGACTTGTAATAACGACAACCATACGATTGCCTTCTTATTTAACTCTACCCAATAGGTGAGTTCGCCATCAATCCATTCTTTCTGTTCTTGTGGCGTAGCGTCTCTCGGTTTGTTCAACTGCAGCTCTAACTGATTCGGTATTTTGAATTGATCGTACATGTTCTATTTCCTTGGATTTATCCATTTGTCTGATAGCTCGCCAGACTCCAGGATTACCATCCATCATGAGTCCAGCGATCATCATATGATGTAAAAATAAAGAATAAAATTTATGCTTCATTTCTAGGACAATGTCTTCTAACTATATAGTTTGAAGCTTTTCTAAGTTCTTTCTTAGATAATTTCTCGTCCTTGTTCTTGTCAGCAGCTAAGAATAAACCAGGTCTAACTCTACAACCTTGCATTTCTAATTCTGCCATAGTAACAAAACCGTCTTGATCTACATCAAATCTATCCATTCTCCAATCTGCAAACGCACTTACAGACATCGAACATAAAAGTACCGCTAAAGATAATTTTTTCATTTTTATTTCCTTTTGAAATTGTTGGGAGAAACACTTAGCCTAGGTCTAATTAAAGACTTTAGTAAGGAGTGATACCTAATAATGAAATCATAAAAATCCCGACAAGAGCCACAAGTTCTAAATCGTCTCGTATGTTCCTGTTGAGTAGTTTTTTAATCATTATGCACTCAATATTATTGCTATGGGCAGTAGCAACGGCAAAGTTATCATTGTAAGTAGTTCGATAGTTGCAAAGGCATTTGATGCAATCTCAGACTCTTTTAGGCTCTCGTATTCACTTACCATGTTCTTTGCGACCCTAATCATCGCTGTGGTCATGGTTCCTCGTTAATAAGTAAAGTTAATAATATAATATTAGTATCAGTTATATGATACGCAAATATTTATACAACGGCTAATCTCTCGGATGAATAATGTCTAAATTTAGTGTATCTTTTTTGGATCAGTTGGTGCTACAGCATCATAAAAGTCATCAAACTCTTCGTCTTTGCTGAAACCCCAATCTTCATCATGCTCTTCATAATCTAAATCGTATTGTTGTGCAAGTCTTTCCATTGCATCACGAATTCTACGATCTATGTTTTGATCGATAGGACTTTTTTCACCGAGAGGTATAGATTCTTCATCGATCATTCTGAGCCATGTAGAACTGGCGCCATCATATAAAGGGATAAATTGATTGTTTATTCGACTACGATGTACTATGTGATCTCTAGGCATCACAATCTTTTCGTCTCTAGACAAAGGCGAATAAGGATAAAACACTACATGAGTTTTATTAGTGTTTGGTATAATAGATAGATGACAGATCATCGGCAGTGTGACCTCGATACTGTCACCAATATCTCTAGTCATACCGACTATCTCTGCGCCTGTTCTAGTTTTAAGTACTTCGTACTTTTGTGGTATTAAGTCTTTTGCTGTTGCCATAAGTCGAACTGTTTTAACTCGAAAGGAAAATTCTCCTCACTATAGATATTTATCCTTTCTTTCAAGTGTTCAAGTGTATAATTATCACATTGTAGATCGTCTGCAATATCAAACAATCTCATAGAATCTTTGCCATCTGTCTTACGAAGACCTCTACCAATTGATTGTAGATTTCGTATTCTTGACTTAGATGGACTTGCGAATACGATATTATCTATGCGTTTAATATTAATACCTGTTGAGAATGTGCCATACGATGCAAGTATAACATCGTTTTTTGCCTTTTCTACAATGCCACGAATCTCTTCACGATCTGCTGTGTCTGTACCACCATATACATAATGCAAATTATCGACTAACCCGTCTAACATATCGTGTAATATTACACCATGTTTTTCGACATATTGAAACAATACGAGTGTATTGCCTTTTAGATTTCTAACAAGGTTTACGATAAATTTATTTCGCATCTCATTTGATACGAGATAGTCCATCTCATCTTGGTATTTCATTTTCTGTTGTTTAGGATGTTTGAGAACAATACAATCAATCTTAATGTCTGCAACTGTACCTTCATCAATCAATTCAGAAGTTGAGATCACCTTTTTTACAGGCCCAAATAAACCTTCAAGTTGTAATCTATGTACTTCAGTGCCATCGAGTGTACCTGTAGTGCCTATTCTGATAGCAGTATTCTTCATCTTCTCAAGAATACCTTTAAGTGTTGTTGCTTTAAATAAGTGAGCTTCGTCACCAATCACCATGTCAAATGATTCTAATGTTTCTTTTGGCGCCTTCGAAAAACTTTGCCATGTTGTAATTGTAATTGGTGCATCGAACACTTCTTGACCAGAATATATCTTACATATTCTTTCTTCGTATCCATATTCTTCAAAGTCTTTCGCCATTTGTTCTACAAGTGAAGTAGTAGGCACGATGATAACTGTTTTCTTGTTATAGTATCTAGCGAGTAGATATATGATAAGAGATTTACCACTTGCAGTCGGTGATAGTAAAAGTTGTCTACCGTATTGAACTGCTGTGTGAAATGCTTCTAATTGATAATCTCTAGGTTCGAATGGTAAGTTTAGTGATTCGAGAAAGTCTTCCACTTCCAAGTTTCGTACTTTACTACCGAGAACATCAGCAACGCCCTCAAAGTCATAGCCACGCTCACGACAAAATTCGTCAACATAAGGAAGAAGACCGATATAAATTCTTTTAGTTTTGATCGAGAATAATCTGACTTTACCATCCCAATATCTATTTTTGACAGAAGGCATAAACTTAGCATTAGGGACAGAAAAACTAAAAAAGTCATATAAATCCCTAGCCAGACCATCATCGCAATGGACTTGCATAAAACATTCATTTATTTTTTCGACTCGTACTTTATCCAACTTTTGGTCCATGAAACCAACTTACAAGAGATATTCTAGTACCTCTAGTAACTGGTGTAACTTGATGATATGTATCAGAAGGAAAAACAATTAGAGTTCCTTTAGATTTACCTGAAAACGGAATAGTTTTCTTATGTGAAACTACATCTATAACTGTATTATGTGTACCTAGTTTATCGAAAACGCCTGAGTATTCTATGTATTCAAAATTACCACCTTCATAATCATCTGGATCAGATAATTGTATTGTAGATGAAAGTTTACGATATAGGCCTTGATCTGTTGGCATAGTCATTTGATCTAAGTGCCATGTGTAGTGATCACCTAGTGTATATGCATCTGGTCTATGATGATATACAGTGTACTGGTGTGGTTCCATATAATTCCACTGAAGATGCCATTCTGATTCTGCATTTGCTTGATTTATACCATCAGCAATCTTTTGTTGTATCTCTGGTAACATTTCACCTTCATGAAACCATTTAACATCTGATTTACGAATCGAGGTATCTATCATACCTGTAGTTGGTTCTTCTGCATCTGGATCTTCTCTTTTTTGACCGATCATACCATCTTTCCATGGTAATCTATCACTTGACCATTTGATTCTTTCTACTTCTTCTTCTGATAAAAAATTGGGGCATACCCAAACTTGATTATTATATAACATTATGCACCCGCCATAAATTTACGCCACTCGATCATATTCTTAATTGTTTGATGACGCCATGTAATATTGTCCATACATCTCTTTATGAAATCTATGGTTTCTGATTTATAATCTATTTGTGCTTTAATTTTCATGAGATCAGGATCAGAATCATAGAATACATTCATATCATTCTTCATGATCTTAAGACCATCGAATGGGTCATCTGACCAACCTAACTCTTTGATTCTTTCTTGGTCCATTTTACCATTGTACCATAGCCATTTGTCTCTGAGTAATAACTTCTGTTTCATCTGTAAGTTCTTAAGTATGATGATATTATCAGTTAATAACTCTGAGTATTTAGCGTGTAATTTTGGTACTGCCAATGATGACTTGTCGAGTTCGATATCATCGATCTCGCAGTCCTTAGACCACATTAATTTAATTTCATCCAAATTCATACTATAATTATACTATATTTAATAGTATTTATGAAGTGCTTTTTATTTCGTAGTAAGTAAATCTAAACGATACAGATGCAATTACTGGTTCTGCATCAGCACCAGACTCAAGTTGTATACCGCCTAGATTGATCGGGAAACAATCATGGAATCTGAAGTATCTATTTGGTACATTTTTGTTTGTATTTGTTACAAGTGTGATATCTGAGAATTGATTTAGATCATCACCTGTATTGGCCAATATCTTTGTATTTGTAGTTGTAGTATCTGTATATGCGCCATAGATACTAGGATCGTTTACAGGCACAATCGCATCCATCCAATCGTATATCTCTTTGAAGTTCTTTAAATCTTCGTCTACTAGAAACTCTACATCTAAAGTGTCAAATGATACTTTGTCGCCTGGAAAATATGCGTCAAGACCTACTCCTGCAGCCTGTACAGTTTCACTGAACTGTAGACCAGGAATGTTAACTGTTCGAACATAATATTCTACATTCGGTGTCTTATCAATAAGAAGTCTGAAGTTATTCTTATTGAGTATAGACTTATTGATTGTTGTTTCTGTTGGCATACCACTATTTATGCAATTGGGGTCTTACGACCCCATGAGATTACTTCTCGTTTACAAACTCATTGAGTTGTCTTGCAACTGAAATAACTTCTTCTGTTGACACGAATTGGTCACCATAAGGTTTTC
>Ga0163109_10002710_pt1 | contig 13730 bp, 11 predicted proteins | sample CRUFie1St13metaG_FD_108704 | JGI IMG/M metagenome (GOLD analysis project Ga0163109, IMG submission 108704) | Marine microbial communities from the Costa Rica Dome - CRUD Field 142mm St13 metaG | ecosystem: Environmental > Aquatic > Marine > Oceanic > Photic zone | place: Costa Rica: the Eastern... | reverse complement strand
TTAGAGGAATAAGAAAAATAGATATCAAATATTTTTTTGATTGTATTTTAAATTCTTCAATTAGAAAAAGATCTATCTTGAGGATTTTATTACAAGTAGTTCTAGAAAAATTTAATCCTAAATTCAGAAACAGGAGGGCACTTCTACAACCTCATTTGACATTTGATATCTATCAAAGATATTTAGATAAATACAAACCAGATTTTTCAACATTTTTCACTAATCATTTAGCTGGAATGATGCATTATTACTGGTTGGATATATTTCCAAAAGACTTTAAGAAACCTTATAGAAATCCTAATATTTTCAATAAAAAATCAGTAATAAAAGCACTAGATATCGCAGATAAGCAAATCGGATTACTAATGAAATTTGCAGAATCAAATTCTTATCAACTTTGGGTAGCTAGTAGTATGGGGCAAGAAGCAATTGAGAGAGAAAAAAGCCAAAGAATATTTTTAAGAGATTTCCCCAAAATACTTAATTCTCTAAATTTAAAAATTTCTTCTTATAAAATACTCCCTTCAATGTATCCCGATATTAATATTTCAAGTGATACAGAAAAAAACTTAAGATTATTAATCAAAAAGTTTCTTTCAATAAAATTACCTAACAGTAATCAAAGTATTTTTAAAATAAGATATAAAAGCAACACTAATAAAGTAAATTTAATTTTTACTAGTAATTTTCATAAAGAAGATTTCTTAGTTTATGAAGGTTCTAAATTAAAAATTGAAGATTTGGGTTTAGAATACGGGATCATAGAGCAAGGTACAGGATACCATATCCCGCAAGGTGTTTTATTAACCCAAGGTAAAAAATCTAAAGATTTACTCAAAGATTTAACAGTGTTAGATACTAAAAATGTATTCCATTATATTTTGAAACTTTTCGAGCAACTTTGAAAAAGTTAATTACTATTTATATTAATTAAGTAAATTATAAATGAAAAAAAATATAATTTTTTTTGCTAATACTCTCTGGTTTTTAAATAAATTTAAGTATGAATTGATTAAAGATATATCCAAGGATAAAAAAATTACTTGTATTTATTTAAGAAAAGGACCGACTTGTGATACAAGAAAAATTAACAACCTTAAAAGTATTCATGGTGTTAAATTTATACATTTTAAAAACTTTTTTATTAACTATAGTTATTCAATAATCCATTCTTTTTTTAAATTCAAACGTGAAAATTTAATTTATGAAAAAATTATCATATTTACTATTGGACCAATTCTGATCTCTTTATTGTTTCCAAATTTTTACAAGAAAAAAACAGTCTATGTACTCGAAGGTCTTGGGAGAGTATTCTCCTCTACAAAAACTATTAATAAACTATTAAAAAAATTCATAATAAGAATTTATAGATTCTTATTTAATAAATGCAATATAGTTTTTGTACTTAATTATGATGATTATCTTTACTTATTAGAAAACAAGATTTGCAAAATAAACAAAGTCAAAGTATTACCAGGTACAGGAATTAACCATCTTAAAATAGAAAAATCATTTAGTGGGAAAAGAAAAGATAAAAAATATATAGACTATATTGGAAGGATTATTATAGAAAAAGGATTTTATAAATTTATCTTAACAAGTTTAAACTTCAAGAAGTTTTATCCAGAATTAGATGAACAATATACTTTTAGAATAATAAGTCCAAAAGAAGATATTGAAAACTTATCTAAGGATGAAATAAATTTTCTTATTAAAAATAATATAGTGATAAAACCTTATCTAATTGAACCATTTTCTTATTATGAAGAATCAAAAGCTTTAATAGTACCATCTACATATGGTGAAGGTTTATCAAGAGTAGTTTTAGAAGCTTCGTATATTGGTATTCCAATACTTGCAAATAAAATCAGAGGAATTGTAGAAATCCTACCTAATGATTATAGATACTTTATTGAATCAAATAATCCTTTTTCAATTGCCCAACAATTAGCTGAAATGATAAATGACGATGAATATTTTAATTCAATTAAAAAAGCACTTAAAAGGAATATCGAGAAAAATTATTCAGTTGAAAAGTCTATTATTGAATTCAATGCCAATGTTTTTAAATCTTAGATTTAGTTCTTTAATTACTTATAAAATTTAACGCTGAAATGATATCGTTTTTATAAGTTTTTGTATTTTTCCAAGTATCTATAGCATTTTTTCTCATTTGTGAATACTTTTTAGGAGATGAAATCAAAAGACTAATATTTCTAATTAAATCATTATCGTTATTCTGGTATATCAAGCTATTTTCAAGGTTTCGGCAATAAGATTTAATTTGACCAACTGCTGTAACTATTGGCACTAATCCTAATTGCATTGATTCTGAGACTGACATCGCCAAACCCTCATAACTACTTAACTGAATAAAAAAGCTAGATAAATTTGCATACTTTTTAATTTCATCAAAACTCATTTGATCATAAATAAAAACATTATCTTTAAGTCCTAATTTATCTATTAATGAAGTTAGAGAATTTTTTTCTCCATAATCTGGACCAATAATAGTAAAAGTTGATTTCTTTTCTAATTTATATATTTTTGCAAAAAGTTTTAATGCTTTATTTATATTTTTCTTTTGATCTAGTCTACCCCAGTAGATAAAAGAATGATTACATCTTTTCTCATTAAGTGGTCTTATTTTTTCTTTTACTAAACTAATTACTCTTTTATTTTTATATGTTTTAAAAAATGAGAACTTATTATTATTTTGAAAATATAAACTTTTTAATCTTTGTTCTAATGTTGCATTTGAATCTGCCCAAATTTCGTATGCAAATAAAGCAGATAAACTTGTTATGAATTTATCTACAAAATGTTTGTTATGGGTATCATGTAAAAATAGGATATATTTATTATTTAAATTTAAAAATTTATAAATAAGGGTTATAAAATTACTTTTCCATAAAGACGTCAATATAATATCTGGGTGAAAAGTAAATATTTTTAATGACGATAAAAGATAGGCTTTAAATGAATTTTCTTGTTTATTATTTTCTAAAAAAAATACTTTAAATTTAAACTTATCACATGAATATTTTAAAAAAGATTTAGCTGCTGATTCAACGCCACCCCCATATGCGGTTGGCACTACATGTAAGATTTTCTTTTTTTTAAAATTAATTTTATCCACCTTGATTAATATTAATGATTGTTAGGAAATTTTAAATTATTCTTAAAACAATAAACATACGAATATATTATTAAATAAAAATTCTAATAAAAATAAATATCTTTATAAATTAATACATGAATATTTCAACTTTTTCAATTTTCAAGATTTTCAGATATATATCTAAAAAAAGAATAAAACAATTGCAAATAGCATTAATATTAATGATTTTAAGTGGTATTGGGGAGTTAATAGTTATAAATTCTGTTGTACCTTTTATAGCGTCAATTACAAATCCTCAACTTTTATTAGATCTAAAGATATCAAAAGTTTTTTCAAATATTTTTGGTCTTGAAACAAATATTGCAAACCCTTATCCTTTTATCATCTTTTTTGCAATATCTATAGTGTTATCAACTTTTTTAAGAATATCAACAATATGGTTTATTAATAAAGTTAGTGCAATGGTTGGGCATGATTTAAGTATTAGAACTTTTTCTAATAATATTTCTCAGCCATACGAATATCATTTAAAAGATAGTTCTAGTAATTTAATTATACAAAATACTACATACGTAGAAAATGTAGGAGCATCTTTAATAGGGTTCCTCAATCTTATATATAACTTTATATTGTCAATATTAATTTCAGTTGGACTTATATATATAACCCCAGCTTTAACAAGTTATTCAATAATAATTTTTGGAACTATTTATTTAATTTTAGGGAAAACTTTCAAGAAATATTTAAGAGATAGCAGTAAGGAAAGAGCTTTATCAGCTCAATTGAAAATCAAAACTTTAAATGAGAGTTTTGGTTCGATAAGAAATCTTATATTGGAATCAAATCATCGTATTTATATAAATAAATTTAGAATGTATGATTTAAATACTCGACTCATCGCGATAAAAACGTCAATAATAAGTTCTTCTCCAAAATTTATTATTGAATGCATAGCTCTACTATCCATAATAATTGCAAGTCTTTTTTTAATGAGTGATGCTAATAATAATTCCTCAATAATAGTAGCCTTAGGTACTTTTGCGCTTGGAATGCAGAAACTTCTACCTGCATTTCAAGGAGTATATGCACAAATTAATCAAATAAGGTTTTTTTCAAGTGATTTAGAGAAAACAATGAAATATCTTGAGATCAAGGTAGAAAATGATCTAAATCCAAAAACAACTCCAATGAAATTCAAAAAATCTATTAGATTAGATTCAATTTATTTTTCATATGATTTAGAAAAATATGTAATTGAGAATTTTAATCTAGAAATTTTCAAGGGAGAAAAGATTGGAATAATTGGCAAAACGGGGAGTGGTAAAACTACAATATCAGATTTGATCATGGGCCTTTTAAAACCTACAAAAGGTTTGATTTATGTTGATGATAAAAATATTTATGATCAAAATTATCCCAATCGCATAAAAAACTGGAGAAGTTCGATTTCTCATGTTCCACAAGACATTTTCCTATCTGATACTACTATTGCTGAAAATATTGCATTAGGCATCGATAAAAATCTTATCTCGTTTAAAAAATTAAAAGAATGCGCAAAAAAAGCACAAATTCATGAATTTATAGAATCTACAAAAGATGGTTATTTTACTAAAGTTGGAGAAAGAGGAGTTAGATTAAGTGGCGGACAATCACAAAGAATTGCAATTGCAAGGGCTTTATACAGAAATTCAGAAATACTTGTATTTGATGAGGCAACCAGCGCTTTAGATAAAAATACAGAACTTGAATTAATGAGTGCAATAAACTCATTAAGCAATGAACTTACTATAATCTCAATAGCTCATAACCATAGTACTTTGAAAGATTACGATAGGATTATTAAAGTAGAAAAAGGTAAGATATTTGAAACCGGCAAAGATCAGTTAATAATATAAATTTTTTTAAGTTTTATTTTTTATTTTATTTATAGTCTGTTATCAGAAGTTTTTTATATAAGATAATTCTTAGAAAAAAATTTAAAGTAAATTTATTTACTTATGAATTCAATAATATTTTTTGATGTTCAATCTATCTAATAGATATATAATAATATGGTATAAAAATCCTATGAATACTCCAATATTAATTACAGCCTGGAGAAGGGTAGAAAAATTAGAAAAACTTTTAAAAGCAATTAAGGCAAATAAGCCTAAAAAAATTTATATTTCATGTGATGGCCCAAGAAATAACAATCTAAATGATCAATATCTTATAGAAAAGGTAAAGAGAACTATAGATAATTTAATTGACTGGGATTGCGAAATCCTAAAACAATATAATTACGAGAATCTTGGTTGCAGAGGAGCAATGATTAAAGCAATAAATTGGTTCTTTGAACACGAATCTGAAGGGATTATTCTTGAAGATGATTGTATTCCAAATAAGGAATTTATTCCTTATTGCTCAAAACTTTTAAAAAAATACAAAAAAGATCATAAAGTTTGGAATATTAGTGGAACAAATCTACATGATGGTATTGTTAGAGGAGATGGTAGTTATTATTTAAGTAAATATTTTATTGGTTGGGGATGGGCAACCTGGAGAGACAGGTGGTTAAATTTTGATTCGGATTTAAAAAGCTGGGCAAAAGCAAAGGAAGTTTTTTTGTTGAAATCAATTTTTTCCAATCCTCTAGAAATAAAATATTGGACAACTATTTTTAATAGATTTTACAAAGAAGGTATTCCTGATACTTGGGATATAGAATGGGCATATACATGCTTTGTTAATGAAGGAAATACAATTATTCCGAATGTAAATTTAATAAAAAATATTGGATTTGATAAAGAAGCTACCCATACAAAATTTACAATCGATAAATATTCAAATAATAACTTGATATTTCCACTAATTCATCCTACTTTTTTAATTAATGATAAAAATGCAGATAAATATACTTTTTATAACCATTATCAAATGGGTTTTAAAAGAAGGATAAAGTTTATCCATAAAAAGCCACTTTATTATCCGAAAATGATTTTTAGAATTTTCATAAAATTATTTACTAAATTAAGATGATTTTGAGAATAATTTTTTTCGCCTTTAATATTTTTATTTTAATTTTCTTAAAAGCTAATAGCCTTGAAGAATTTAAATTTAAAGAACATCTCAAAAAAGAACCTTTTATTGAGAGGAAATCAGATCAAAAGATTGCTTCACTAAAATGGGAAAAAACTGTTAATAAAAATAATACTCACTTATATTGGGAGAAGGTAGATGAAGATACAAAAATTCCATCTATTGAGTCTTCAAACTTTGCAAATACTTATAAAAAAGCTTTTAAGGTAAAATCTTTAGATCGATCAGTCATAGTTGATGAAATATTTTACCCTGAAATATCGCATTATGTTCCAAATGGATACGTATCTTATGACCAAAAACTTTTAACTACTAGCCTAAGGACAATTAGTAAATTAAGATTCTGTGATGGGAAAAATTTCGAATATAAATGCGCCGATGGAATTTTAAATATTGATTTTAATTTAATAAGTACAGATAAATTTAGCCTTGATTCAAAATTTTCTCTGCAAAGTATTTCTGATAGAGGGACTAAATTTGGAGAAGAGTCAAGTATGGGTTTCAAAATAGCCAAGGAAGTTAATCCCAATTGGTCAATAGCATTTGGTGGTGAAAATATTATTCATTTAGATAAAGATATTGACTTAGGTAGAAACTTTTATTTCATAGCAAGTACTCATAAAAAATTAGGACCATCTAAAAAAGATATTCCTAGTATATTATTTATAAATGCCGGTATAGGTTCTGATTTTTATGGATACAAGGGAAATGGATTTCTAGGTAGGACTCCATGCTTGGGAGAACCAAATTTAACTGGAGATGATGATAATAATTGTAGCTGGGGGCCAATAGGTTCTATTGCTCTAGCTCCCAATGACAGAATAACTTTTGTTAGTGAATGGTTCGGTTATAGTTATGGATCAGGCTTTTCAATAAAGCCTTTTAAAGAAAGAAGTATTGTTTTATCATTATATGCTACTGACTATATTAAAGGATTCCCAAAATATGCTAAAGAACACTGCCCTAACAATGATTGCGATACAAGATTTTATGGTAACATTAGCTTAAGTTTTTAAATTAAATAAAAGTGAACGCTTCTAGACTAAAAAGAATATTTTTGTCAACTTTATTTTTGACATTACCTTTTAATTCTAGTTCATTATTAGCTAATGAACTTTTTAATAACAATAAAAATTCAACCTTTATAGCCGAAGCAAAAGGTTACAGAGAACATGACGATAAAAGTGAAAATGAAGATGATTCTCACTCAATTAATCACAATTGGGAAAATCACTATCACACAATTAGATCTATTAAATTAAAGAGAAATGGTAATTTAAAAATTCGTTTTTGCGAAAAGGTTGAATTATTAGAAGGTCAAGTTTATGCAGATGATATTAAGTATGATGTAAAAGATGCTTATAAAATCAAAAAAAGAAGTATTACATGGCGTCTCAATAAAAAAAATACTTTTAGAAAAGGAGACAAAATTTTTATAAATACAGAAGAATTCTTGGGCAGACCAATAGAGAAAAGCCCCAATATAAACGAGATAAGATCTCTTGTTAGAGGCTGTGGAATACCTTTCATATATTTACCCCAAGGAGTAGAAGTATCAGGTGATGGTTCGCCTCTCGCTCTTTTAGGAGTAGTTATAGCAGTTGGCGCAGCTTTGGGTGGTGGATCTTCAGGCGGCACAGGTGGTACTTCACATAATTAATCAATAAAAGATATCTTATTTAATATTGTTTATAAATATTATAATTTTAGTATGTAGGACAATAAAATCTTTGATTACAAATTTATGACTAATATCCAATTTCTTTTTAAAGGAGGTTTAGGTAATCAAATATTTCAATATTTTGCTTCAAAATACATTGAAAAAAATGTAAAAAACCTTAACTTGAGCTATGCCTTGTCAGACCATATTTTAAGTGGATATAGCAATTTTGAATTAGATAAACTAATAAAAAAACCAATAGATAAGAAAAAAGAATTTACTCAATTAAAAGAAAATGTATATATAAAATTGATTAAAAATCTGCCATTTTTAAGTAATTTACAAAAACTAAATTTAAAGTCTCAAATTGATCTATTAAATTGCTTATATTATGAAAAGGACAATTTTGGAGAAAACCCTTTATCGACTTTAGAAAAAGATTTAAACTCCTTAAAAAGGAGAGTTAATAAATTAAAAGTTAAAGGATATTGGCAAAACCCAAATTGTTATATTGATAATTTAGATTATTACAGGAACCTTTTAATTGATACTAAGCAATTAATAAAATACAAAAAGATGCCAGAGAAATACATATCCATACATATTAGAAGAGGTGATTACATATTAAATAAAACAAACTTTAATAATTATTTTTCCAAATTCTCCACAATTAAATTTATACTTTTAGCCCTTAATTTGTTACCTCAAGAAAGTGATAATATGCCTATATATTTAATTTCAGATGACAAGGATTGGACTAATAATTTATTGACTCTTTTATCTAATACATCAAGATATAGATTTTTTACTATAGATTCAAAAAATCATTTTGAAGATTGGGCTATCCTAAGGCATTCATCAATAAATATTTGTTCAAACAGTACTTTCTCATATACTGCGGCTCTATTAAATTATGAGAATTTGGATCAAAAACTAAGATGTATAGTTCCGCAATGGTTTTCTCAATATCAATCTGCATTTGAAAAAGGTTGGCTTTCCCCTAAAGGATTTATCGAAATTTAATCTATTTGAGTAGGAAGTAATCCTAAACAAAAAATAGATTGCAATAAAAAATATTTTTAAAACATTTATTTTATGATTTGGGAATTAAACAAGGTGTTCTTAAATCTAGCTTTGAATGGCAAAAATATAGCAATATTACTATTTAAATCTAGTTATTAGCCAATCTTATTCCTGATAATATAGCTATCAGTTATTTTGAATAAAAATACTAAGTTGCCGGATAATTAATGTGAGATAGATAACTTATTGGATTGAATAAAATATTAGTTGTATTAAATATACTTTCTATTTGACATTACCAAAAAATCTTTATGTTTAATACTCTAATTTATTTATCAATTTAAATAACTTCTAATTTATAAAAAATAACTAAAACTAAAGTTTAATCTCCAAATTTTTCAAATATTAAAAATTTCTGATTTGGGTAAAATTTTTATTTAGTAAATAAGATGAACATTATCTTTTCTTAAAATTTAAAAAGGAATATTGAAAATTAATTTTATTTTTCTTTTTATCAAATTAATCCAACACTCTATAATTCCTGGACCAATAATCAATCTAGGATTAATAAATATTTTTCCTTGATTATCTTTTATTGAGTAATGAAATGATACATGCTCGCAAACTTCATCTCCATTTTTCTTGACCCCAACATATTTAGCATCTTCAGGTATAGAGGATATTTTATAAATGGCTAATCCACCAAAAGCAGAATCTACCTCAATTATTTTTGAAGATGGCTTAATAATAATCTTCTTTGATGTAACATTTTTCAAATATGCTTTTTGATAACTTAAACCTTTCTTTAGGTCATTTTTAATCGCCACATAAAAATCATCTGGACACCAAGTTTTATGGCGCAAAGCATATATATCATAATAATGATCTCTGACATTTGCAGTCATAACTGACCAATAATCCTTAGATATCATATCCTTCATAACATTGCTACTTAATTGACTACATATTCCATCTGAATCCACAACAATAAAATATTCTGCCCAGCTATTCTGCTCACTTCTTAAATATTCTAAACATCTATTTCTGCAGATTGCCAATCTTTCTGTTCTTAATGGTAGATCAGTTTTTAATCTCCCAAAAGATTCAAATTGAAAGTTACTTTTCTGAATAAAAAGTTTATTAAGACTTTTTAATGTCCCATCATCACTATCAGATTCAACAAAAAAGTACTCAACTCTAGTTGCAAAATTCAAACCTTTATCTATCGCTTTTATTGTTTCAAAGATTTTCTTCTCACAATTTCTTACTGTACCAACTACTAAAAAGTTCAAAAAAATTTAATATTTTCTAAGGTAAATATATAATCTAAGATGCTTTAATTAAAAAAATATTTAGAAAGAGTTAAAATTTGATAAAAAAATAATTATTCTTTTCTTATAAAAAATTTTCTTTTTTATCAAATAAATATAATCTCCTATAAATAAAAATTTTAAAATTTCCCATTTATTTGGTTACTTTATAATATATATTAAATAAAGTTAATGTATACTCTTATTAATGATAAATGCTTAATTAATTCGGATCTTTCGGATGAAAAAAGATAATTTTGGAATAATATGTTTTGATAAAAAATATGATACTAGTTTATATAATAATTATAGATTAGCATTAGAAAATTACTTTTTAATTAATAATTTCAACGATATAAAATCAATAAATGATTTAGAAGGTATTGAATATATTTTTATAATTGATGAACATATGACGAGAGATATTTGGATGAAAAAGATATTCATTGATTTTGTAAATAGAAAAAAAATTAAAGTCGTCGTTTTTAATTTTGAAAAAATATTTAATTCAGTTTTTAAATCAAATATAATATTTCAGAAAGAACTTGAAAAATTTAAAAATTTATATCAATTTCCTAGTGATGTCGATGATGCAAATATTCTCAATAAAAAATTTATTGCGAAACAATTATTATCAAAAAATTCTCAATTGAAAGTTTCTATTGAACATAAGAAAAAAAAATCAAATATCTTATTTCTAGGTAGTAGTAAACAACGCTTGATAAATTTGAAGATAAGAAACCCGTATTATGAAGCTCGAAATCAAACCTTAAAAGATTTTAAGAAGATTTATCCGAATCTCAAGATGAAGATAAATAAATCATATAAATATGAGATGTATTTGCGAGAATTAGCTTCTTATAAATACATTCTAAATCCAATAGGGACTGGTAATTTTATAAATATAAGATTTTATGAAGCCTTAGAATTAGGTTGTATTCCAATTCAACAAATCACAGAAAATATGATCCCAAGATATAAAGAACTTGATTTCTGCTTGTCATTCTTTAAGCCAATTGATCTTAATTTAAATGATTTTCATTTTAAAAAATTTGATTATTATTTAGAAGATTATTTTAATGAAATTGATCTAAAAAATTTAATATCATAAATTCTTATTTATGATATTAAAATGTCAATATAATTTTTTTGTTAACAAATAATTATGCATCTGATATTTAGATATAAATATTTGTTTTATATTTGAGATTACTCCCAAAAGGATAAAATAAATTTTAGATAACTATTAATTATTTATTTTCTGAATAAGAATATAATTAAAATTAAGAAATATTTTTAAATAATGAAGAAACACTTTGAATCTCTAGATGAATTTATTAATAAATACGACTCCGATATTGTTCATTTTTGCGTAGCTAATAACGGCGGAGCTAGACTCGCCATAAATCTTGCCAAAAGTTGTAACAAACACGATATCCCTTTAGTTTTTTTTGGACAAGATTTAGATTCTTTGAAAAAATTAAGTAAATATGCGATTACTGTAAATAATATAAAAGACAATAAATATAGACTTAATATCTGTAGGGGTTATTCCAACCATTCTGAAAACTTTGGTACTAACGGATTTAAGAAAGTATGTTGGCTAAGATATGAAATTTGTAAAGCAATTTTAGATTCAAATAGAACCGTTATTTATTTAGATAATGATATTGTTATAAAAAAGAATTATGAAGCACAGATTCTTAAGTACTTTTTTGAAGAAGAAAATTTAGATTGTGTTTTTCAGGCAGAGATAGAGGAAAAAGTATGCTCTGGTTTTTATGCATTAAATAAAAATTCTAAAGAAAAAATCGCAGAATTATTTTCAGAGGAATTCTTATCAAAAAATAATTATCAAAGATTTGATGGAGATCAAAGGTTTATAAATAAAGTAATTCTTAAAAATGAAACTCAATTATTAAATTATAAAATATTACCAATAGATAACTACCCAGTAGGTTATTGGTGGTATCGAAATCATAAAAGAATTTCAAAAAAAACAGTGTTGGTTCATTACAATTACATTGTGGGGGATTTTAGAAAGATAGTTAAAATGATCAGACATCTAGATTATTTTTCATATGACTTCTATTACATAATAATTTGTTATCTAAAACGTTTATTAGTTAAGATAAATAATATTAAGCATTAAAGAAATTTAATAAAAGTAGAAATTTTTAATAAATTGTATACAAATTATTTTTCAACAATATGTTTAATCCACCATTGAGCGTAAATTTTTTCATAATATTTACTCATTATTTTATTATATATTTTCAATTTCTCTTTATTGGTAAAGTTTAGGAAATCCCTAATATTATTAACCACCAAAATAGGTAAATCAATATGAGGAAATAGATCATATTTTTTCTCAATTACTGGAACAGTTTTATGAATAAAAGCTTCCCAAGTTCTATGACAATCAATGCCATTTCCTGGTGGGCTAATTACAAAATAAGAACTAGATAAAACTTTTCTATATTCTTTTAAATTATCAAATTTCTTATTTTTGAAGTTATAACTTTTTAAAATATATTCGTACTCTCCCCTTACCTTAGAATTATTTCTAGTAGTAAAACTAACTAACAATAAAGATTTTTTTTTAATTTTTATTTTGGCTATATTTATAGGATTGTAATAATTAAGATCTCCATTTTTCTGATAATATGCATTTTCAATTCCTATAGGAATTGGCTCTATAAATTTATTATTGAAACTAAGATTTGTCCCGAAAACATATATTTTATTTCTAACTAATTCTTTTAAAAGTTTTTTATTTGGAACTTTATCTCCATTATGGAGAATAACTTTTTTATATTTTTTTGCTAAATCAAAAACCCATTTTATAGATAGAAGATCATTCTCTATAAAAATAATATTTTTCTCATTTTTACTTTTTATAAATAGAGCTCCTTCACGATGATGGTCTAATCTATGATCTTTGTGTCTTTTCCTATTATTAATTACAATTCCATCAGAAATTGATAAAAAAGTATCTCCACTAATATATGGATAACTTCCAATTCTGCCAAAATCTTTTGGAATTGCTTTATTTGTTAAATTTTTATTTACTATAGAAAAATATCTAATTTTATATTTAATAAAAGATAAAAATCTCCTTATTTTAAAAATCATCTTCTCTTTTTTTATAATGCGGATTAGTCAAGAATTTTTTATTTATTGGTTAAAATATTAAAACATTTAATACTTGAAATTTTAATAACATTTTAAATATTAACACCTTATTAGGTTTTCATATCTTTTTTTATTTTAAATATCTTTTTTTTTAGTTAAATCTTAAATGTGTTTAAGATTTGGAAGATAATAAAAATTAATTTATTCTAGAATTCCATAAATAAAATATTAAATATATGATAGATTTATCTTAATTATTTAAACAAGATAATTTGACTTGTCCTAATTGTAATTCAAAGTCAATAAAAAGAACAAGAGAAGTATATGTTACAGCTGAGAAAATAAAAACTTATTTATGTCACTGTAATAACTGTGACTACCTTTATTTAGAAAATCCTAATTG
>Ga0163109_10002708_pt1 | contig 13730 bp, 10 predicted proteins | sample CRUFie1St13metaG_FD_108704 | JGI IMG/M metagenome (GOLD analysis project Ga0163109, IMG submission 108704) | Marine microbial communities from the Costa Rica Dome - CRUD Field 142mm St13 metaG | ecosystem: Environmental > Aquatic > Marine > Oceanic > Photic zone | place: Costa Rica: the Eastern... | reverse complement strand
TCACAAAACCCAATATTTAATCGTTAATTAATTTTAAACCCCACAAAAACCCCACAAATTTTTGAAATCAAAATTAAATATCCATAGAATATGATTATGGAAGCATTGCCAGGAATTTTATTAATCGTAGTTTATTTTCTTTTTAAAAGCGGTAAGAAAAAAAGAAACGAGACAGATCTAATAATGTTTCAAATTAACTCGGCAGAAAATTTAGTAAATAGCATTGACGACTTGGTCACTTTTGTTGATGATGAATCAACTACTAAAAATGTTAAAGATTCAGGAAAAATATTTCTAAATCAACAAAATGTAGAACTTTATGAACCTAGGGCTAGGAGAGTAGCTGGCCATTCTGGTGTTAGAGTAGCTAAAGGAGTATATATTGGGGGTTCATCAGCAAAAAGTTATCAAGAGCAAACTTTACTAGATACAGGTAGCCTAACTTTGTATGTAGATGAATTAATTTATTCTGCTTCACTAGAAACTAGAACAATTAAATTAGTAAAAATAGTTGAAACAGAAGTTTTTACTGATGGGTTTCGAATCTCAATAGCAGGCAGACAAAAACCAATCTTATTTTCCAACATTTCAAATTCTTTGTTGTGGTCAGAATATATTGATTCATTGAAAGACTTTATCCAAGAATTTAACAAAGGTAAATGGGATAAATCTTATATTGAAGGATATGTCCAAACTAAAAAATCAAATTATGTTAATCAAATTAGTGAAAAGAGGCAAGAATTGGAATCTTTAACTAACAAAAACAATACTTAAGAGAACCCACATAAACCCCACAAATTTTCTAAAACTGTAGACACTCTCTGATACCTTCTGATATCTTTTTGAAAGAGCTTAAGTTCATTGACTCTATAAATTGATACTCTGTGATACAACCTAGTATTTAATGGTTCTTTCCTTACAAGGAAGAAGTCACAGGTTCAAATCCTGTAGCGCCCACAAGGGTTTTTCAGAAATATACACTGTAAAAACCACTCAGGCCCACACCAAGCCCACATTTTGTAAAAAAACTTCTTATAATTTCGAATATGAAGAAAATACTTTATTTTAATAAAATTATCAATCGAAAAGGTCATTCACTAGATTGCAGTTAATTAATAGTTTTATATCTAACAATAAAATATTTTTATACCTGTCAGTATTTTTTATAAGCTTATACCTAAAAATTAGGAATATTGAATTTGTAGAGTATAAATATGATCAATATTTTGGAGAGAATGTAATCCAAAATTGTAATATCAAACTTTTAAATTTTTCAAATTTAGAATTTCTTTTTATACCTTCTTCTTCAGGCGTTCCTCAGGGTCCTTTTCATTTTTCACTAGAATGTATTTCTGGAATATTAGGAATAAATAATTACATAGACTTCTTAAGAATTAAAATAGTTTTTTCACAAATAATAATTTTTATTACAATATATTTGCTACGAAATTACTTATCAGAATTAGAATTATTTACATTTCTTTTACTGATTTTATTTAATCCTTATCTAATTATTTCCACAAGAAATACGAGCATAATTTATGGATACGAATTTTTATTAGTAATTTTCTTATATCTAATTCTTAATGTAAATAAAACCAAAAAAAACACAATGGTTTATGGGGTCTTTTCATTTTTAACATTGGTGTTTTATTTTCCAACATTCATTTTTATTAATTCTTTTAATGCAGTATTGTTTTTTAGAAAATATTTCAAAAATTTACTAGATTTCATTATTGGTAATTTGATTGGTGCTGGCTTGTCTTTTCTTGCTTATGTTCCATATATATTGTCAAATAGTCAATTAAATTTAAACAACGGTTCAAAATCATGGGGATTAAGTTCATATTGGAGAATTACTCTTCATGCAATTAGTGGCGATTCTTTAAACTTTAAAATTAACTCTCAAAGTGATATAGATTCTCTACTGGCGATGTACCCTAACTATTTAAACCTTCATAGAATCAATTATTTTTTGTTAACATTTCTTTTAATTTTGTCATTAATTTACTTTCGAAAAAATTATAGTTTTAAATCACTTGATATTCTTGATTGCATATTCTTCATATCAATGACATTTACTGGGATTTTTTACACAATATTAGATATTCCTCTTTATCCACACTACTTCTTCTTTAATATATTTTTTGCTATGGTATTTATTGTCAAAAATATCCATCCTAAGTTTTTACTTTTATTAGTAGGCTGTGTTTTTGTGCTTAATAGCATAGTAATTATTCAGAATTTTCATTCTTATATACAAGAATTTAATGGCGCTCAAACAAGTGATTATGGTAAATCATATAATTCATGTGGATGTTGTACGAATGAAATAAAGTTGTGTAAGGGTCAGTAAATTTTATATTTTATTGTATTAATTAAATACATAATTCCATCTATTGGTTTTATTTTTTTACCTTCCAAATAAGATCTACCTTCATACTTTATTGGGACTTCAATTACTGATTTATGTTTTTTTAAAAATTTTGAAACAATTTCTATTTCAATGGAAAAACCATCTTCAACTAATTCAATGTCTTTAAATATATCTGTAGCCATCATCTTGTAGCATGTTGCTATATCGGATATTTTGCAAAAGTTAATTAAAGAAAAAAACAAAGACATCACTTTGTTGGCTATTAAAGTACTTCTGTAAATATTTGTTCTTTGTTTGTCACCAATAAATCTTGAGCCAATAATCAAACTATTTGGATTTTCTTTTACTATTTCAAACATTTCCACAAGATCTTCAGCAAAATACTCTAAATCAGCGTCATGTATTGCTACAAATTTTGATGTGATTAAATTTTTTGCATTGTTTAGTGCATTTCCTTTTCCTTTGTTTGTTGCAGATTTAATATATTTAATTTTTTTGTAAGTTTTTTCATAATGTTTTGCAATTTTATCCGAACCATCATTTGAATTATCATCAGAGAGAATTATTTCTGAAAAAATATTTTGAGCTAATAACCTCTCTATAGATTTTGCAAGGGTAGTTTTTTCATTGTAGAAAGGAACAATGATGCCTAAGTTATTCACTATTAAATTATACCTGCAACCTTTGAAAATAAGTTAATTGTTAAGCGCTTGTGGAATCTCCTAAGAAACAGTCTGAGGAACTAAGAAAGTAATGATAACATCACTATGAAAGGTAAAGATATCAATGCGAAAGATATATAAATTAAAAAACCAACTATTAAAAGGATAATTGCACCTATAAATATTTTATTGGCATTCATAAAAATCTATTTTATTACTCATCTCTTTTTTTCATAAATTGTATTGTTCAAATAAAAAATAAAAATATTAACATAAAGAAAAAGACGAGTGAGTAAGTTTGAGCAATTTTCATGAAGATTTTTGAAAAAATTTTCTAATAAATATTTGAAGAAAAGTTTGTTATGGAAGGGTTAATTCAAATATCTGACCAGAAGTTGTACCAATCAGTAATGTTCCATTACCGGAATCGTTGATTGTTGTGATAGAAAATGGAATTGTATTTTTGTTTAAAACAGTTATTCTTGTTTCATCTTCAGAATTAATTGCCCAAATAGTACCAGTACAAAAATCACCTATGAAGAAGTACTCATCCCATTTATTTGAATTTGATAAACCTGTTCCTCCAATAATTGCACAATAGTCATTACCATGTGGAAATAGATAATTTGGATATATTGTATTTTCAATTTGTTCATTTTTTACATCTTCGGTAACTGGAGTGTTTTTGTAATTAGCATCAAAATATGCCTCTAGCCAAGGCCATCCGAAAAAATATGGATCTATAATTTTGTCATAATTCCTTAGGATATTTACCTCTTCCCAATGTGAATTTCCAACATCTGGAATAATCAGATTATTGTTATGAAAGAAACAGGACCAAGGATTTCTTAAACCATATGCAATATATTTTATTCTACTGTCATCATGACTGGTGATTGGATTCTCAATTAAGCTTTCTTTTTCAAAGGTGAATATCTTACCCCAAGCTGTATCAAATTTTGCTGAATTCCCAGGGCTGTTTAAATCGCCCAAACATAAAAAAATCTCTGAATCTTTTTGAAGTATTTTACCTCCAAAATGTACCGTATTCTGAGTAGCCAATTCCAAAGAAAGTAATGTTTGTTCTTCACCAATATCTAAATCTTGACTTATTTCAAAAGCTGAAAAGTAGTATCTTGAATCATTTCCCGTATAGGTTGTAGTTAGAAAATTTTTATCTTTAATTGTAATAAAATCAAAAGTATGCAAACCCGCTTCTCTATCTCTGAAAACCTTATTAGAAATGTCTAATAGTAAAGTTTTCTGCGAGTTGGAGTCGACACCATATATAAAACCTTCAGCTTCTGAAAATAAAAATTTAAAATTAAGAGGATTTTCATGTCGAATATAAGTAATTATATTTGAACCTTCTACAATATTCTCAACACTTGCTTCTCCAAATGAAGGAGTTTCTATCAAATTTAAACTTTCTATATTTTTTTCTTCAAGCTGCAGTAAATAGAGATCATACTCTGAAGTTTTTACAGATTCTGTAACTTGATTTTTAACAACACCGACTACCAAATCAACAAGTAACCCATTCTGAAGCTCAGCTCCTTGTTCTAGATTTGTACCTAAAATTTTATCAATACACTCTTCTCTTTCTGTAACTTCTCTTACTATTCTGAACTCAAAGTTCAATTCGTTTTGTGTCTTTATTTCTTGTAGTTCTTCAACTGCTTGATCCAAGGGAACCTGGCAATTGTTAAAATTGTCTGGAAGTGTCGCTTGGTTAGATGGTGCACAGTATATGAGAGATATTAACAACAAAGACTTGATTGCAGTAATTTTTTTAATTTGCATAAATAAATATTAATTTAAAGTTTGATTTATCAAGAATTATCAATTTTTACTACTGTTCCATTTAAAGTCAAAAGATAAATACCATTTCTACTTCTCTCAATAGATAACAGAGCATTCTCCGATTCAAAGGTTTTATTATCGTAGATGATTTTTGTTTTTACCATTCCATTATCCAATAGTTTGATTCCGAACAGATCTCCATTCATAACCCCGTAAGTATACATTTTGTAGCCCCCATAATTAATTGGGTGACCACCAATCAATCCACCTATTCTTTCAGCTAAAATAGCTTTTTTATAATTCTTGTTTGGAAATTTTAGATCATCTGTAAAAGGACCATGGCTAAGGTTTCCTTCTATATATGGAAACCCTAGATCTAAGTTGCTACTGTCAGTCCTTACAAAATTTATTTCATCTTGTATATTTGAACCCACGTCAGCAATCCATAAATTATTGTTTGAAAGTGAGATCCTATATGGATTTCTCATTCCTATTACCCATACTTCATCTAAATTAGAAGTTTCATGATAACCAATCCCTTCAAGTTCCAAGTCATCTGAATTAAATTCAAATTTTAAAATTGAACCCCAAGGTAAATCAGCATTTCTGGATGTGTAAAGAGAGCTATAAATTGATGATGGTGCAACAGCGTTACCAATACTTGCATAAATTATATTATTGTCTCCAATTTCAATTCCTCCACCCATTGCCCCAACATATACAGTTGGTGTGCCTATTTCATTACATATATCGTAAACAGCCAATAGAAGAGTGAAGTCATTACATTTTGTATATTCAGGCAATGAGTAAGACTTCAAAATTTTGATAAAACTAATCTCAGATGATGCTTGGTCTATTTCATAAAGATTGATGACATACTCAGTGTTTGTATTATGCATTGAAATTAAATAGTTGCCATCATTTGTAAAACGAATTGCAAGAAACCCTCCATAGTCTATTGCGCCTACATCATCTACTGAGTAGATAAGCTCTTTTGAATTAAAATTAAATATTTCACCAAATCTATTACTTATCAAATCAAGTTCTGAATTTGTTGGGTGCAAAGCTAATGATGTTAAATAAGTGGTGGGTATTTGTATTTCGGTTGTTTGTTGTATTTGATATTCGTCTTCTTGATAAATATCAAGATTTAATTCTCTACCAATTACTAGCTCTATATGTATATTTTTTTCAAGTTTTAAATTTTGATCTTTGTTACTTCCAATTACCATATCTAAGCAGTCAGGTAATTGATTTTTTGCAGATGTGCCTGTTGCGGGATATCCACTTATGTTATATGTGAGATTGATTGCAAATTCTTTATTCCAATAATCGAACAAATCAATTATTGATTGTCGAGAATGAGGACAATTTCCATTAAATGTTGGCAGTATAAAATTTGAGTCGTCTCTATATTTTCTATCTAGCTCTAAAGTTTCTGTAGTTACCAGTACTTCTGTTTGTTTTTCTTCAACTACTTGAGTGGATTGTTCTGTACTTGATTCTTCCTGTTCAATAATTTCATTATCATACATAACTTCAACATCTTCAGTTGAATTACAACTTACTAGTAGCAATGTAATCAAGAGATAAAAGATTTTTGAATTCTTCATTTAGAAGCTATTTTATATTATTTTTTAAATAATTATTAATTAGAAAATTATAATTATTAAATCAGGAATCTTATGAAATTAAAATTCGTTAATAATCAAAATTTATTACTTACTGTAACTTTAATAATTTTTACGGTGCTTTTATTGGGAAATTCCTCATCAAAGAATACTGATGATTTTTTTGATCCTGCAGATGATTCACTGTCTTATGTCTCGCTTGCAACATCAATCTCTGAAAATAGTTCTTTTATAAGGCAAGAGTTTTTAGGAGAGAATGCTGTAGAAACAGTTCGAACACCTGGGTATCCATTTTTTATTGCTCTTTTTTCATTTGGAAGTTTAAAAAATATTATTTTTATTCAAAATATTTTACATGTGATCTCAGCATTTCTATTATTTAAGCTAATTGAAAATAGTCTAAAATTTAAATATTCTTATATTGTATTTTTACTTTATTTATTTAATCCACTCTTAATTGCTCTTTCACAGTTATTACTTACAGAGACCATAAGTATCTTTTTAATAAATTTACTAATCTATTCGCTTTTTAAAAAAAGATTAATTTTTACTCCTGTTTTTATTGTTGGAATACTACCAATAATAAGACCCGCCTACTTGATACTATTAATGGGAATAATATTATTTAATAAGCTGTTTTTTAGAAACATAAGCCGTTCAAAAAGAATATTAATTATTGTTTTAATGTTGCTGCCTACTTCTGTTTGGACCTTGAGAAACTACAGCTTGACCAATCAAGTTGTATTTTCCTCCATTACAGGTATGAATTTATTAGAAGAAACAGCCAGCGGAGTAATGAGCATAAAAGAAGACATTCAAAATGGCGAAAGCTTTAACAATATTGCCAATATTGAATATGAAGAAAAAAGAAAATGGTCTCAAATTTTGAGAAATGAAGTCAATTTAGGAGATGTGTCTAGAGTTATATCACAAGCACCTGGTCAAAATCCTCATCTTGTAGCTAGTGAATATCAAAGTTATGCCATAAGAATAATTTTACAAAATCCCCTTGAAACATTTTTACTTGTAAGCAGAGCTTTTATTTACAATTCATTAGAACCTGGAGATCAAATATACAATTCAGTATTAGAAATACAAAATAATAACTTCATAAACTATTCTGTTACTGTCTTGAATTTGTTATTTTTAACATCTGCAATGACTTTCTTCATAAAAGAAATAAAAAATAAAAACTTTTCCAACAACAAACTTATCTTTTACATATTGTTGCTTGCACCATTATTGCTTTTGGCCACCCCTAGTGGTAGGTTTGGAATACCACTTTTATCAACCTTAATTTATTCCGGAGCTGATTACTTCAGAACCTCTAAAAATTTAAATTAAAATCTTAACTTTTTTTAATTACAAATGAAAATTGATCCAAATAATAAACATTGTGTGTATCTTGTATTGAACTATAGTCATACAAAATTTTTCCATCATTTTTTATCTCTACGCTTGTGCTTGAATCATAAAGAGTTATTGACTCAAAAATATATTTATAATCATCTTCCCAAGTTTGACTACTAAAGGATTCTGACGATGTTACTTTTGAAATATTAATTGAAAATTTATAATTTTCATTTTCTATAGGTAAATAGATACTTTTGTACTTTGTCTTTTTCGAACTTCCTGTATCAGGAATTAATTTAAATTTTAATTTTACAAACTCTGTCTTTGAAGAACCATCAATTATGCCTTGAAAATTAAAAGTAACATTGCTTCCTTCACTAACAATTAGATTTCTAGGACCATCATTTAAAAATTCTCCAGAAACTTGATCTGAAGAGTTGATTGTAGGTGGTGTATAGTTTTGTCCACCACTATTAATTACAAAGGATTTATCAAATAGAGCTGTTACCTTATTAATTGATGATTTACTAGTGACGGTTGAGGAGCCACTTGATCTCCATGAAAAAGTCGTTATTTCTTCAAGCGAATATCTGTCATAATTACAATTTCTAAAATTGAAAGTACTAGAAGAAAGCTCAGGTCCTAAAGGTAATTGAAATCGTAATCCTTTTTCATTTCTAAATACTGCATATGCAAAATTGCTAATTAAAGTATTCTTATTAAGATTTTTTACTGCTTTTACCTGAACACCAATTTCATGACTTTTAATTTCTGTATTTAAATACCCTCTTTCAACTGTAAAATTATTACCATCTTTATCTAAGACTTTCATTAGCTCTGTACCAACTAATAAAATCTCGGAAATATATGCTTGATTTTCATTTTGTAATGAAATAGTTGTATCGCTTAAATCAATTAAAGTTGAAACATTTTCTCTATTATCTAGTACTCCATCAGTAACATACACAATATTTATAGAGTCATTTGTATTAAATGATTGTCCAGATGCAACATTGTTAAATTCATCAGTTGAGTTGTTTTTAGATGTAATAATAAAACTACCAATGCCGTTGTGTGAACTAACGTTTTGCCCATCAGAACTAGAAACCACAAACTCTCTATTGCCTGATGATTTTACAACTGTCCCATTGTTAGTCTCTGCAAAGCTGTAAAACCATACTCCGGGTGTAAGATTGTTAATTTCAAAAGTTGCTTCAGTTAAATTAAGAGATGTTGATATGTTTGAAGCATTTAATATTTTCAGGTTAGAGGTGAAAGGTTCAATGAAATAAAATTTATAATTTGTTCCACCATCTCCAAAAATTTTTATCTTAATTTCACTAAATGATTCACTTACAATTTCAGTTGTATGTGGTGATTGAGAATAAAGATTGTTCATTGGTAACAAACTGTTTGCGATGCTCCCGTTTTGATAGAGATTTAGAACTCCTGAATCTAATTTATTAAGGTATGGAGTGCCACAAACACTAGATTCATTATTAATACCTTTGAAAATACTTATAACTTCATTATTAGTCAGCGATATGCTAGGAATAATTCCGTAACTATTATTATTACTTACATTTTCAGTGACAACAGTTGTTGTAGTTGTGTCAGGGACAACAGTTGTTGTAGTTGTGTCAGGGACAACAGTTGTTGTAGTTGTGTCAGTTGTATCTGAAGTGTAAACGCTAACCTGTTCCTCACAACCTGTCCAATTTTGCATTTTTTCAATAGTTTTTGGTCCTACATCGCCATCGGGATTTAAGCCTGCAAAAGCTTGAAATCTTCGAACTGCATCAGCGGTTTCTTGACCAAAGTACCCGTCTGGTTCTCCTGCTTTAAAACCATATCGATTTAAAAAGATTTGGAGGTTTTGTATATCTTCAAAATTAATATTTAAGTTATTGTCTTCAATACATTCTTCAAATACAGATGTAGTAGTTGTTACTACGTCTTCAACTATAACACTGGTGGTTGTAGTTTCTTGAATCTCAGTTTCATTTATATCCTCAATTACTTCAACACTTCCATCATCTCCTCCACAAGAGAAGAGAGAAAGTAGCAAAATTAAAATTAGAAATTTGCTTTTTTTCATATAATTCTATCTTAAAGACCGTATTGTGAATTTGTAATAACTTAAAAGTAATTATTAATTTTTCAAATATTTTTTAATTCTATAATCAAGAGTGAAAATGTTAAATTATAAACCTAGAATATATTTCTATTTTTCTACAATTCTGACTTTTATCCTTTTTTTACCATTTTTTTTAAAAGGAAATATCGGTTCTGATTGGGACTCTTATGCATTATTTGGGACATTTAAAAATTATGAAATATTAAAGCTTTATATTCCATCAAGGCCACCTGGATTTCCGATGTATGAGTTAATTGTTGGATTAATAATTACCCTTTCTGATCTAATTCTTGTATCAAAAGAGCAACTTTTGCTGCTATTCCAGTTTTGCTTAACGATAAGTTTTAATTTCTTAATTTACTGCTTTTTTAAAAGATTTAGAAATGATAATTTTTTAATCTACTTGATAATTGTATTTTCACCAATTTATTTAATATCCGGTTTTTCAGTAATAGATTATTTCCTAGGAAGCTTTTTTGGCTTTCTAGGAATCTATTTTACAATGTTCAAATATGAAATTAAATATTTTAACTTTTATGTTTCAATATTCTTATTCATATCAATATCTACAAGACTAAGTAATCTTATTTTTTTAATTGTTGTTTTGTTGTACCAGTCCATCTATAGAAAAATATATATCTCCAGTTTTAAAATATTTTTAATTACTTTATTTACTTCTTTATTTTTTTATTACCTTTTTTATTCCAATTTATTTTCGTTTTATCAGTCTGAGGAAATATACAGTCAATGGAGTGATTTAATTTGTATGCTCAACTTAACTAATACTGATCACACAGTAATTGACAGGTTGGGAAGATTTGTTTTAAAACAAGTGCCATTTTTAGGTACAGTTGGGACAATACTTTTCATAGGAAATTATTTAAAATTCAAGATAGACCTCAAAAAAGAATCTTTTTATATTTTTTTATTATTTATTTTTTTCCAACTAAGTTTTTTAAGGCTACCAACTGAAGAGGGACACCTGATACCTGCATTTGTTGCACTTATGATTTTATTAAGACATAGTAAAAATAGAGCTGTATTTATAATTCTTATATCTGTAATTTTAAGCAATTTTATTGATCTAAAATTTTTTGAAGTAGATAAGGTTGACAGTGCTTCAAATATCACATTCTCAATTAAGGTTGAAAAAGGTTTTTTATTACAAGATTATGAACTAAGAAATTCAATAGGAGAGAAAAAAGAATTCCACTACGAAAATTCACAAATTACTCTGTATGATGCATGGTCTAAAGGATGTCCGAATAAATGAATAAAAAGATTGCAATCATAACTTATGCGAGATTCCCTTCAGAGATGGCTTATGGGAATCATTTAATCCAGATAGCAAATAGTTTTATTGATAATGGCTTCAATGTTTCTATTTATTATCCAAAAACATACAACACAAAAACAATTGATGAAAGACCGGAAAAATATTATGGAGTCAAAAGAGAGATTGCGTTTAAAGAAATTAATAACTTTGATATAACAAGTTATTCAATTTATAACTTTTTACCCAGTTTTTTAAAAAAAATTATTTACTCTTTAAATACATTTATTTGGTCAATTAAATTAAAAAAGTACTTTGATGGTGAAAACTATGTATGGTCTACAAATCCAAATATTTTACTTATCGTTAAAAAGTTTTTTGATGTAACAATATATGAAAAACATGGTGTGGCAAGATTTATACAAAAATTTTCAATTTCAAGATTAAAAAAAGATAAAAATGTATATTTAATCGCTGTAACTAAACAATCTTTAAATGATTTAAATAAATCTATTAATAAGCCGTTGTACTTACCTAATGGAGTAGATAGAGAGTTTTTTAAACCTGTGGTATCAAAAAATGAAATTATAAAAATAGGATATATTGGCTTTTTAGAAACTTACGGTATAGATAAGGGTATATTGAGCTCTGTAAAAGAAATTGCAGAAATTAATAATAAAGTAACAACAAATACTTTAATTGTAGGAGGGCCAAAGAAGAAACTGGACGAAATCACCAACTATATAGAAAAAATAAATCAAAAAGAAAATTTTACAATCAAAGATTTTGTGCCTCACACAAAAGTTCCTGAATTAATATCAAATTTAAACATTGGGATAGTACCCTATCCTAACGATGAACATATGAGTTTGTATGCATCGCCTTTGAAAATATTTGAATTTGCTTCTTGTGGTATACCTGTTCTTTTATCAAACATTAAATCTCATATAGAATTAGCGGAGCTAGATTTAGGTTTGGAATTTTTTCAACATGATGATTTTGATGATTTTAGAAATAAATTAGAATCTCTTGTTCTTAATGATGAATTAAGAACTGAGCTAAGCAAAAAATCTTTAAAAAATATTGATAAGTTAAGCTGGTCTAGTAGAACAAAGAAAATTATTGCAAGCGTCCGTAGCTCAACTGGATAGAGCACCTGACTTCGGATCAGGGGGTTGGGGGTTCGAGTCCCTCCGGACGTGCTATTACTTTAGTTACTGATATAAATTTTAGTAAGGATTAAGTATGTATTTTTTTATTGCATCATTCAATTCATCGGGATTGCAACTTACTACATTTTTTATTACTGCCAATCTTCCTATTCTCTCATCTATCAAAAAAAATTTAGAAACAATTTTATAATCTTCCCTAGAAAAAAAATCGTCAAACAGTACCTGCCAACCTGAATAGGATTTAAGAAAATCATACATTCTAAGAAGAGTGGCTACTCTAAACCGGCCATCAATCATTATTAAATCTGGTTTATCTCTCATAAAAAATTTTGGATCTGAATAATTCTTAAATTTTGATAGTAGCGATTGTTTTCTAGTTTCAGGAAATAAAGGGTGCCCCCACCTTGAAGTAGGACCAATATTCCTGTGGAGATATGTTTGTTTTGATAATTTTTTATATCCAATCTGATTGACCTTCTGCTTTACAGCATTTAAAAAAAGTAAGTCTGTGTCTATTGTTATATAGTTTATACCTAGCTTAGAGGCTAATACTGTTGAGCCACCAGAACCATATTCAAGATAAAATTTTGACTCTTTCAATGAATCAATTAAATATTGATTTGAGTCTTTTTCTAGTGATGGCGTCTCCTCAATTGTATAAAATAAACTTCCTATCGGTATAACTTGGCTAATGAAACCGAATAAATAAAGGAGATAACGGTAGATATATTTAATAACGTTTCTCATTATTGAAAAAAACAAAAATTGATTATTGTAGTCGCTCTTGCTTCTAGTGATAGTTTTCTTATTTCATCTTCTTCCAAAAAGGGGGTTTCATTTTTAATTGATAATTCCAAAGCATTGATAAGACTTTCTCTTGATTCTAAATTGAAGAAAATTATTTTATCTGAAAACATTAAGGACCTATGTGATGGGAAATCTACAGCAATTACTTTTAGTTTTCCACGTAAGTATTCATAATATTTTAATGGAGAAGTATACAGTTCGGAGTGCTTGTTACCTTTTTCATTTATTAAAACACCTATGTCAGAATTCTCTATTATGTTTAAAGCATCTCTTCTGTTTTGTTGACCAACAACTGAGACTGAATTTTCAAGTTTACGATTTTGAATCTCGTCTTTAAGTTCTTTGGCTACTTTATTTGGACCACCAACTATTGTTAGTTCAAATCTCTCATATATGCTTTCATATTCATATATATCTATTATGTTGTTTAATCCTCTAGATTTACCAAACCTTTTTAGATTTCCAACAAAGACTACTCGTTTCTTTTTGTTTGATTTTTTTTCTTTAGAATAATC
>Ga0163109_10002706_pt1 | contig 13732 bp, 13 predicted proteins | sample CRUFie1St13metaG_FD_108704 | JGI IMG/M metagenome (GOLD analysis project Ga0163109, IMG submission 108704) | Marine microbial communities from the Costa Rica Dome - CRUD Field 142mm St13 metaG | ecosystem: Environmental > Aquatic > Marine > Oceanic > Photic zone | place: Costa Rica: the Eastern... | reverse complement strand
TTTTCTTTTAACTCTTTTTTAGATTGTTTCTTAGCTTCTTTTTCTTGTTTTCGGCGCAACTTTCTTTGTTCGCTTGTCATAAGAATTATTCCTTAGGATGTTTGTCTTCTGTGGGTTGTGTCCCTTCGAAGTCAGCCAATCCGCGTAACCCTCGATTCAATTCTTGACGCTGCTCTCTTTTGTCAGTTGACCCGAGGGCGCCATCACCACGATCAGAGATTGTGATCGGATACCAGTTATAAAGGTTTCCAGATTCCGTCTCCACTGCCCGAAAATGAACAACTGGAACCATCACCGCTTGGGCAATTTTGTCTCCTGGGTTGACCACCTGATTCTCTCTTCCGATATTGTGAAGATTGATAAAAACTTCTCCATCATATCCGCTATCCACAACACAAGCCCCAACAATAAGGGAACGCTTATATGCAACACCTGATCTGTTCTTGATTTCCAGCATGTAGCCATGAGGAACTCCAAAGCGAAGCCCAGTTGCCAAAAGAACACTTTGACCAGGCTCAATCGTGACACTATCCGTTTCCGGGTTCAAAAAAAGATTATCTGGCTCTGGATTGAAGAACAAGTCCAGTCCCGCATCACTTGGGTTAGCTCGCTCTGGTGGGCGGGCTGTTTCTCTAACTCTCGCATATTCAATAATCATAGTTACTCCTTTTATCCTACAAGTTTGAAGTTTTTGTTGACAGACCTTGTTGAGAAGCCCCACTGTGGATCGTAATCCAGCCGAGCAACATAGGGTCTGTTCAGGTGAACCTTGTCTGTTGGTCTAACGCTCCAACACTTAACACTTGACACTTGACAAGTATCATCAATCACATCTACTATCCAGAAAGTCTTTCCATTACGAGTCTTCTTCGGAAGAACACTGCGTGGAATAAACCAACAAATCTTTAGATCTTCATCAAAGTTTGAGATTGGTGGTACACAGTTTTTCTCAATACGATCCTTGACCTTGCTATCCAACACAAGTTCAAATGGGAATATCCCAGTCAATGAAACAACATTATCAATCTTTTCTTCCTCTGTAAAGTTCGGCTCAGATGCTGTTGCAATTATGTTTTCTTCTAGCTTCTTTTTTGTTTTTGGTCTGTCATTAATTGCAGCTAACCAAAAATGCTTTGTATGCTTAAATCTATCATCGGCATTAATAATTTCGTCACACGCACCTGAGCGGACCAAAACATCCAGAGCCTTTTTATTCAGCTTTGAGTAGGTAATGTTCTCGTTGAACAAGAACTCTTCAGTAGTTTTAAATGGTCTATTCGCTAAAACTTGCTCGATAGCCTTCTCTCCAAGACCCTTGATTGAAGTTAGCGGCTGAACAAGCTTACCTTCGGAAGAGATTTGCCAAGACATACCCGATTCATTGATCGAAACTTCCTGAACTTCATAACCCTGACTCTTGACAATGTTGATCGCCTTTTCCTTCTTAGCTTCTGGTTCTTCGTTCAAGAAGGCAGACAGCCACTCTGCTGGATGGTAATTTAGTAGCCACGCGCATTGATAAGATAGAATGCTATAGCCCACAGCATGAGATTTATTAAACCCATAGCCAGAGAAATATTCAAACGTGCCCCAGAGCTTTTCAGCATCGGAACTTGATAAGCCTTTATCTCTACATCCTTCAACGAATTTATCGTGAATGGCTTGCTTTTCTTCTGCACCTTTTCCGGTTCCTTTCTTTGTTAATAGTTTACGCAACAAGTTGCCTTCATCCAAAGAAATATCTTTCCCAAGGCGAGAGGCTAGGATTGCAATCTGTTCTTGAAAAATCAAGAAGCCATAAGTCTCTTGAGTTACCTCTTCGATTATAGGGTGAAGATACTTGATATATTGAGGATTTTCCTTAGCCTCAACATAGTTCTTATCCACATTAGCCCCTAGAGGTCCAGGTCGAAAAATTGAAGTAATAGCAGCAATATCAATGAGGTTTGTTGGTTTTGCTCTCTGGCAAAAAGACTGCGCACCAGACTCAGTAAACTGAAAGATACCAGCCCACTTACCATTGTGAAAGATATTTTTGTAAACAGACTTGTCATCGAAACTCATCTTGTCTGGGTGAAGGTGAGAATCGTAGAATGATTTTACTTCTTCAAATGAAATATCTTGTCTTCCGGTCTTCTTTTGTAGAACCTTTCTTACTGCATCCTCAATAATACGAAGAGTCTTTAGACCGAGAATGTCAAACTTAATAAAGCCCATTGGCTCAAGATGCCTAACATTTTGACCCTCGGTCCAAGGCGTTTGCCTAACACCGCCGGAGTAGATAAGGGGCATCCACTTGTTTAGGTCTTCTCCAACAACAAGACCGCCTGCGTGACGAGAGCAAGAGCGAATCTGTCCCATCAAAGTATGGACATGAGTTTCTACTTTTGGGTATTTCTTTAGGAAGCTCTGAAGAGTCGGGCTGTACTTCATCAATTCATCAAAGGTTGGCGTATATACACCAGTCTTGATTCCATGATCTCTCTTCGCTGGACCAGTTGCTTCAGCAACCATCCTGCTTGTAACTTGGTTCACCTCTTGAAAGGGAATCTCATAAAGCTTTGCAATGTCCTTGATAAGAGAGCGCAACTGTAGCGTGTTCCAGTTGGAAATAGGAACAACATTATCCTCTCCCCACTCTTTGACGAGCATCTCTTTCAAGGTGAAAGGATCGCTTACATCATAATCAATGTCTGGATAATCTTTTGCGTCTGCCCTCAAAAAGCGAGAGAACAGCAAGCCATACTTAATAGGATCAACTTGCGTGATTCCAAGTGCATATGCAACAAGAGAACCTCCAGCAGAGCCACGAGAAGGTCCGGTAATCTGGATAGCAGAGGCTTTGTCTGCAATAGCCTTCATCGTAAGGAAGTATCTAGAAAACCCTCTATCCTTGATAACATCAAGTTCATCGTTAAGGCGGTTTAGATAGGCAGGCGTAACATTCTTACCCCTGATAGTTTGGAGTCCGATCAAAGACATTTCTGCGAGAGCATCATCTTCTGACATGTCGTCTGGAATAACAAAAGACGGAAGCCTAATAGAATTATCTGGATAAAACTTCTCAATCCTATTGTGAGCGATATCATGAGTGCGCTCGATAGACTCCATAATCAAATCATCATCGTACTCAACACCAATCTCTTTTGAATACTTCTTATAGGACTCCCAGACTTGATCACCGTTCTTTGGATAAAGTTCATGAGGAACTTCGTCCAGTGAGTCGGGCATCTCACCATGAAAGGAAGCCATAGCTGGGTTAAGACGCTTGTAGAGTTCGCGGTCCTTCCATACTTCGGGGTTGTAGTAGTGACTATCGCATGTAGAGATAAGAGGGATATCATACTCCTTATGCATTTGAATGACCATCTTGTTTAGGTTGTGCTGATCTTGGCTAGACCACCATTGAAGCTCCCCATGCCAGCGGTCCCCAAAAACACCAATCATGTTTTCAGTTGTGCGACGCATGGCATCCAATACAGCTTCGTCACCTTCTTCGCGGTTCTGCCAATAATCAGAAGCGTACACGCCACCCAAACAAGCCGAAGCGGCAATAACTCCGTCATTATGTTCTCGAAGCATCTCTAGATCCATCCGAGGGAACCTAAAAAAGTTACCGGGCTTGTAAGACTCGGAAACCATCTTGAAGATATTATTAAGACCTGTTTGGTTCTGCGCCAAAAGAATTAAGTGAGACCTCCGATTTACGGCGGACTTCAATTTCTTTGAAGATAGTTCGTCCTCAACAGTGAAACCCGCACCAGGATCGTCCTTCTTCTTTTTCTTTGTTTGTTTACTTTCTTCGTAAACTTTCTGCCAATCTTTAATAGAGGGAATAAAGTATGCTTCGCAACCATAAATAGGCTTGAATTCTTTACCCTCCTTTTCCATCTTCTTTGCATGGAGAACCTGGTAAGATACGCCATTGCAGTTACCATGATCCGTAAGGGCTAAAGCGTCACAACCATTTTCATAAGCAAAGTCCATGTGCTGTTGGGGAAAGCCAATAGCATCAAAGGGACTACCAGCAGTGGAGTGTGCATGAAGCCCAACAAAAGGAATAGACGATTTTGTGCGAGTCATGGCGTTATTATACACCATGGAAAAGCTCTAGTCAATAGTTTTTTGCTCTTGGGTTAGCCTACACCGGAAGAACCGGACCAATTATTGTTTATATACCTTTTATCGATCCCGGTTAAACCAGCCACAACATCAACCTCAACGGTTGAACTATCGTCACTCAAGAGATAAAGTTCTGTAACCTTCAATTCTAGAGGCTCAGGAGAGATAGTTTCGTGATTAAGGGTATTTCCTGCCAACAATCTAAAGTAGTTGTCGTTTTGGACGCCTAATGAGGAAAATCCAACTCTAAGGTGAGTAGCCCCTGAGCCTGACACTGGAATAATCTTAACCCACCGCGTAACACTTGGAAACTCGACCTTTAAAGGAGTTCCACTTGAAGCGGGGGCGGTGAGTGAGCCAGTAGCAAAAGGCTTGGCTGATACTTGATATGAAGCGGCATTCCCTAGACCGGGCGAACCTTGATTATAAATAGACATCAATATAAATAGTGCGTTAAACGCTAACCTACCTTATTCCAGGTTCTATATTTTAGCATATCGGACTTCGGTCTCTTCATTTTTTTACTTTCTTCTGAACCAAGATACTTGCAATAAGAATCCCAACTACTAATATCATAAAACCACTCCATTTCAATAAACATTGTTTCTCTAGACAAGTCTAGATTAGAAAAGATATCATCTAGATCAAAGAAACGACCAGAGTATCTATCTTCCAAAGGTAGTGTCACTTCTGGATATCCATTTACAAACGGCGCAGAAGGATCAAACTTCCCCGTAGCTTTCTTGTAAAACATCATAGAAAATCTTGAAACCTCATCAGCATCAAAAGCAAACCCAATAAATTCATTGTCCATAACAGATTTGCCTGCCGGGGTTGTTAGAATAAAGTTTCCCGGCTTGGAGATGCTTTGTCTCCAATCTCTTACTTTCTGAGAAGGGAAAACTCCATAGGGAAACGCAACATAAAATTTATCAGGCATAATCCACTTGGAAAGCTGTGAGCAAATCTTTTTTGCAACTTTGCCCCCATATATTATGCTCCACACAATAGATTCTTTTCTTTTCTGATCTCTTGGATGTGTCTCGACGTAGAAGATGGGTATTGCTTTTCTACTTTCACTAGGATATACGTCAAACTTTCTACCAATCCAAACAGGATCCTCAACCATTTCACCGATTCTATGTTTAATGAGAGGTTGCATCTTCGGAGGACATACGATCCAGATCGTCTCGCACCCTGCGGTAGCACATTCTAGAACTGCACGTTCAACGGCGAGGAGGTTCTTTGCTATCGGCATTAAACAGTCGTGCCAAGGTAAATTAAAGTCCAGAGGCTGACCATCAACGGGCACAATACCTGCAAGATGAAACGACTGTTCAGAGGAATAAATTTTTTCACTGCTTGTATATTCTTGTGACATACGAATCTTTCAATGGGTTCGCTTCTATTATATCATTAAAATGAAGACATTTGTAATCGATACTATCCGTACACTTGTATTTCATCGCAACCATCGGGACAATATCTCGTGCTGCGTTCTCAATTCTGATTGAGTAGTACTTGAACTTTTCTTTATTGTCCTGATCTCTTCCGTTTCTCGGTCCCCTGATTCCAGCCTCCTTCATCAGGTGAAGTGTCTTAAATCTGGCACTAATGTCCGAGAACTCATATAGAGATAATTGTTCCTCGGTCAGATAAGAGACCGCTACAGCATCTTTATACTTTGAGTTATCTGCTCGTTCACTCTGGAAGAACAAGACCTCATTAACAAACTGCTCCTCATCTTGAATGACATCAAACTCGTGAGACATCCCCCTTCTAACGTCGAACCAATCGTAAACTTTATACTTTTGATTCTTAATACCTAAGGGCTCTGGTAAGCCATATACCTCAACATCTGAGAAGACACTAGCCTTATCGAATCCAACAGTAATCTTGGAACCTTTATGGGTGAACGCAAAAAGATTATTATCATCAAACCTTAGGGATGATACACCGTCAGAGATTGGATTTAGACCAGCCAGTGATAGATAAAAGTAAAGCCTCTCCCATAAAACACTTTTTTCAATTCCAACAATCTTTTTTTGCTTTGGCGTATGAAGCGATGTTACTTCGTTCTTCAGGTTAAAGATGGATAAATCTTGCTCTGGCTTAAACCGATCAAATCTGTGGGGATAATCTAGGTGCGCAAAGAAAAATGGAACGTTATTTAAGAAGGCATAAGTGATTGACTCCAGCGAAGAGCCAACCACTATTTCTGGATAGGAAAGTGAGACTTCACTTATCTTGCGTAACAAGGTAAACCTACTGTCTGTAAAGGGGAGTAGGCAAAGTGCTCAAGGAGTTTTGTTTTTGTCTCTGTTGTAGAAGAGCAAAAGAGTTTCGTGTAATGGACGCCTTCCAGATAACAGATTCAATCTTGTTTTTGCAAGCAGGGCTTACCGCTTGTAGCGACACTACATCAAAATCAGGATAAGTTTCGTGAACTGTCTCTAGGATGATGAGCATATCTTCGAGCATCTTATCTTTATCTTTTGGACACCAGGATACGACAACACTTTTCTTTGTGTTAAGTGAAACGCTTACAATTCTTTCCTTCAGGGGAGTGAAAGAGAAAGCCCTAGTAATTGCATAGTCTCTCGTAATTTTTACTGCGGCTTGAGGGATTTCTGGAGTTTCCGCTACATTGACCCCTCCAGAAATCGACGAAGCCAGCAATATGCTAGTTAAGAAGAACATTTGTTTTTAAACCACCTATTTTTTGTATTATTTTATCTGCCATATCTAAGTTGTTCTGGGTTATCTCTTTCATTTCCGAAAGGATAAAGTCCCTATTGCTATCATAATCTTGCTCAACCAAAAGCCTTAGACCCTCAGACCTTGCAACATTCTTTGCAAAGTATGGTTGGATAAACGCAATCATTTCTTGCTTAACAGGATCCCCTTCACATAAAGATGCGGCTTGGGAAAGTTTTCTACTTGATTCTACATATTCAAAAGAAATAATTTGAAAATCTATATCAAAAAGGGACATAATATACTACTTTTCTTTCTTTATTGCGTTATGTAACTAGTAGTTGTAGGTAGGATTGACCAAAGAAACTTGGGAGAGGCAACCTGGTGACAAGCCACCTCTCCCAAGTTAACATTTAATCTTTTACAACACCAACAACATAATTTTGATGGACCACGTTAAACTCTTTTGAATCAATGACAACGCTCTCAACCATTGACTTGTCCACCACAATGCCAACAGGTTTGCCGCGAGCAGATTCGATAAACGCATCATCTGATAGACCATCATTAGTTGCCCAAGAAGGTTCGTCAGGATTTAACTTACGCAAAAACCTATCACAATCAGGGGCAGCACAAACAAATTCAACTACTCCATACCTTTCATTATCAGTTGCCTTTGCACCAGGTGGAAGAAGGACAGGACTAGTGTCAATCTCATCGTCTATCTCTGGATACTTAACAAGTATGTGCTTGTTAAATGGTCTAAAATTACACAATGGGCATCTCCTTCTTTACAATATCCATGAACGAGGAGAGATCATCGGCATCCAGCTTGGACTTTACAGCATTGTACGCCTTCTTGACTAGCGATACCTCTTCGTTCGTCAGCCATTCATTCTCAATATATTCCTTACGAAGCTCCTTTCGTTGCTCCTGATAGGGAAGGATAGCGGAATCGATCGCCTTGTAACTTTTAATAAGCTCCAAAACCTTCTTCTTCTTTTCCTCTGTAATATTGATTGTTGCCATGCTATTTCCTTTCTTATACGAACTTAACTTCACATGCGCCACCAGCGCAAGCAACCTCGCCAGAGAGGTCCGTGTTATCATCGTCTTCAATGACCTTTGTTAAGTCTATGTCCTTCATTGTTTCAATAAGTTTATTATATGTCTCTTCGTCACAATCTTCGAATGGAGCCTGGATATAAGAGCCACCGTCATATGGTAACACAGATAGACCATTATAGCAAGATCTATTTTCCCACATCCACTCTCCTACTTCTTTCCACTCATCTTTCTTAATTGATACAGTTGCGCTAATATTATGTGTATTATTTCCAGTTATATGACCAGGCATAATCCATCTCTCAGAGAAGTCTTTCACCCTTTCAAGAAGCTGAAGGGCAGACTCATGGCGCAAAATAGAGTTCTCAGGAGCCTTTTGTGGCACAGTGATTACAGCTGTATCGTGCGGTCGGAAGTATTCATCCTCAACCAGTTCGGGGTGATTCAATGATAGATACTGGTAGATACCCTCATTCTTACCAACCCGCAAACGACGCAAATAAAAATCATTATGCCAAGCATGGATACCGCTAGAACACCCGAGGACCAAAGATGAAGTCCCTGCTGGCTTAATTGTTGTAACTCGGGCAGCGGGCTTAATTCCAATAATCTTTGCGACTCTCTTATTCTCTTCAACCGCAATCTTGGCTGCCTGTTCGAGATCCAAGCTCTGTGCCTTGTTTGAGCCAATACCCGTTAGGCTAACTCCCAAAAGTGCTTCTCGTTCTGTTGTTCGTCTCCAGACAGGTCTTAAATAGTGAAAGTCAGTATAACCAGCTTGCAGTGTGCCGAGGAACGCGGCTGCTTTAACCCTATTGTTTAGATCCTCTTGATCCCTTACATCTGAGACATTTACTTCACAAAGGTTACAGAACTGGAATGGTCGAAGACCAATCTCACAGCACGGGTTGCAGCCCCACTCCTTATCGTTTGTGAGATAAACTCCGGGTTCGCCCGAATTTGATTTTTCAATGCGATCCCAAACATCCATAAAGAAGTCTTTATCGACACGGTGACGAACAATAACAGCAGAGTTATTTGCTCTCGCCCTTTGAGGATTCTTTTCCCACCAAGAACCAGACTTGCAAGCAAGCATATCCTGATCATCGGCAGAGAAAAGAGAGATAAGAGCGGCTCGGCGGATTCCACCAGCGAGAACGGCATCGGCAATATGGCAAACAATGTCGTGAACTTCAAGCGGAGATAGTTGTTCGCCATCCTTCTTCTCATTCAAGATCGACTTGATTTGACGAATACAAATTTTCAAAGGCTCGGGACCAGGAGCCTTCCCACCTGAAGTTACAAGTCGAGCGCCCTTTGGTCTAATATCCGAAAAGTCAAAGTTGATTGTAGACGTTCCCTCAAAGTAGGAACGCATCAGAGTCTTTACGGAATCAGCCCATCCTTCAATAGAGTCGCTGATTAAGAATCTTCTAGTTCTCTTTTGATTTGGCTTTCTAATCTCTGGTAGTTTCTCAACGTGGTGCCTCTGAACGGAAAAACCAATGCCTGTTCCTCCGAGAAGAAGAAAGAGAATCTCTCCGAAAGCACGATAATCATCGACAGGAAGATAGCCACAGTTATAAACTCTATTCGGAGATATTTCAATGGGCTTTCCTGCAAATTGCATTGAGCGCATTGAAGGAAGAACTTCCTTATTATGAACAAGAGTATAAACACTCTCAATCTCATCTTTCAGTTCAGGATACTTCTTTCTGTGCATATCCATATTTCTCTCTACTGTCTCTGACCAACATTCTCTACGTTGCTTATCCTCAAGATACTTTGCATATTTCATGAAAGTAGTGATGTCAGAAAGAATTTTTTTTGATGTGTCCATAAGTTAGCTCGCTCCCTTTGAGAATTTTTTGTATTTGCTTAGTAATAATTTTGCTTGCTCCTCCTTTGAAAGAGCAGGTTGGGTCTGTTCACCCTCGTATTTGCCGATAACCTTGATATCTACATTTGCTGTGTCCATGAAGATAGAATACACAATTCCATCGGGACCATTCCTGTTTTTCGCAATGTATATTCTTCCACCATTGTTCTGTTTGTCTTCGGCTGTCCGAGATACAGAAAAGATGAAGTCGGCAACGAAACACTTGTTAAATGCCTCTGAGATTGCTTCCATTGTAATGATCTCTTGATTGAGACCTGTTCGATTTGTTTGAGATGCTGTCCAGCCAACGCAATTGTTTTCTTGCATGATGGCTCGCAACTCTTCATAGATTGATTCTAGTTCCTCTCTTTTCTCTTTTCTTGAAGAAAGAGTCCTAAGTAGATCCGCATAATCAACAATGATCATATCAGGCGTAATGCCTTGTTGCTTTAGCTTTTCAATGTGTGCCCTGATCGTATTAGTTGTTGCTGTTTTTGTTGGATACTCTTTTACAATAAGTGTCCCATCAACAGAATCAAGCTTCTTACGAATATCATCCTTACGATCCTGAAGTTCATTAAGTCTGATTCCTGTGATGCAAGAGTCGTATCGAGAAGCGATAACAGTGTCCTTAAGTTCTAGGGTATAGTGAACTACCGTCATCCCTGCTTTCAAGGCGGTCGCACCGAGGTGAGCAAGAACCATTGACTTACCAACACCCGTAGGAGCAATAACAACACCCAACTCTGCTCTGCCACCACCACCCTTTGTGATGGAATCGATCTTTTCCCAGCCAGTGGTGATCGACTCACGTCCATCGACCTCGAATCTTTTCTCGAAATCTTTCATGTAATCGTAGCCAAAGTCTGCATCAGCCCCAGCCTTTAGGGCGTCATTGATAAGCACAGAAATCTCATCAAATGAGCACTTTTGAAGCAAGGTACTTGACTTTATCATAGCCTCTCGGAGCTTCTGCTTGCGGCAGAACTCAATAGAGGTATCCTTGATAAACTCGGCTGAGTCCAAGATATTTACATCTGACAAAACTCTTGCAAAATAGTCCCTAATCTGCTTTTGAAGTGCTTCGTTCTCACTCTCTAGACCAGACTTGACAATGGTCTTCATTGTCTCATGTGAAGGGTGAGTTCCATACTTACCCTTGTAATAAAATATTTTATCCGTGAATACCTGAAGGTATTTGTATTCTAGAAATTCTACGTTTAGAACTTCCATCATCCTATCCGAAAAGACCCTATCGTCAAGGATTAAAAAGACAAGTTTCTCTTGGAATTTCTTGCCGTATTTTGAAAATGATGCTCTCTCGGTTGCTGACATTTACCGACCTCTCTTAACTTCCTGACACTATACACTTATTGTGAGATTGTGTCAAGGGTTAAATGGGGTGATGTAAATAGTCCTTCTTTTTCGCTACGAACATTCTAAATTTTTGGAACATTGACTCCCAGCTGCTCTGGTTAATACCATCTTCGATCATCATTTTCGTAACTTGAGTTTGATTAAAAGTTGGCTCAAAGTTCAAAATATTCGAGCGAACGTCGTCAGCAGCCTTTGGCGACATCATGGGAACATACAGTTGCATAAGCTTGTAGTTTGTCTCTACTTTTTTCTTTTCTGACAAAACATTTTGATAGAATTTACTTCCATCGTTATTTGTTCTACAGTGATTAAACAAATCATCTAAAGTATACGACTTCTCTTCTGAGAGGAATGAAAGTCTTTTTGCAATGGTTTTCATGCCAACACCCTTGACTCCATCAAGATTATCAGACTTGTCACCGTCCATAGCTCGCGCAAGAGCAAAATTATTCGGATGAACACCAAAATCTTCAAGGATAGTTTTCTTTGTTAGAAATCTGTTTTTTACTGGTGAATAAACAATTGTTTTGTCATCACATAGTTGGTAGAAGTCTTTGTCCATAGATACGATGATCTTGATATCTTCTTTGGTCTCTTGCATGCTACAGATAAACCCAATAACATCATCAGCCTCAACTCCATCCGCCATAAGTTGAACAACTGGCATTTCATTCAGATAATCAATTGTTTTCATCATTTGATTATATCTGTTTTGTGTTTCATCGAGAGTAGACATATTGTCATATGCACGATTCAACTTCAAAGGCTTCCGCCCATCTTTGTATTGTTTTGTTACTGATCTCCTCTTTGCACTGCCTCCATCTCCATCCCAAACAATAAAGACTTTTGAAGGGTCAATCTCCCTTACAAGTTTTTGTAGTGTTCGCAAAAAACCCCAGCACCCCCCAATGGGTTCACCACTGGAGTCAAGTGCGGGGTTTGTTACATAGTTGCGAATGAACGTGTTCATCGCATCAACAATCAGGATCTTGTTGGTCACCAACTACCTCTTCTTCGGTGTCATAAAAATCAGATGCTTTACCAGTTTTATTCTCAAACTTCATGATAACTTCCTCATCGATGATATCGTGAACAATCTTGGCAAAAGACTTGTCTGTCTTCAATAGTTCTGCAAACTTCGATGCCTGGAACTTTTTATCATACCCTTCCATTTGATACCAAGCACCAGATACGCTGATCTTATCAGACTTTTTGATTGCTGTCAAGAGGGATTCTTCATTCATAATACCAACGGGGTCACAACCCCAAATAATCTTAAAGTTACATATTCTTCCTTGTGTGCCGAACTTAGACTTTTCTAGCTTAACTTTTACTTCGCTACCTACCTGAAAGCCGTTCTCGTCATTAATAAGTGTAGACTTACCCTTGAGACCTGTTAGCCAAATTCTTAGCGAGTAAGCATAAATAAGAGCTTTTCCTCCTGGGGTGAACCAAGGTTGTGTCATCATCATCATGGGGTTTGAAGTGTTAATGTTGGTCTTCAACTGGTTCACTACCAAGAAAGTTGATTGAGTTTTGTTTAAGCCCACTGTCAACTTTTGCATTCCCAGTGAAAGAACTCTTGGCTTTTGAGCCATTGAGCCTTGTGGATTAAAATCTTTTTCTAGATCGGCACGACAAGGAGTCATCGCAAGTGAATCAAGCACATGAAGATATCTTGTGTCCGGATCTTCTGTAAGACAAGTCTCTATAGTCTCTAAAACCATTTCAACATCTTCAGGCTGAACAATAACGATTGCGTTCTCGCCATCCAAATCGCAACCAAGTTTCTTCAAAAACTCTGAAGTCATTGTTTGTTCAGAATCATAGTAGATTACACGAATACCCTTCTTCTGAGCCTCCGCCGCAATCTGACCTGCCATAAATGACTTCCCAGAAGATTCGAGTCCCGCAATCTCTGTAATCCTACCTACAGGAATTCCAGCCTTTTGTCCTTTACAGATCATCGCGTTGAGCCAATCGGATCCTGTTGGGATCCAATCTTTAACATCTGCTGGACTTTCATCATTACCAAGAAAAGCAATATCCTTGCCCGCTTTCTTGTTTAGCCTCTTTAATAGATCTTTGCTAGATAATTTCCCGCTCTTGGTTGTGTTCTTTGCCATATTCTTCTCCTTGAAATAAAAAAAGGGGAGCCGCAACAAAAAGCCACGGCTCCCCCGAATCAAAATTCAATCAGTTTAAGCACTAAGCTCTCTGATTGCGTCATCGACACCTGAAGTTACAGCTTCTCCAGAGTCAGTTACAGAGTCGCCAGATGGATCCAAAAATGATTCAAGGATAGACTGAACTTCAGAAGAAGAACGAACCTTGAACAAGGAATCGATATCTGGAACGGAAGAAAGCAAATTCTTTACCTCTGTCTTTGTTTTTGCAAGTGGTGAACTCCTACGCTTGGGCACCAGGCTTGTTTGTGGGAATGCTCCCTTGTTCTTTGGAAGTGTGTAAGTTAGAGTGAAGTCCACTCCATCATCCACGTCGGTCACATCCCCGTAATCGGGGTTCAAAACCAAACCAAGGAGAGTTTCATAAATGGTCTTTCCATATCCCCAAACGCGAACTTGTGCCTCG